>OGEQ01002466.1_pt1 | contig 12379 bp, 12 predicted proteins | sample 1570731 | NCBI WGS metagenome assembly OGEQ01 (sample SAMEA2582132, study PRJEB24529) | metagenome | biome: Human gut stool | place: China | collected 2011
GGAAACCCAAGAAGGGTGTCCTGCGCCATTGAAATCCTAAGTTTTCAGAACTTTATAAAAGTTCTGAAAACTTGCTCAGCGGGGCGAAAAGACTTTTTCGACACGCTGAATCAGACCGTCCAACAGGACGGTCCGATGAGACTGTATTTACGCCTCGGCTTTCCGCGCCAGCAGCCGGAAGCACAGCGCCGTGGGCAGCGGGACAAAGTAGGCGATGAGCTGAGGCGTCCCCCCGGCGCTGACCAGAAGATTGTAGATGGCGTGGTAAATGATGGCCACGCACAAAAGCGCAAACAGGCAGGCCGCCCGCAGGGGGCGGCTGTCCCACACGGGGCGCAGGACGCCGCCGTACACATTCCCGCAGACCACGTGCATCGCGCCGGTGCCGAAGCCCCGGATCAGCAGAAAGAGGATCTGGTCCGCGCCGTTCTGCGTGAGGAAACAGATGTTTTCAAAGGTGGCAAAGCTGGCGGCCACGATGACGGCGGCCAGCCGGAAGCGGGCGAAGGTCGGCTCAAACACTGCCAGAAAGAACAGCAGCGGCAGCAGCTTCATAATCTCCTCCACCACAGGCGCGATCTGGGTGGCGGCATTGACGGCGTCCGCCTGATAAAGCCGGGCGAAGAAGGTGTTGAGATAAGCGGAGAGCAGGCAGGCCCCCATCCCCGCAAGGCAGAACACCAGCGCGGCGCGCTGCCCCCGCTTTAAGGACAGCAGCGCCACCACCAGCGGAGCCGCCATGCAGACGAATACATTTTCGATATAGGTCACGCCTCCACCGCCTTTCGCACTGCGGGCAGAAACAAAAGCAAAACGAGGGTCAGAAGGAAATCGAACCAGAAGTAGGGATTCGTCAGGGTGTCGCTCACCCAGAAGCAGGAGGCCGTCCACAGGGCGTACTCCAGCGCTGTGAAGGCCAGCACCGTTCCGTAAAACCGGCGCAGCCGCCCGTTTCCCGTCTTTTTCGCCCAGACGAGGCCTCGCACCGCGCACCACGCCAGCATCATCGTCAAGCCGCACATGAGGACGTTGAGAAGCAAATCGCCGCGGGTGACGTACAGCGTGAACTGCGGCAGGCAGAACACCGGTGCCAGCCAGCATAGCCCCGTCCGGGACTGCCGCTCCCCCGCGTCGAGCAGCGTCAGCGTCAGGGCGAGCAAAAAGACATAGCTGGCCAGCCACGCAAGGTCGGAGACGTAAAAAACCTGCGGGGTCTCCTGCCGCAGCAGCAGGTGCAGCGTCCAGTAGAGGGTACCCAGAGCGAAGGTCCCGTAGAAACAGGTCAGCAGAAACCACGGCTGTTCGCGGCTTTTGAGATACGCCCGCAAAGCGGCGCAGAAGCCCGCCGTCACGGCGAGAAACTGCGAGAGATAGTCCCAAAACTCAATCATCGTACCGCTCCTCGTCCGCCGAATCCTCCTCATGCCCCCGCAGGCGGACACACAGCACCGTCACGCACACGCCTAACGCGAAGGCCAGCAGGCCCACCACGAGATAGCCAAGGCTCCGGCCGCTGAAAACGCCGGCGGCCATGCCGACGCCCAGCGCCGTGTCGGAAAATCCCTCCGTGATGCCGGGCATGACCAGCGCGAGGGAAACGATCACAACGAGACAGGCCGCTGTACCGGCGCAGAGGAGCCCACGGGCACGGCGGCGCTGCCGTTCCCGCTCCAGTTCCCTTGCCCGCCGCTTGGCCGCGGCCAGCCGTTCAGCCGTTGTACGCATCCGTGATCCCCTCCTGTTCCAGCCGCTTTCGCAGCGCGATTTTTCCACGGTAAATGAGGTCCGCCACCTGCTTTTCCCGCTTGCCCATGACGGCGGCGGTCTCCGCGTGGCTCAGTCCCTCGAAATAGACGAGGAACAGCGCCTCCCGGTAGTCCTCGTGCAGTTCCGTCATGCAGGTCCGCAGGAGCCGCGCCCGTTCTGCCGATTGCACGGCTTCCTCCACCAGCTCCCGCGCCTCCGGTTCCTCCGTCAGCGCGTCCAGCGAAAAGCAATTTCCCGCCCGCTTTTTGTGCAGCAGCCGCAGGGCCATGTGCCGCGCCGACTGGTAAAGGTAGGCGCGAAAGCCGCCGTCCCGGATGTGGGGCTTTTTGGCGATGAGATAGGCAAAGACCTCGATCATCAGATCCTCCGCCTCGTGAAGGTCGCAGAGGTAGCCGTCCAGATAGAGGGTCAGCTTGGTGCCGTAACGCTCCATAAGCTCGCCCAGAGCGTCCTCGTCACCGTCGAGATAGCGGCGGTATAGCGTTTCGTCTGTCGTCATTCCGCCGCCTCCCTTCGCCGCGTTTTTCATGATTATAACACGCCCCATGCGCCCTTGTCGATAGAATTGATATACTCGAAAGGCTCCTGCCATCAGTTCCACGCCCCAGGTCGTCGCCGCCCGTGCCAGCAAAAAGCGGATAAAACGCTTGAAGGCCAATTCCGGTTTCTTCATTTCCGCATTGAACGTCTTTTACCTACCATCTCTTGACAGTAGGTAATCATTCTTTGCCGACGCGCAGCGTAGCGGAACGTTCCGTTGTGTTGCAGCACACCTGTTTCGGTACTGGTAATTCTGCAAATGCAACCGCAGGCGTTTCAGACAGTGCCTTCGCTGTACTGGCAGCAGACAATAGCTCACGTTCCCAGCGATAGTATGTAGTTGGTGTGGTTCCTCTCTCCCTGCACCACTGCCTGACTGACAATCCGCTGCTTCTGCAATCCCGAATGGCTCCCGCCCATTCCCGCAGCCGTACCTGATGCTTTAGCTTTGTGGATGTCACGGCATATTCCCCCCAACGTTAATAGTAGCGGAACGTTGCGCAACATCCCACCACTATTATCCCATAGGAGTCTATACGCCGTTAGCTTTGACGGTTACCATTTTGCAAAAGTCGGATGAGTCGGTCCCTGTAAACCGTGCCCCGGCCGGGCAGAAAAAACAGCGGGAAACCTCGAATGAGGTTTCCCGCTGCTTGCGTATGAAGTTACTTCATGGTGCGATACAGGAAGGTCACGATCTGGGCGCGGGTGCAGCCGTTGTTGGGGCTGAAGGTGGAAGCGGACGTACCGTTGGTCACGCCGCTCTCCACGGCCCAGGCCACTGCGTCAGCATAGAAAGCATCAGCCGTCACGTCGGTGAAGCCGTTCACCGTGGTGGGCGCGGTGCCCAGTGCGCGATACAGGAACGTCACGCTCTGAGCGCGGGTGCAGGTGGCGTTGGGGCTGAAGGTGCCGTCGCCGGTACCCAGCGTGATGCCGTTCTCCACAGCCCAAGCCACAGCCTTGGCGTAGTAGCTGCCTGCGGGAACATCCGCGAAGCTCACCGTGCTCTTAGGCTCGGGAGAGCCGGCGGCGCGCCACAGGAAGGTGACGATGTGGGCGCGGGTGCAGGAGCCGTTGGGGTTGAAGGTGCCGTCACCGGTACCGCCGGTGATGCCCTTCTTGGCGGCCCACTTCACAGCCTCATAATAGTAGGCGTCGGTGGGAACGTCCGCGAAGTCCAGCGTCTCGATCTCAGCAAATTCCGCGGAAACCGTCACCTTGGAGGCGGGCATGGTAAAGGTAAACTTGCCGTCGCCCTTGTCCTTCACCTTGATCTTGCTGCCGCTGGCGTCCTTCACGGTCAGGGTGTCCAGCTCATAGCCGCTGTCGGGCTTGACGGTGATGGTCACGGTATCGCCCTTGGAGGCGCTCTTGGGGCTGACGGTCACATCGCCGTGCTTGACAGAGGGCGCGGAGACGTCATAGCGTCTGGAGGAAGAGCTGGAACCGCCGCCGGAGCTGGGCGCCACATAGGTGACCGTACCGGACAGCTCAAAGGTGCTGAAGCCATAGATGGTGAACACAGCGCAGTTATCCTCGATCTTAAAGCTGCCAGCGCCGCGCATACCGCCCACGGATTCGTTGATGAAATACTCATAGCCGCCGCCAGTGAACTTGTGGAGGATCTGCTTGGGAGTGAAGAGCTTACCGTCAACGGTAGGCAGAGGCAGCTTCACGGTGATGGGCTTGCCGTTCAGCATATCGTTGGTGACGGGAACCGTCGTATCCGTTGCAGTGCCATTGACCTTGACAGTGGCAACGGGAGATGCCTCAAAGGTCAGCTTGCCGTTAGCAAGGTCAGCAGTCTTAGCCTCAACCTTGACGGTGATCTCGGTCTCGATCACGTTCTTACCGGCAAGTTCAGCGTCCGTCACACCGGCAGCCTTGGCGATAGCGGCCTTTTTGTCATCGCGGATCGCAGTGGCCACGCCGTCAACATCGGCATTATTGATAACTTTGTCGATCTCAGCCTTATCTTCGTCCTTGATAGTGCCGCTCACAGTCGCATTGGTCGCAGCCGTAACGATGATCGTAGCGTCGGACTTGGCACCCTCCTTCACAGCGAAGGGGTAGCTGCCATTACCGGAGTCCTCAACATGGTGAGTGTCAGGGACATAGGTGCTGGGGTCGGAGGAGAAGGTTCCGCCGGTGATGACCGGCTTCGCGCCTGCATTTGCAGCAGCCGAGGTAATGCGCCAATTGGTAACATTCATCTCGCCGCCGGAGATCTCCAAAGTGGGAATCTTCCCTTTGGTAATTCCCGGGTAAAGAGTAATGTCCATCACAATCTCGCCGGTAAATTTGGTTGCACCACTGATCTTAGTCACACCAGCGGAATATCCGTTTTCTCCTTCTTTCCAAGTGTAAGCGTCCGTCCATAGCTGACCGTTGATCTCGCCGCCCTTGATGTCGGCCTTGTACCAGTTCTGGATTGCAGAGTGCTTACTGGTAAACTTGCCGCCATTGACATTCAAGATGCCAAAGGTGCCATTTTTAACGGCAAGAAAATTCTGCTGTTCAAACACACCATCATTTATGGTAAGTGTAGTTTCTTTATCATCGTCACTATCGCCATTGCAAATCAAGGAAGAACCTACCATGGAGCCGGACGGATTCGTCTTCTTGTAACCGGAATTATTGATTACATTGGCCTGCTCAATTGTCATGGTGCCAAGGTTCTTGATCACGTAGTATGACGTGCCGGTCTTATCAGCATCGTCCTCTCTCTTGATCGTGCCAGTCTTAGTTGCACTGCTGTCTTTGATCGTAACGGTTCCCTTGTTCAGCAGTGCCGCGTTACCATTGTTCTTTCCACCATTCAGTGTCTTACCGTTCAGATCAAGCGTGATGGTCTTGCCTGCGGGAATGGTAACATTCGTGGTCACATCTTTCAGCAAGGTGACGGTCTCGCCGTTCTGCGCAGCTGCGATGGCCGCCGTGAGAGTCTCATACCTTGTCTCGCCGATTCGCGCGACATAGGTGACTTTCTTGGCGGTGTAAGTACCGTCGGCGTTCTTCGTGGAGGTATAGCCCTCAGGCAGGAAGCTGGTATTCACGCCCTCCGCCTTGTTGTTGGCGGGATCGAAGCCCACGAACGTACCGCCGGTGACCTCAATATTGGCCTCCTTAGACTGATAGTACTCGTCCTTGCAGTTCAGCGTCCAGTCGGGGGTGAAGCCCTTATAGGTGCCGCCCTTGACGTAGACATTACCGCGCTCAACGTAGATCAGATCGAACTGGGGATCAGTGGTGTCGCTGATCTGCTGCGTGTAAGTACCGCCCTCCAGCGTGACCTTGGCAATGGGAGAATGCACCCACACTACCATGGCTGCATGGTTGTCCTCAACAGCGGTAACAACGCCATCGCCCTTGATGGTCAGGTCGCCCTTCGCCGTCACATAGAACAGGCCGCTGATACCGCTGCCGGTGATGTTGTGGCCGTTCAGGTCGATGGTAACCGGGTTTTCACCATTGACCGTGTAATAGGATTTGGTGTTGATATTCTTCAACAGGGTGATGGTCGCGCCGCCCTTCGTGGCCTGAGCCGCCGTGATAGCGGACTGCAGTGTGTCATACTTGACACCGTTGATCTCCGCGACGGGGTTTTCCTTCCCCACCTTGTACATGCCTTCGCTGTTCAAGGCTGCCACATAGCCGTCAGCCAGTGTTGCGCCGTTGGCGGCGGGATCGGTGGAGAAGCTGCCGCCGGAAACAAGGATCTGAGAACTATCCGTCAGCGCGGGATAGTTCGCTGCCTTGTCAAAAACCAGTGCGGCGCAGGGGATCTGATTCTTGTTGTCGCCGACCCAGCCAGTGCTATTGCCAGAGCAGTTGAACGTGCCGCCCTTGACTTTCACAGTACCGGCGCGGGCAACGATACCGGCACCATTGGTGATGTTGAACGTACCGCCGCTGACGGTGACGTTATCGTTCCACGGTGCGTAGATGCCGCAGGCGATGTAGCCCTCAGACTGAATGCCGCCGATGAAAATGCCGCCCTTGATAAGGATCGTGTTGGGCTCGCCGTCACGCTGGCTGCCGTTGCCGGCGATGACAGCGTTATCGGTGGCGATGAGCGTCGGCTTGGTAGTCCTGATCTCGATTTTTGCACCGGTAGACGTACCAGTGATCACCGCGCCCTCGCGGCCCTTGAGCGTGCCGGAGTACACGGTCACCTTGGCGTTGTTGCCGACTGCCACGGCCACGTTGCCCGTGGACTCGATGATGCCGGTATTGCTCGTATCCTGAATGTCCGTCGTGCCGTTGATGAGCAGCGCCGTACCCGTGGCCGTAATGTTGTGGCCAACCAGATTGAGGTGTACCGTCTTGCCAGCGGGGAACACGGCAGTCTCCGTCAGCGTGACATTCGCCAGCAGACGCACGGTGGAGCCGCTCTTCGCCGCGTTAATGGCCGCCTGCAGCGTCTCATACTTCGCCTCGCCGATCTGGGCAACATATTCCACCGTAGGCGTGGATTCGCCGCCCTCGCTCGGCGTCTCGTCCGCCATTGCCGCTGACGGCAGCAGCGTCAAGGCCATTGCCAGCGTCAGCAAAATTGATAGAAATTTTCGTTTCATACTGTATCCTCCCATGAGTATAAAATATGTGCCCCGCTACCGCTGCAGGGCTGATAGATACCTATAGCATACTCCCCCGCCCGGAATATGCAAGTACCCTACCGGGTAAATATAGGAAAATTCCTGTGAAGCTGTCCGAAAAAGCAGAAAAACAGCGGGAGTGCTGACCGGAAGTCACCTCCGCGGCAAAGTCCCGTCGATTTTCATTGCCATACCGACGGAACCGTGGTATACTATCCACGTTGAAAAAACAAAATGAAGGAGAGATAACCATGGATCCCATCAACGAGATCGAACTGGAGGACTGCCCCGTATGCCGCGGCGCCGGTTATATTGAGGACGAGCAGGGCTGGTGCATGTATGCGTGCTGCCTGAACTGCGGCACGGAGACCGCCCACGTCAGCTACAAGACGCCGGAGGAGCGGCTGGAGGCCGCCCGTCAGGCTGCCTACCTGTGGAACATCGGCAAGGTGATCCACAACGGCATGTGTGACTGATTCCCACGCAAAAAACGCGCAAGTGAACGCACTTGCGCGTTTTTCCTTTGGCTGATACAATACAGAAAAAAGCTTCCGGGAGGAACACAGTATGATTCGTGAGATCTGCAGGGATGAGACGTTTCTCTCCCAGAAGGCCGCCCCCGCCACGGCGGATGATCTGGCCACAGCCCAGGACCTGCTGGACACCCTGACCGCCCACAAGGACAGCTGCGTGGGCATGGCGGCCAACATGATCGGCGTTTGCAAGCGCATCATCGCCTTTGACAACGGGGGGACATACATGGTGATGTTCAACCCCGTCATCGTCCGGCAGTCCGGGCCGTATGAGACCCAGGAGGGATGCCTCTCCCTCTCCGGCGTCCGGAAAACGAAACGGTTCCAGACCGTCAAAGTACAGTGGCAGAATGAACAATTCCAGACCCGGCTGAAGACCTTCACCGGCTGGACGGCGGAGATCATCCAGCACGAGATCGACCATTGCGAGGGGATTTTGATATGATTCTTTACTTTTCCGGCACCGGGAACAGCGGTTACGCGGCCCGGCGCATTGCCGACGGGCTGGGCAAGCCGCTGCTGTGCCTGAACGACCGCATCAGGGCCGGGGATACCGCCCCGGTGGAGACTGGGGAGCGGCTGGTGATCGTCACGCCCACCTACGCCTGGCGGATCCCCCGCATCGTGGAGGACTGGCTGCTGCACACGGAGCTGGCCGAGGCAAAGCAGGCGTGGTTCGTCATGACCTGCGGCAGCGAGATCGGCGATGCCGATCGGTACAACCGCCGTCTCTGTCAGGCAAAAGGTCTCGCCTGCATGGGCACGGCGCAGATCGTCATGCCGGAGAACTACATCGCCATGTTCAACGCCCCTCAGGTGGAGGAAGCCCGGCAGATCGTGGCCAGAGCGGAGCCGGACATAGACGGCGCGATCGCCGCCGTCCGGGAAAACCGGGCCTTTCCCCCGCCCCGGAGGAAGTTCTATGACCGTTTCATGAGCGGGCCGGTGAATCCCATCTTCTATTCCTGCTTCGTGAAGGCAGCCGCCTTCACTGCCGGAAATGCCTGTACCGGCTGCGGACAGTGCGTCCGGCGCTGCCCCACCAACAACATCACCCTGCAAAACGGGAAACCCGTCTGGGGGCAGAACTGCACCCACTGCATGGCCTGCATCTGCTACTGCCCCGCGGAGGCCATCGAGTACGGCAAAAAGAGCCTTGGCAAGCCACGGTATCATTTTGAAGCGCTGTGAGGGGTTTCTGGACACGTAATTGCAGACTATGTGCAGGGCAGCCGCCCTGCGCATAGTTTTTATTGGAACGAAGCAGGCTATATTTAAGAGGTTTTGATCTCGCTTTTTCGCGCACTGCCGCCTCCGGTGCGAGCGGAGAAAATCGCGGCAGCTTCCCCCGGCAGCCAAACTTTTCCCTTGCATTTTTGCTCATTTTTTGTAATATTAAATCGTACGCCACCCACCGATATACAGCAGGAGAACTCTTTTTGACTCCGAGGTTTTTTATGAAACGCGATGACAAGCTGTTTTCCATTGGCGAGATCGCCAAGGCATTGGGCGTGACCCGCCGCATCATCCTCCACTATGAGGAACGGGGGCTGATCGAGCCGGATAAGCGGGATGACGCCACCAACAACCGCTACTACACCATCGATACCTTTACCAAGCTGCGAAGCATCCGCAGTCTGCAGAATCTGGGACTGACGCTGGATGAGATCCGGGACTACTACAACGATTCCACGGATCTGATGCCGCTCATTCGCCGGATGGAGGAAATGCGGGACCAGCTGAATCTCAATATCGAAAAACTGTACGAGCGGGCCAAGGTATCCTCCGCTCAGGTCAAGGAGCTGGAGCTGCCGCAGCAGCTCATATACCGCCGCACCTACCGCAGCAATAACGTGGCGGACAAGACCGTTCTGCTCCGCAACACGGCTTTGGAGGCCATGCGGGCCCACGGTACGGATATCACCCGGCGGATGTACTTCATCCAGTTCCCTATCGACCGCCCGGCCGAGGTGTCCTTCTGCGTGGCCGTTCCCCCGGGCAGTGAGGGAGAATATGTGGAGACCGCAGCGCCTATGCGGGCCATCTGCATCTATCACCACTGTGCGTATGAGGAGCTCCCCGCCGTGGGCCGCCAGCTTCTGGACTATGCCAAGGAGCACGGCCTGACGCCGCAGGGCATCCTGCGCCATACCTATCTGGAGGGGCCGCCCCAGCATAAGGACCCCGCAAAGTTCATCACTCAGGTCATTCTGCCAATCGTGTAATGGTATTTCGCACAGCGCCTATCTCCATACCCGCCAGAGTTGTCTCCGGCGGGCACCGTAAAATCAGGCTTCCGCAAGGGCCGGCGGTTCTGAACCGCCGGCCCTTGTATCGGATCTGCGTAAAAAAGTGCGGATCCCGCCGTCCGAGATCTCGATTTTTTGCATATCCGAACGTCCGATCCGGCCGGGGCAGGGCGGAGCATTTTTCGCGTATTTATTTTGCACGAAATTGAAAAACCTCCCCTTCTTTTTTCTGCTGCAACTTTTACAAAAGATGAAATGCGGGCAAAAAAGCTGTTGACATTTGGTTTTCACCTTGCTATGATGCAACCAACAAAAACGCAATGACACAGAGTAGTAAGCAGGGCGATCCTCTCAGAGAAGTGCCGGTTGGTGCGAGGCACAGCGCGGTCAAGCTGCCGAACTGGCTGTACAGCGGCTGCGTCGAATCGGAAGTAGATGCAGACGGGAGCTCCCGTTACAGTAGCAGGGATATGATGGTATCCCGTTGAGTGTGTTTCCAATACAGGAAACAAAGAAGAGTGGTACCGCGGAGGGTTTTCTACCTTTCGTCTCTTCTGCCAACCGGCAGGAGCGACGAAAGGTTTTTTGTTTTTCCTGCCAACCATCGGATAACATTTGCAGGAGGTAGAAATCATGAAAACCAACACCAAAGTCCCCAAGACACCCTTCTTTGCCGCCTTTTCCGTCGGCGCGGTCCTGTTCTCCGCTCACGCAGGCGGCGGCTTCGCCACCGGCAACCAGGCCAACACCTATTACGTGGGTCTGGGCTGGACCGGCATCATCTCCGCCATCGCGGCCATGCTGCTTTTGACCCTCACCATGCGGGAGGCCATGATCATGTACAACTCCCGGGGCCTGAAGAGCTACAAGCAGCTTTTTGAAACGCTGTATCATCCCTTTGACAAGATCGAATGGGCCTTCGAGGTATTCTTCTACATCATGGTGCTGATGGCCGTCGCCGCCGCCATCTCCGGTGCAGCCTCCGCCCTGAATAACTACTTCACCGTCAACTACTACATCGGCGTCGCCATTGTCGGCGTCATCGTCCTGATGCTCACCATCTTCGGCGCAGGCATCGTCCGGGCCGCCTCCACCTACATGGGCATGGCCATTCTGGTCACCGCCATCAGCATCTATGTCATCGGCATCTTCAAGAGCGACAGCAGCATCTTCTCCGTCCTCGCCGCCGACTTTGAGACCACCGGCTTCATGAATATGCCCAAGGCCATCCTTAACGCCTTTACCTACGCCGGTTTCCAGTGCGTGACCCTCCCCACCATGATCGCCTGCGGCACCACCATGAAGAACAAGGCTGGCTGCGCCAAGGCCATGTGGATCTCCTTTGTGATGAACGCCGTCGCTCTGGTCCTCTCCGTGTTCATGCTCATGAGCTGGCAGAGCGTTTACACTGCCGTGGAGGGCGGCTCCACCATCCCCACCCTCACCGTCTGCAAGATCATCGGCATCCCCGCTATGGTGGCCGTTTACGGCACCTGCCTGCTCCTCTGCCTCATCTCCACCGGCGTGACCACCATCTTCGGCTTCGTGGCCCGGTTTGAAAAGCTCCCCATGTTCAGCGGCATCCAGTCCGCCCCGGTCCGCAGCGCCATTGTTTCCGCCTTCATCATCGTCCTCTCCATGACCATTTCCATGGCCGGTCTCACCAACATCATCAAGTACGGCTACGGCTACTGCGGCTATCTGGGCATCGCCGTTGTGGTGGTCCCCTTCCTGACCGTTGGCGTATACAAGAACCGTAAATACTGCAAGGAGCACGCCTTCGCCAATGCCAACGCCGAGGAGGAAGCCGCTCCCGCCGTTCGCGGCAGCGTCTGTGCCAATCCGGTGACCGCAGACTGAACCCGTCCCATCAACCAAGCGTTTTTTTACGAGGTGTTTATGATGCAAAAAGCTCTTTTTCCGGGATATACCGTAGGCCCTGACGCCTATGACGATATTGTCAATATCTGCTCTGCCTATGGCAAAAAGGCCGCCATCATCGGCGGCAGGAAGGCGCTGGCCGCTGCGGAGCCTCAGATCCGCAAGGCGGTAGAAGGCTCCGGCATTGAGATCACCGGCACCTTCTGGTACGGCGGCGAGGCCTCCCGCGAAAACATGGATATGCTCCGGCCTCAGGTGGCGGACGCCGACATGATCTTCGCGGTGGGCGGCGGCAAGGCCATCGACACCTGCAAGGTGCTGGCCCACGAAACGAACCGCCCGTTCTTCACCTTCCCCACCATCGCCTCCACCTGCGCTTCCTGCACCAGCCTTGGCATTGTGTATCATCCCGATGGCAGCCTGCGGGAATACTCCTTCTCTAAAATTCCCCCCGACCATATCTTCATCGACACGGAGATCATCGCCAATGCCCCGGTGCGCTATCTCTGGGCCGGTATGGGCGACACTATGGCCAAGCACTATGAGTGCACCATTTCCTGCCGGAACGATGTGCCCGCCCATTCCGATGCAATGGGCATTGCCCTGAGCTCCATGTGCGCCGAGCCTATCGTCCGCTGGGGCGAGCAGGCCATGGCGGACTGCGAGGCCCACCGCGTCACGCCGGAACTGACGGAGATCATTGAGGCCATCATCATTTCCACCGGCTTTGTCTCCAATTTTGTTCAGGTGGATTACACCACCGGCATGGCCCACGCCATGTACAACGGCTTCACGGTGCTACCCTCCA
>OGEQ01002470.1_pt1 | contig 12351 bp, 5 predicted proteins | sample 1570731 | NCBI WGS metagenome assembly OGEQ01 (sample SAMEA2582132, study PRJEB24529) | metagenome | biome: Human gut stool | place: China | collected 2011
CTATGGTTATTCCGTTCCAGGTACTTATGATCCCGCTGGTTTCTCTTTACGGTGGTATCTTTGGAGTACTGAACAGCCGTATTACTCTGATCCTTATGCATGTGGGATTTTCCCTTTCCATGGCAACATTCATGTTCCACGGTGCAATTCACACCAGCGTTCCGATGGAGCTGGAAGAAGCAGCATTTATTGATGGATGTACCAGATGGCAGACATACTGGAAAATTGTATTTCCGCTTCTGATAGAAGCAAAAACAATTGGAATAAATTAACAGTTATATTCGGAATAGCCCAGAATAACTGTTAATTTTTTTTGTTTAATAATAACTTTATCTATATTTGCAGAATATTGAATGAAATCAGAGATCGTGAATAAACAGCATCTAATAAATATAAACCTAAATCAGTTATCCAATGGGACCATGAAGTCAAAGAATCTTTGCATATAGAGAATAACCACGGCTATTCTTAATATTTATATAGTTAACTTATTAGTAGTAACTTAAATCACCATGTAAACATGAAAAATAACAAAATGGCAATAATTTGCCTGCTTTCTCTTTTGCCCAGCATCAGTGTTCTGGCAAATGAGAATTACATCACGGACCCTGCAACGAGCCTGCGGGGAAAATCGGACTCGGCAGTTCCTACACGTTTGCAACAAAACGGAAAGACCATCACAGGAATCGTACAAGACGCACTCGGCCCTATAGCCGGTGCCAACATTATCGTAAAAGGAACGACAAACGGGAACATTACGGACATGGATGGTAAATTCATGCTTGAGAATGTGCCCGCAAACGCTACCCTCGTTATCTCCTACATCGGATTTACTCCACAAGAAATACGCGTAGGGAATCAGACCACCTTTAATATTACTCTCCAGGAAGACTCCGAAGCACTGGACGAAGTTGTAGTAGTCGGCTACGGTGTCATGAAGAAAAAAGACTTGACAGGAGCCGTTTCACAATTGAGCAGCAGTTCGATGAAAGACCTCAAAGTGTCGCATCCGACAGAAGCTATGGCCGGAAAACTGGCCGGTGTACAGGTACAACAAGTCGGAGGGCAACCGGGACAAGCGGCCACAATCCGTGTGCGCGGGTCCGGCTCCATCACGGCATCCAGCGCCCCGTTGTATGTTGTCGACGGATATCCGCTGGGAGAACAAAACCTGAATGCGATCAACCCGAATGATATTGAATCTATCGAAGTATTGAAAGATGCTTCGGCAGCCGCGATCTACGGTTCGCGTGCAGCCAACGGTGTCGTATTGGTCACAACCAAGTCGGGAAAGACCGGCAAGGTCAGCGTAAGCTTGGATATCTATGCAGGTTTCCAGAACGTAACAAAGAAGATGGACCTGATGAACGCGCAGGAATTTGTCGAATTCAGCCGGGAAGCCTTCAATAACAACTACATCAGCAAGGTTCCTGGAGCATCCGCTAGCGATCCGCTGAGTATGCGTCCGTCCGGAAACCGTTATCGTTACCCGGCTATCTACGACGATGCCGCCTATATTGCCTCTTTAGGTGCCGGTACGGATTGGCAAGACGAAATTTTCCGCACTTCCCCCGTACAAAACTACCAGTTGACAGTAACTGGTGGCGATGAAAAGACTAAATATATGTTCTCTGCCGGCTATTTCAACCAGCAAGGTGTCGTTATCAACAGTGATTATGAACGATTCTCGGCAAGAGCCAAAATCGACAGCGAACTGAACAGTTGGTTGAAGCTGGGTGTCAATCTGGCTCCGACTTACATGAACGCGAACAAGACAACCCAAGGCCACTGGGCAAGTGACGGTGTCATCAATGCAGCTTTGGCGACATCTCCCGTAGTACCTGTATACAATGAAGACGGTACATGGGCTTCACAGTCCATGTACGCCGTCGCTAGCGACGGATTGACCGGTGTACCGAATGCTGTGGCCTTGACACATATCCACAACTACGACACAGATCTCCGCCTGTTCAGCAACGGTTATATCGAACTTTCCTTGTTGAAAAACCTGAAACTGAAATCTACCATCGGTGCCGATATCCGCGAATACAGAGGCGAATACTTCCGTCCGGCAACCATTCCTAATAACGGTAACGTGGCTCCTCTCCCTTCAACGGAAAGAAAAGCGACAGAGAAGTCAACCGAAGTTATCAACTGGCTGAACGAAAATACGATTACTTATTTCGAATCGTGGGGTAAGCACGAACTCGACGCTGTTGCCGGTGTCACTGCACAGAAAAACATCTACCGCTACACAGAGGCTACGGGTTCCGATTTCCCGAATGATAAAATACAGACACTCAACAATGCAACAGTAAAAAGCAGCAAGTCAGAACGCAAGACCTGGACATTGCTCTCCTATCTGGCACGTGTCAACTATCGTTATAACAACAAATACTACCTGACCGCATCCATCCGTGCGGACGGTTCTTCCCGTTTCGGCAAAAACAACCGCTACGGTTATTTTCCTTCCGGATCAGTAGCATGGCGTCTGTCTCAGGAAGACTTTCTGAAAGATGTAAAATGGCTGTCGGACATGAAGATCCGCGCAAGCTACGGTATCACAGGTAACAATAATATCGGTGATTATGCGTCGATCGGTATCATGGAAAATGCTAACTATGTATTGGGAACGGGTACGGGTAATATCGTAAACGGTGCAGCCCAAAAGAGCTTCTCCAACGCTGACCTGACTTGGGAAAAGACACGCCAGACTGATCTCGGTTTCGAAATCTCCGTTTTGGACAGCCGTCTGTCTTTGTCTCTGGACCTATACTACCGTAAGACTACCGACCTGTTGATGGATGTAGATATTCCGACAATCACCGGATTCGAAAAGGCTATGCAGAATATCGGAAAAATGCGTAACAAAGGTCTTGAAATCACCCTTAGCGGTACTCCGTTCAGAGGCAAAGACTTTACTTGGGATGCAACCGGGAATATTTCTGTCAACCGTAACAAAGTATTGGCTTTAGGACCGACAGGAGATCCGATCTTCAGCGACGGCGGTGCCGGAACAACCCACGTCACAATGGTAGGCCAACCGATCGGTGCTTTCTACGGGTATAAAATGCTGGGAATCTTCAAAACGAAAGAAGAACTGGATTCATATCCTCATCTGGCCGACACGCAAGTGGGTGACGTCATGTTCGAAGACGTCAACGGAGATCATAAAATCGATGCCGACGACCGCACAATCATCGGTAACAATATGCCAGACTTTACCTGGGGTATGACACACTCCTTCACCTTCAAGAACTTCGATGCCAGTATATCCCTACAAGGGGTTGTCGGAAATGAAGTGCTACACTTGGGTAGACGCTTCTACACACAGGGCGAAGGTAACCAGAATCAGCTGAAAGAGATGATGGGACGCTGGCAATCAGAATCAAACCCGGGTAACGGATGGATTCCGAGAGCCAACTCACAGCCGACCGGGCAGAACAATGCCATTTCCTCACGCTGGGTAGAGGACGGTTCTTTCCTCCGTGTAAACAACCTGACTGTCGGTTATACGCTGCCTGAAGCATTCACCAAGAAATGCAGCATCCAACGTGCACGCGTATATGTTTCCACACAAAATCTGCTGACGATCACAAGTTATAGCGGCTACAACCCGGAAACAAGTTTCAAGGAAGACAACGTGACGGCTCCCGGTACCGACTACGGTATGTACCCGCTGTATCGCACCTGTACTTTCGGTATTAACGTAACCTTTTAAATAGCAGACAAATTATGAAACTAAAATATAATCTGATCGCAATAGCCCTTCTGGGATTTAGCTTCTCATCCTGCAGTGACTTCCTGGAACAGAATCCGCAAACGGATTTAAGTGAAAACGATTTCTACAAAACGGCCGACGACATCCTCTCGGCAGTAAACGGAGCCTACTCTTCTCTACAGGAAGGTGACATATACGGTAACTGGTATGTTTTCGGAGAAATTCCCTCCGACAATACCCGCAACCAGCTCTCCGGTTCAGTAACCACTCAGAATGAGTTCGACCAGTTCTACATCGACACGCAGAACAGTATGATCGCCAATTTCTGGAAAGCAGCCTACAAAGTTATCAACCGTACCAATACGATCTTAGGACGTATCGACGGGATCGAAATCAATACTGAACTGGCAAACCGGTATAAACTGGAATGCAAGTTTATCCGTGCCCTGATGTATTTCAACCTGGTCCGTGTCTACGGCGATGTGCCTCTGGTACTGAAAGAGATCAGCATCTCGGAATCTTACGACATCCTGCGTGAACCAAAAGAAAATGTTTACAACCAAATCATCGCCGACCTGAAAGAGGCACAAGATCTCCCTGTTTCCTATTCGACAGCCGAAGACGGGCGTGCAACCCAAGGAGCAGCCAAAGCATTATTGGCAAACGTCTACATGACTTTGCACAAATATGCAGAAGCGGAAACTATCTTGGCTGAAATCATCAACAGCGGACGGTACAGTTTGTTGGAAAATACGCCGGGCAGCCTGAACATCGACGGCTACAAAAATGTGTTCAGCCCAGTTAACCACAACAGCAAGGAAGGCATTTTCGAAATCCAGTTCCTGAAAGGCGGCTATGGCGAAGGTTCCAACTATGCCAATAACTTCGCACCTGAAAACTCAGGAACGAATGTGGTGGCAGTCGGTGGTACAGGTGGTAATAATATCCCGGAAATGGACATCTACAATGCTTATGAAGAAGGCGACCTTCGCCGTGATTTCTCCATGTCCCTCGGATATTACGATAACCGCAAAAACAACGAATGGGTGGAATCCCGCTATGTCTGCAAGTTCATGGATGTTCCTTATCAGAACAATGATGCCAGCAACAACTATCCGGTAATCCGCTATGCCGATGTGATCCTGATGTATGCCGAAGCATTGAACCAGAACGGAAAGACGGCAGAAGCCTGCAAATATCTGAATATGACACGCCGGCGTGGTTTCGGTTATCAGACGACAGAGACCAGCCCGGTCGACCTGCAGACAACCGACAAGGCCCAGTTCGCCCTGATGGTAGAACAGGAACGCCGCGTGGAACTGGCATTCGAAAATCATCGCTGGTTCGACTTAATCCGCACCGGACGTGCTGTTGAAGTGATGAGAAGTAAAGGATTCTCCCTAAACGAAACAAACCTTATCTGCCCGATTCCGCAAAAGCAGATCGATGTCAATCCGAAACTGACACAGAACGACTATAGAATCGAATCCCGAAATTAACCGAAAAGAAAGTGTATCAAAATCCCCTTGTTCCCGCGCTTGATATAATGCGATCCCGCGTCAAGCGCGGGAACAAAGGATAGTTTTGATACACTTTTCTGCTTTTTTTCTATCTTTACAGCATACCTAAAATAATATAACATGAAGAGCTGGACAATTTTATTAAGTACGTTGTGTTTATTCTCATGCAACCAACAGGAAAATAAATTTGAAAAATATGTAGACCCGCTGATCGGTACAGATATCCGCATCGTACAAGGAAAAGACAAGAACTCGACGGAAGAACGCGGACAAATCATGCCGGCAGTCGGGGTTCCACACGGTATGACCAACTGGGTGGCACAGACACAGGAGACCGAACAGAAATGTCATCCTCCCTACTATTATTTCCAGGATGCAATCCAGGGATTCCGGGCCAGCCACTGGATGAACGGCTCCTGTACACAAGACTACGGCAGCGTCACAATTATGCCGCTCAGCAATAAGCTCGAAATAGACCCGGTCAAACGCGCCTCCACTTTCGATCACACTCAGGAAACAGCAACTCCCTCCTATTATTCGGTCGACTTGAACGACTATGACATCCATGCCGAATTGACCGGACTCTCCCGTGCAGGCATCATGCAATTCTGCTTCGAACAGGATGGCGACCACTACATCGTGATCGAACCCAATAGTGATGAAGGTGTCGCCTTCGTCGAAATCGATCCGGAGAAAAAAGAAATAACCGGTTACAACCCCGTACACCGCATCTACCAAGGATACGGTAAGGAAGCCGGATTTAGCGGACATTTCGTGATTCAGCTGAATGAAGAGATTGCCGACTATGGCGTTTGGGACAGCACCACGATCACCCCCGGACGAAAATCGGCAAAAGGACAAAAACATGCTGTCGGAGCTTGGATCAAGCTGACTTCCGATAAGCCGGGGAAAATACTGGTCAAAGTTGCCACTTCCTTTACGAGCATCGACAATGCCCGCAAAAACTTGGCTGCCGAAATTCCGGGATGGAACTTCAACGAAGTGCGACAGGCATCCTCCGACATCTGGAACCAGGCATTGGGGCAAATCGCAGTAAAAGGAAACAACGAAAAAGAAAAGGTCAAATTCTATTCAGCTCTCTACAACGCACACTTCCTGCCCCGCACGTTCAGCGACGTGGACGGCTCCTATCCGAGATTCGACGGTGACGGACAGATTATGAAGATGGACCACGGAACCTACTATTGCGACTTCTCGCAATGGGATACCTACCGTGCCGTCCACCCTCTATTCTCCATCCTCACCCCTTCCCGCAACGGGGATATGGCACATTCGCTCGTGTTAAAAGGACAGCAAGGCGGTTGGTTGCCCATCTTCCCGTCCTGGAATAGCTACACGGCTGCCATGATCGGTGACCACTGCATCGCCATGATCGGAGACGCCATCGTCAAAGACACTCCGGGTTTTGACTATGAAGAAGCTTACACGCTGATGCGCAAAAACGCTTTCGAGGCCAATCCGGACTCCGCCAGCTATCGCGACGGGAAAGGCCGACGGGCAATGGAGTCTTACCTGAAATACAATTACGTGCCGTTAGAGGATCAAGTAACGGAAGCATTCCACCGTCGTGAACAAGTATCCCGCACACTGGAATATGCCTATGATGATTGGTGTATTATGAGACTGGCGCAACAATTGAACCGTCCGCAGGAAGAAATCGATCTTTATCGGGAAAGGAGTAAAAACTATCGGTTCGTTTTCGATAAAGAGAACAATCTGATGCGTGGGAAAAACGAAGATGGTACATTCCAGTCTCCTTTCAGTCCGTATAAATGGGGCGATGCTTTTACCGAAGGCAACAGTTGGCATTATACATGGAGCGTGTTTCATGATGTGCAGGGACTTATCGATCTGATGGGAGGGAAGGAGAACTTTGTCTCCATGTTGGATTCTGTTTTTGTGGTTCCTCCTATTTATGACGATAGTTATTACGGGCAGTGCATTCATGAAATAAAGGAAATGCAGATTATGAATATGGGTAATTATGCATAGGGCAACCAGCCTATCCAACATATGATTTATCTTTATAATTATGCCGGGCAGCCTTGGAAAGCGCAATATTGGTTAAGGGAAGTGATGGATAAGCTGTATACTCCTTATCCTGACGGCTATTGTGGAGATGAAGATAATGGTCAGACTTCTGCATGGTATATATTTTCTGCGTTGGGCTTTTATCCGGTATGTCCGGGCTCAGGGGAGTATGTGATGGGAGCTCCGCTCTTTAAAAAGGCGATTCTTACGTTGGAAAATGGAAAGCAGATCGTTTTGAATGCTCCTGACAACACGAACGAAAATAGATATATACGTTCTCTGAAAATGAACGGGAAAGAGTATAACCATAATTGGTTGAAACACGAGGAATTGATGGACGGCGCTGTTCTTGATTTCGATATGAGTCATACGCCTAATACAGAGCGCGGAATAAACGATGAAGATTTCCCGTATTCTTTGACTAACGAGGATAAGTAAGAATCAAATAAATCCCATGTACATTCGAGGTGTTCCGGTTCGGATAAACCGGAGGTGACCATGTTTTGACCTCATGAAAACTACTTTTTACTGCTTGATGAAAAGTAAAATCGGTGGAGGTGATCTTGATGGCGTGGTATAAAAAGTCTGAAAATTTAAGAGGTGAGTCGCATGATGAAGAGTGTTCTTATCTATGGAGTGCTGTTTTGGGTATTGGGTTGCTATAAGGCAGCCGGTCAAGAGGCGATAGGGCTTTATGACCTGCATTATACTTTGGAAACCGACTTGTCGACACCAAAGGGACGCAATTTCGCTTGGGACGATGTACATGTCGTTTCGGCTTTGCAAGGAATCGTCAATCGGGATGCTCCGCAACTATATGTCTTTTTTGTGGATAGGGATCAATTGGATATTGATAAATATTGGTTGAATAAGTATCGTAGGAAAGGGCAGTGGTTGTATCGAAAGGAAACGGTGACGTATAATACCATTGAAGACTTGGTGTCGGCTTACGCCGGATACATAAAGGGGGTGGTACTTTATGATGAGAGAGTTCCGTCCACAAGCAATGTCGCTTCTGCCGTTGCGGGTGCGGAAGACCTTTTGCCGATCCGTTATGATCTTGATTCCGAGAGTTTGTATAGCCGCTTAGTTTTGGGTGGTCCCCGATTGAAAGTAAAGCGTAGATTGATCAATGAAGATGGAAGTGTTATGTTTACGGGATCGGGGGTGATTCCGGGGACGAATCGAAACAGCACAGGCTCTATAAAAAACGATCCGTACATTTGGTATATAGAGAATTATATGAAAACTGGCAAGTGTAACACGGAATATGCCGCTTATTATCTGGATCAATATTGGAAACAAAATCCCGGTGCTACGGTACGGAATCATCATACGCTTTCTAATCATGATTTTTTCATTAGCAAGCGAGCTTTCTTTTTCGATTTATCACCGTGGGGAGACGAACCGGCAACAGACGAACCGACTCAAAAGGTAGGGACTGATTTGGCTACCCTTAAAGAAATGCTATTGTTGGCATACCAACAGAATAAAGGTGAAAAGTACTGCTATATAGGAGGGTTCCCCTCATGGGCATTTAAATACACGAAGCATGCCGGTGGTATCCACGACGATGTTCCTACGGAGTGGGAGTTTTTACGTCTTATCAGCGCTTACAACGCTTTTAAAGATGCCGATGCAATTGCAATCGGAGCGTTGGCAAATGCCTCTTTTTGGCAGCATTTCCCTTTGGAGGAACGGTATTCGCAACCGTGGGTTACTCATGAAGAGTTGAAGCAAAGAGGATTGTTGACCGAAGACGGTAAAGTCGACGTGAAAGGAAGGAACTTTCTGATATTTTATGTGGGGGATTATGATGCGTCATCGTGGGTGAGCCAATTTACCTCACTTACTTGGGACGACCCCAATAGAGGAAAAGTCCCGATGATGTGGGCCATAAGTCCGGTATTACAGGAGCGCGTGCCTCATGTGTTACATAATTTTAGAAAAACGGCTACTAAGAATGATTATTTTGTCGCATCGGATAATGGAGCCGGATATTTGAGCCCCGGAATGTTACAAGAACCCAGACCTATTTCGGGATTACCTTCTGGATTACAATCGTGGGCGGAGCACTGCAAGCCCTATTATGAGAAATGGGGATTGAGCATTACCGGCTTTATTGTCGACGGTTATGCTCCCGGTTTGAATTGGGAAGGAATGGAATGTTATCGATCGTTTAGTCCCAATGGAATCGTTCCTCAGAAACTATCTTCGTGGAGTATGCTTTTTGGAAATATGCCTGTGTTGAGGGCCGATTACGATATCAATGATGTCGAGCCCAAAGATGCTGCGGTGGCTATCGTCAATAGAATAAGGGAGAGAGAGGGGTTGCCTTTTCATTGGTTTAGAAATATAATAAAATCTCCCACGTGGTATGTAGAGGTAGTCGAGGAACTGAAAAAAATAGATGATAGTATCTGTTTGTTGGATGCCCCGTCTTTTTTTGAGCTTTTGCGGATTTATTTGAAGGAAACTGCTCCTTTTGCCGGTGGTACGGGGAGTAGGGAAGATCCGTTTCTTATTTCTACTCCGCAACAGTTCGACCATATAAGGGAGTATAGAGGCCAATGCTTTCGATTGATTAACGACCTCGATTTTTCTGATTATGTCAGAGAAGATGGCCAAAGTTGGTGGCCTTTGGGCGAATGGGGAAGTGGAGATAATGCTATGGAGCGTTTTCGTGGCTTTTTTGATGGAGGTGGATATTCGATTAGGAATTTGTCGGTGGAACGAAAAGCTCATGACCTGAGTATTTTTGGTGTGACAGAAGGTGCAGAGATTATCAACTTGAAAGTTGAAAATTGCAGCATCATTGGAGAGGGGCGTTTAGGCGTTCTGACAGGCGCTACCTTTTCTACAAAGATAGAACAGGTCGATATACTCGATAGCCAATGCGAAAACCGATTATCGGATCATGGGTCGAATGCCGGAGGTTTGACAGGTCCACTTTACCGGTCGGTGGTAAAAAACTGTTCTGTGAAGGGTGGAAATGTTTATGCGAAGGATTGTGCGGGTGGTATATCCAGTTCCATGAGTAAAGATAGCGAAATCATCGATTGTTACTCGACTTGTCGGATAGAAGGAATTACGAATGTCGGAGGAATAACGGGAAAAGTGAATTGAAAAATGATACCTTTCGAATATTAATGTTTTGTTAATGTTTCGGTCGTAAAAAATCTACTTTATGTATGCTTGAATCGTGGATTCTTAATGTATTATTAATGTTTTTGTTAATATTATAATCTTACTTTTGTCTCACACACATAAAATGCTGTAATGAAAAAAGAACCTTTAATTGTATTCATTTCTATTTTATTTTTACTTGTATCGTGTAGAGTAAAAGACGAAAATATCGAATCGGCGATATTTTCTCCGGTAAATTATGTGGACCCGTATATAGGAACCGGCGGACATGGTCATACGTTTTTAGGAGTCGCTGCTCCGTTCGGAGCCGTGCAGATCGGTCCTAACAATATAAATAAAGGGTGGGATTGGTGTTCTGGCTATCATTACTCCGATTCGATTGTAATAGGATTTTCACATTTGCATCTCAATGGAACCGGTTGTAGCGACACGGGCGATTTGTTATTTATGCCATATACGGGGAAAATGCGTACGCAGCCGGGAACCCAAGATAATCCTTTATCGGGTTATGCTTCTTATTATTCTAAGAGTGATGAAACGGCTTTACCCGGATATTATGGAGTAGTATTGAAAACTCATCGTACAAAAGTAGAATTGACGGCGTCGGACCGAGTTGCCTTTCACAGATACACTTTCCCGAAGAATGTCGAAAAGTATGTGATGATTAATTTAAAGGATGCCAATGGCGACGATCGTTCTACCGATACATTTCTGGAACAAGTAAACGATACTACTGTCAGTGGTTATCGTTGTTCCTCTGGTTGGTCGAAGCAACAGCAAATCTATTTTACGGCTGTTTTCTCCGAACCGATACGTTTAGCTTTGTTTCACGATTCGATACCGGTACAAGGAAATGTTTTACAAGGTATCGACGTGAAGGGAAATGTAATTGTCGCATCTGATGTCGAGAAACTTGATGTGAAAGTGGGAATATCGCCGGTGAGTATGGAAAATGCGGCGGCTAATATTCGACAAGAAATCGCCGATTGGAATTTTGAACGGGTTGTAGATGAGACGACTGCCAAATGGAATGCCGAATTGTCCAAACTGCAAGTATCGACTACGGATACAGTGGCCAAACGTATTTTTTATACAGCTTTATATCATGCGTTTATACAACCGGCTATGTTCAATGATTGTAACAAGGAATATAGAGGTACCGACAAAAATGTGTATGGTGATCCGGGTTTCACCAATTATACCGTATTCTCATTGTGGGATACGTATCGTGCGGCTCACCCATTATATACGTTGGTACAGCCGGAGCGTGTTCCCGATTTTATTAATTCGATGTTGGCTATTTATGAGCAACAAGGACGTTTGCCGGTTTGGCATTTGTATGGCTCGGACACGAATGAAATGATAGGTATTCAGTCGGTTCCTGTTATAGCGGATGCTATATTAAAAAATATGAAAGGTTTTAATTACGAATGGGCTTATCAGGCAATGAAGGCTTCAATGATGTCTGATTATAAAGGATTATCGTATGTGACAAAACTTGAATATATTCCGGCAGATAAAGAGAAGGAATCGGTAGCTAAGGGATTGGAATATGCCATTGCAGATTGGGGAGTTGCACAAGTGGCTCGAAAGCTGGGTAAGGTAGATGACTATGAGTATTTTTCGAAGAGAGCTTTGGCATATCAAAAATATTGGGACAAGGATACCCGCTTTTTCAGAGGAAAGAATCAAGATGGTTCTTGGCTTACTCCGTTTAACCCTGTTCATTCAACTCATCGGAACGATGCTTATTGCGAAGGAAATGGTTGGCAATATACATGGTTAGTCCCTCATGATGTGGAAGGTCTCATTTCTTTGTTGGGTGGTGATGACGCTTTTGTTTCGAAATTAGATAGTTTGTTTTCGGTTAATGCCGATTTGGGCGATGCGGCATCTCCTGATATTTCCGGT
>OGEQ01002473.1_pt1 | contig 12344 bp, 9 predicted proteins | sample 1570731 | NCBI WGS metagenome assembly OGEQ01 (sample SAMEA2582132, study PRJEB24529) | metagenome | biome: Human gut stool | place: China | collected 2011
AGACGGGTCCCTGTCTGGTGCTGGGCATGCCCATGGGGAATACGGTGGTCGAGACGGTCACTTTCAGGTTCCGTTTATGTGCCTCGTCGAGGAAAAACTGGAGGTAGTCCCAACCTCTGTCGGCAACGTTAACTGAACCGATAGTTGTTGCTATGGGCAAGGATCAGTTTTGGTAGAGTACGTCCCCCTCGACGGGCTTCACATCCACGACGATCTTGTTGAATCCCGCTTCCTGTGTTTTGTCGAGCATGGCGATGATACCGGCCTGTGTCGAGAATCGCTGGAAGTTGGCCTCGGCATCGAACCAGAGCATTTTTTCCTTTCCCTCTGAGGGTTCCGGTTTCGGATCGGGGTTCGGCCCGGGTTGCGGCTTGTCGAGTTCCGGAGGGGTTTTATGCGATTCCGTGCAGGCGGACGGAATCGCCGCCATCAGCAGGACACAAAGTATCAGGATGGATTTTTTCATCTTGTCATTTTTGAGTTTTCTGTTCTTTTTCAGCCCGGTCGATACCACGTTTGATGTCATCCCATAGATCGTTTTCGATGACCTGAATGATGTCGAAGACCATCACTCCGTCCGTGCGCGAAAGACACAGGTATACGGCGTCTTCGAACTGATCGACATGGTTCTGGGCGTAGAGCGAACCGTAGACCGCACAGTCGCCGTCGACATCCTTCAGCGAGCGGGCGAGACCGTATTCGATCGATTCGGGGTCATCCATGCCCCATACCTTTTCGAGGTAGGTTCCCGTGATGAAGACATCGAGCAGATCGGCGAATCCGGTGCGGTTGTAGGTCGGCGTGGCCCAATCGTCGAGATAGGCTTCGTGGAAGCGCGAACGCGGGCTGGCCCAGTTCTGGCCCTGTGTGTAGATGGCGTGCAGCCACGAGGCGGCCCAATACTCCAGTTTCACGCCGGGCTGGGTCCGTTCGATAAGCGTGCGCACTTCGGCGATGAAGTCGCGGATGACGCCCGAGCGGAACTCCCACCACTGTTTATAGTAGGGGCCAGCCACGCGGGCTCCGTTGGCGTCGTAGGTGAATATATCCTCCGGGAAACGGTCGATGCCGTGTCCGAGGTAGGTTTCGAACGCTTCGCGCGAAGCGGGCGAGAAATCGCTCTCAGCATCGGGGAAGCGGCAATAGTCGAGGGCATAGCCGTCGAACTTGTATTTTGTGAGCAGTTCGTGTGCGAAACGCAGCACGTACTCCTGATTTTCGGGCAGTACGGGATCGAGGAACGCCGCGACTTTCGTCGGGTCGTCCTTGATGTCTTTCCTCCCTTCGGGCGTGTATTCGACACAGGTTCGGCCCGCCAGTTCCGGGTCGGAGTAGGCCGCTCCCTGGCGGAACGTGGTGAATCCCGCAGGGAAAATCATCGTCGAGACGGTCACTTTTAGTTCCCTTTTACGCGCTTCGTCGAGGAAGCATTGCAGGTAGTCCCAATCGCGGCGGACGGTGTCCGGACCAACGACGGTGAGCGGTTCCAGCATATCGCTTTCGTAGAGCACGGTGCCCGAAATGGGGCGCACGTCCACGACGATGTGGTTGAATCCGCACTCGACGGTGCGGTCCAAATAGTAGCGGATCGAATCCTGCGAAGCGAAGCGCTTGAAATTGGCCTCTGCGTCGAACCAGAGCATTTTGGGTTTTCCACCGTCGGCGGCGCGAAGCGTCCGGGCGGAGTTTCCGCCACAGGATATCGATGTCGCTGCAACGAAGAGGATGACTGTAAAAAAGGTGCTTATTTTCATGGGTCGTGTTAAAAGAACCACATTCCTCCGGCCCGAGAACGGGCCCGGACCGGGAAGAATGCGGATTGATACGGTTTCGTCAAGACCTGTCGTGACAGGTGTAAGGTTTGTTAATCGTAAGTGATCTCCAGTTTCCAGCTCTTGACTGCGTGCCCGGGAACCAGTACGTATACGTAACCGCAGTTTTCCTTTTCGTTATACACGAATGTTCCGACGGGGCAGTAGGGGTTGGCGCCCGAGATCTCCTAATTGAGCGTCGCCTCGGCGGGGTTGAGCAGGAATTCGCCGTTCGAGTCCACGATCGAGACGTAGGTGCAGGGCCAGCCGGTGGTGAAGACGGCGGCATAAGCCTTTTCGTTGAACATGAAAGCGCGGATCGAACCTTTGGTGTAGTTACCCCAGTTGTTCGGACCGTTGGGCGCTGCTCCCGGAATCTGCTTCAGATTGAGCGAGGATGTGCCGTCCCAGCCTTCCCAGGTCAATACGTTGTGACCGCCGGCCACGGCATCCCACATGAACCAGGTGCCCGAAACCTCTCCCGAGCAGGCCGAAACCATCTGGCTCCACGAGCCGTCGTTCGAGGGCTGTCCGGTAAGCAGGTTGTAGTAGTCGCCACGCACGCCGTCGGCGAAACCCCAGCAGAAACTCGGGCCAGTGGCTACGCGTGCGCCCAATGCCGTAATGAGCGCTTTGCCTTCGACGAGGTTGCCGCCCACGGAGAGGAACGCTGCGATGGCGCTGTCCGACGGACCGAGGATCGTTTCGGCGGGCTGGTCGCATCCGTTCTTCCAGCAGGCGTACGTAACAGGAGCCGATCCACTCGTGCCGTCAGCGGTCAGTGAAGCGATCAGATGTCCTGCCTCGTCGTTAGCCAGCGAGGTGACCTGCAATCCGTCGTAACCGGTCATGTTCAGATTGCCTGCGGCAGCGAGCGTCTTGCCGTCGAATACCTTGGTGCCGATGACGATCTTGTCGCCGCTGACGCCGATTTGCAGGTATTTCGTGTGATCGGTGATGTCCATCTGAGTGGCCGTTTTCTCTGCCAGAGCACCGATCTTGGTATAGGAAACGACAACTTTTTCAACGGGCTTTGTTGTATAAATGCGGGTGGTCTTGCCGTCGGCTCCCGTCACCGTGAATGAAATCGGCTGCGTATAGTCGGCCGCCACGGAGGGATCGGGCGTGATGGTTGCGCCTTCGGAGAGTTTCACCGTGGCGGTGGACGTCTTCATGGCTTCCAGCTGCGGCGTGGTATAGGCAAGGTCGATCGATTTGTCGTAGTCGTAGACATCGCCTGAAAGCGTTTCCCCTTCGGGGAGATTCAGAACGAAAGATTCGATACGGCATTTTTCGCCGCGGTCGATCTGCGGGCCGGGTTTGCTGATTTCCGGATCGTCGTCCGTACAGGCTGCAAACGACAGCGCGAGACCTGCCAGGGTGGCGTAAGCGAACAAATTGAACTTTTTCATATTGGTCGAGTTAATTTTAGATTTATTCATTCGTTGTAATTCGTTATCTGCGCGTGTAGAAAGCCCACAGCGTATAGGTTCGCGATCCATTGTCGCCTGCCCGAACCTTGATCTCCATCGGATCGGAGAGGTCTTTCAATCCCGACAGTGACGGATAGATATAGGTGTCATAAGCCACGTTTGCGCGTACCATCAGCTTTTTCACGTCGTATTTTTCACGAAGTTTTTTGGGAATGGGGAAGAAAATCTCGCCCGTCGTTTCGTCGATGATTCCTGCGATACCGGCTCCGCCTTCGGCGGGCTGGATTTCGATGGAATTAATCGTACTGTCCGTGTGGATGAATTCGTCTTCCGCTTCGGCGCATGATGTCGCAAGCGATGCGAATGCCGCTACGGCCAGTACTGCAAGATATTTACGGAGTTTCATAGTCGTTCTGTTTTTGCGGTTAATCATTAGATCCATCCGTCGTTGTTCGTACAGAGCGAATTGTTCGAACGCTCCGAAAGCGGAATGGCGAATCGGTAATAACGGTCGTAGAAGATGCGCTTGTGTCCGCCGTCGGCATCGACCTGCTCGTAGGTAAATGAACCGTCGGACTGTTTGGAGATCTTAACGCCGTGCACGTTCTGCCCGTCGATGACTTTTTCGGCCAGCCGCCAGCGGCGCAGGTCCCAGTAGCGGAAACCTTCGCCGGCCAACTCCACCTTGCGTTCGTGACGCACGTATTCCAGGAAGGTCTCCTTGTCGGCGGTGGCACGCGCGGGCAGTCCGACGCGGGCGCGGACATCGTTGAGCGCCTGCAGCGCTTCGGCGCTGTTCTTGTTCCAGTTCTCCATGGCAAGTGCCTCAGCCTTGTTCAGGAGGACCTCGGCATAGCGCAGTACGATCCAGTCCTGTCCCGAGCCGCTCGTGACCCACGTCTTGTCTCCGTCTATGAGGTATTTGCGCAGGTAATAACCCGTTACGGTCGTTCCGGCGGCTCCGGCGTTTTCATAGGCCTTGTATCCGTCCTTGCCGCCAACGAAGCTTTCGATCTTCCGCCCCATCCAATCGGCTCCGTTATAGAGAATCGTGGCGTAGAAGCGCGGTTCACGGTTCGCATAGGGATCCTTACCGTGTTTCTCCCAGGAGAAATTGCCGCCGTCGCCTGCCATTTCATAGCTGTCGACCAATTCGCTGGTGGGAACGAATCCCGAATAAACCTGCTTGCCTAACTCCTTTGTATCGCCCGAGGGCCGCACGTAGGCGTCGTAGGCATGGTCGATCACGCTGGATTTGAATTCTACGGCAAAGAGTACTTCGGGACTGTTGATGCCGAGTTCGAAGATTTTGGCATAGCCGTTCTTCGACAGGTCCAGATTACCCTCTGCCGTGGCGCAATCGCGTGCGGCCTGTGCGGCGACATCCCATTTTTCAGCGTAGAGCGCTACGCGGCTCAACAGACCGTATGCGGCTTTTTGAGTGGCGCGGCCCGAGTTGTCGCTGTCCCATTTCAAGGGCAGGTCGGGAGCCAGTTCCTTCAGTTCGTTAATGATGAAGCCCCAGCACTCTTCCTCCGTCGAACGGGCTTTGTCGTTCTGCTCAGGGCCGTCGACTTCGGTGCGAAGAATCACCCCGCCGTAAACCCGGCACAGCATGAAATAGGCGTAGGCACGGCAGAAACGCACTTCGGCGATACGAATCTTGAGCCAGTCCTCACCGAATTTGCGGCCGAATTCGGCCGCGTCGCGCAGGAATTCGTTTTCGCGGCGGATGCGGTCATAATGACTCGACCAGCACTCGAACGCACCGGCGGAGTTGCTGTTGAAAGCCGTTTCCTGGAGGAGCGTGGCGTTGAAGTTGTGGTTGTACTGATTCCAGGAGGAGCTTTTCAGGATGTCGGAATAGGCATCCGATAATCGGGGCGACGCATAGGCATCGCCGCCGCGCATCTCGGTGTTTGCCCCGAAGATGGAGTAGAGTCCGATGACGTATTTATCAGCCGTAGTGGTGGTGGACCAGACGGTCGCCGGCGAAAACCGGTCCGCCGGATTCAGGTCCAGCACGTCGGAACAGGAGGTGCCCAATACGACGGCCGCCAGACCGAGTATGAATATGATCTTTTTCATAGGTTCAGTTGCTTTAGCGGTTAGAAGGATAAATTGACTCCGATACTGTAGGTCCGCTGTTGCGGGTAGTAACCGTTGTTGACCGACGGCATTTCGGGGTCCACGTATTTGAATGCACTGAAAGTCAGCAGATTGGTTCCTGCCACGTAGATATTTACCCGGCCGATACCGGTATTTTTCAGAATGTGTTCGGGGAGCGAGTAGCCGATCTGGAGGTTCTTCAGACGAAGATATGCCCCGTTTTTCACCCACCAGGACGAAGGCCATGCGTTGTTGCCGTTGGCTACGGTGCTCAGACGCGGATAGTCGGCATTGCGGTTGTCTTCACGCCAGGCGCTCTCCACGAGATAATAGGGTGCGTTGCCGTAGAAAGGACGGGTGTACATCGTGTTGTCGAAAACGCCCGAATAGTATGCCGCGCTGAGCTGATAATCGCAGATGGCTACACCCTGCCAGAGGGCTGTAAGATAGAGGTTTTTCCATGCCACCTCCATATTGAGCGAGAAGTTCATCTCGGGGGTATAGCCGCGGCCGATTTTGATGAAGTCCTGCGACTGCTCGATCTTGCCGTCGCCGTTGACGTCGGCATACATCAGGTCACCCAGACGCTTCTCTCCCGAAGGAGCCGTCGGCGAATTGGCGATCTGCTCTTCGGTCTGATAGAGTCCGATCGCCTTGTACCCGTAGAGCGTACCCATCGGTTTGCCCAGGATGGCACGGTACATCGGATGGTTGTCGGAAATTTGTTTGGCGAGAACCCGGTTGCGGGCCCACGAGAGACTACCCGTCAGCGAATACCGCCAACCGCTGGCAAAGTGATTGTTGTGTTTTAGCACCAGCTCGAAGCCGCGGTTATCTACCTTGCCGGAGTTTTTGTATGACGGTACGTTGCCTCCCAGGGAGGGTGCGTAGGAACCGCCGACCTGTTCGAGGATATTGTCGGTAACCTTGTAGAACCAATCGAATTCGATGCCCAGTTTTCCGCCCCAAGCGTTCAGGTCCAGGCCCACGTTGAAACTGCGCGAACGCGACCAGGTAAGGTCCTTGTAGACATAGTTGCTGGTGTAATAGGTCGTCTGACCCTTGCCGCCTATGATATAGCTGTAGGAGGGTGCGGTCGATCTGTAGGATTGCACATAGAGATAAGGGCTCGTATCGTCCATACCCAGTTCGCCGTAAGAGGCGCGCAGCTTGAAGAAGTCGATTTTCGGGAGTGCCTGCTTGAAGAACTTCTCTTCGGACATGACCCAGCCGACGGCTGCGGACGGGAAGAATCCCCAGCGGTTTTCGGGGGCGAACTTGTAGGAACCGTCCGCGCGGAATGTAAATTCGACCAGATATTTCTTGTCAAATGCATAGTTGAAACGGCCGGCGTAGCTGGCGATACTCGTTTCGCTGAACGAACCGGTTACGGGGGTTGTGATGCCTTCCCACGTGGTGCCGATCGAAAGATCGACCGGATAGGGGGCGAAATACCCCGCCTTATAGCCGGTCATTGTGTCCGAGTAGGTTTTTTTCTGCTCGTAGAAGAACAGGCCGCCTACGCTGTGACGCCCGAATTCGCGGTTGTAGGTCAGCGTCGGGCGAACGATGAATCCGTCTCCGAACGACGACGATTTGTTGAAGCTGCTGTTGACATTGACTCCCGATGCATTCACGACTGTGGAATTCATCGTCGTGGGCGAGAATGACATCAGCTGGTACGATTGCAGCATATTGCGGTTGCCCGTATTCGAATAGTCGTATGCAACGTGTACGGCGGCCTTGAGTCCTTCAAGCGCCTTGATGCTGCCGAAATCGTATTCCAATTTGGCGTTTCCCTCGAACTGCCAGCGCTTCGTATCCTGAAAACCGCTCTTGTTGACCGCGGCAATGGGCTGCTGCGTGTATACGCCGCTCATATAACCTTGCGGCAGGTCATTATAGGTCGGAGCGATGATCGGCAACGAGAAGAGCGCCTGCGAGATGGGGTTGAACTCACCCTGCGTGCCAAGAGAGTATCCGGGTGCGTGGGTGTCTTCGCGGAATGCGGCGATATTGACGTTCAGATTGAAATTCTTGGCGATCTTCGTGTCGATGTTGGCGCGCACGTTGAAACGCTGGTAAGAGGTATTGGGCAGGATACCGTCCTGATTCATCATACCGATGCTCGTATAGTATTTTACGCGGTCGGTACCTCCCGTAGCGGAGATGTTGTGCTGGTGTGTGAAACCGTAGTTCTTGAAGAGCAGATCCATCCAGTCCGTTTCACCGTATATCCCTTTTTCCTTCATACCGGCGATCACCTCATCCGTCCACAGCGGATTCAATCCGTCCATCTCGCGAGCCTTGTTGTGCCAGCCGATGTAGTCCTGGGCGTTAAGCATCTCGGGCATGGCGACATTGGTGGTGAAAGTCGCCGAGCCGTCGTATGAAATGGTAGCAGCGCCCTTCGAGCCGGTTTTGGTGGTGATCAGAATAACGCCGTTGGCTCCGCGTACGCCGTAGATGGCCGAGGTGGCGGCATCCTTGAGGATGGAGACCGATTCGATGTCGTTGGGGTTGACCGTATTAATCATACGCTCCACCCCGTCGACGATGCAAAGCGGGCTGGAATTGTTGAACGAGGAGACTCCACGGACGAAGATCGTGGTGCCGTCGCTGCCGGGCTGTCCCGAACGCTGAATACTCGTCACTCCCGGCAATTTGCCGGTCATCATGTTCGATACGTTGGTCATCGGGGCCTTCAGCAACTCCTTGCTGGAGACCTGGGACACGGAGCCTACGAGAAACTGTCGTTTCTGTGTGCCGTATCCCACTACGACCACTTCATCCACCAGCGTGGCGTCCTCTTCCAGTTGGACGTTTAGGGTTTTGCGGCCGCGGACGGCCACTTCTGCAGTTTTGTAACCGAGGAAACTGAAGACCAGCACATCGTCGGAGGACAAGACCTCGATAGCATACTGTCCCTGTGCATCGGTGGTAGTTCCCCGGGAGTTGTCACCTTTTACGATGACCGTAGCACCCGAAATTTCCCCCCCCCTTGCGTCGGTCACTCTTCCGGAGACTGAAAGTCCTTGCGCCTCAGCTACATTGGTGCCTGTGATCGCCATGGAGACCACGGCTAATACGCTGCTCAATAGGCAGCGAATGCCTGAAGGTTTCATTTTGTAAACGTTTCTCATAAAATTAGGGTTGCAATAGGTTTAGATTTTTGTGACGGGAGACGTGCTCCGCTCGAAATGGTTGATTAAGGCATTTTTCGCATAGTTTTATGTTTGGGTTATTGGCATTCGTCGAGTATTTTCCAGCACTGGTACAGACCGCGAGGTACATGGAAACAGCCTTTCCATTTGCCGCCCTTGAGCGGGAGCAGCACCTCGCCGCGGCGGTTCAGATAGCCGAACCATTCGGGGTATTCGGGGTCCTTGAAATGCGACCAGGTGTAGTCGTGCAGCCGGAGGAACCAGTCGAGACACGCCTGCGAACCGGTGAGGCGGTATCCCTTGATCATCGCGATCATCGCTTCGATATGCACCCACCACAGTTTCTGGTCCCATTCGAGCTGCTGCTGCGGGTGTCCGAGCCGGTCCATGAAATAGAACAGGCCGCCGTACTCCTTGTCCCAGCCATATTCAGCCGTGTCGAGCGCGATCTTTACGGCCTTGTCGATCAGCGCCCGGTCGTTGAGCCGCACGCCGAGGTTCATGATGAACCACATAGCTTCGAGCGTGTGGCCGGGATTGATCTGCCGGCCTTCGAACGAGTCGGAGAGCTCGCCGTCCGCTGCGACGTTCTCGACGATCAGCCCCAGCTCCCCGCGGTAGAAGACCTCCATGACCTGGTGGATGCAATCCCGGATCGTCGCGTCGAGCAGCGCGGGGTCGATCATCTGCTCCGCTTCGAGCGCCATGTTGCAGAGGATCATCGGCAGGGCGAAATCCTTCAGGTCGCGCGTGCCCGGGACGGTCTTGCACCACGGTCCCTTGGGGTTGTCGCGTTTTTCGAGAATCCGCGCGAAGGTGCGCTTGGCGATTTCGGCATATTGGTCGCTGCCCGTGGCGAGAGCCGCCTGCGCGAAGGCCATCGTGGCGAACGTGTAGGAAAAGATGTTGTAGGGAGCCACGAGCGGCCGGCCTTCGCGCGTGAGCGAGAAGTACCAGTTGTAATTGCCGTCGTGGCCGTGTTTACGGAGGAACTCCGCCCCCTGTACGGCGCATTCGAGCCATTCGGGACGCTTCTCGACCTGGTTGTAGAGCATCGAAAATAGCCACACCTGCCGTCCCTGCAGCCAGACGAATTTGTCGGTGTCGTAGACGTCGCCCCCGCGGTCGAGGCAGGTGAAGTAGCCGCCGTATCGTTCGTCCTGCGAGTGGGTGAGCCAGAACGGAACCACGTTTTCGAGCAGTTCGTCCCGGTTCAGACACGCCAGTTGTTTGAAATCGATCATGGGAGGTTCTTTATTTTTTGTGTTGGAGATAGTTCATGTATTCCATATAGCGGTTGTAGAGGTGTCCCGCTTGGGTGTAGGACGAATTGGGGCTCATGAAGTGCGAGAATTCGAACGTGATGACATTCTGCATCCCGGCGCGCCGTGCGGCGTCGAGCTTGAAGAGGAATTTCTCCCATTTGATCGGCAGGAAACGGATGGGCATGTCGCGGTCGAACGATTCGACGTTGGTCCAGCACTCCATGCCGTAGCGTTCGGCCAGCTCGCGGTTGACCACCAGGTAGTCGTAGAGTTCGTCGTAATCGACCTGTCCGTCCTGGAAAGCGAGGATGTCCACGGCTCCGGCGATGTCGCTCAGAATCGCGTCCCACTCGCGGCGGTGCTCCTCGACGGTGATCGCCTTGTCGCCGGCCATCACCTGATCGGTCTTGACGCCGTGGATGTAGGGCGAGATCATCGTCTTCAGCCCGCCCGATATCTCCTTGGCGTGCCGGCCCATCGCGGCGTATATCTTCGATACGTTGCGGGTGCGGCGGCTGATCTCCTGCGAGAGGTACCAGCCCCGGAACGATTTGTGGTGGCCGTATTTGGCCCACACCTCGTCGATGAGCTGCATGTTCAGTTCGATCTCCTTCTCATACTCTCCCACGTGCCAGTGGTAGCACGAGTCGTAGGTCCCGAACCAGAAATCCATTCCGTACTTGTCGGACAGCGCGAGGAACATCTCCACCAGATCCACGGGCGGATACTTGACCTTTCCGGTCCGGAGCAGGCAATCGAACGGCGCCGCGATCCAGCTGCCGAGCCCGGCGCGGATCAGCACGACGGTGTTGATTCCCATCTGCTTCATGGCCTTGAAGTCGGCGTCCCACTCCTTCACGCCCCAGTTCTGATGGGGAATGTCCCAGCTCACCTCGTCGAGGAACGTGGCGCGGATGGGGAGGGCTTCGAGGATCTTTTCGGTGCGGAAATCCGCATCCGTGAATTCGCACGTCTTCTTCGGACCTTTGCCGCGCGATGCGGCGGGCAGGCAGACAAGTATCGTCAGTGCGGCGCCGAGCAGGCCGCGGAACAGCGTTTTTTTCATTTCTTCGAAGTATTTAAGTATTCGAGGTATCGGTCGTAGAGGTGCCCCGCCTGCAGGTAGGCCGACTGCGGGGACATGAAATGCGAGAATTCGAAGGTGATGGCCTGATCGATACCCGCCTCCTCGGCCATCCGCAACTTCAGACGCAGCTTCTCCCACTTGATCGGCAGGAACTTGATCGGCATGTCGCGGTCGAAAGTCTCGGTGTTGGTCCAGCACTCCAGGCCGTAGCGGTCGGCCAGCCACTTGTTGATGCGGAGGAATTCCGGAAGCTCGTCGTATTCGACGTGCCCGTCCTGAAAGGCCACGATGTCCACCGCGCCCTGAATCCCCCGGAAAATGGCGTCCCACTCCGCCTCGTGGCTCTCGGCCGTGACGCCGCCCGTGCGCGTGGTCCGGTCGGTGTACTGGCTGATGTTCTTGCTGCCGTCGATGTAGGGGGAAATCAGCGTCGGCAGTCCGCCCGAGACGGCTTTGCAGTGACGGCCCAGCCGGGCGTAGAGGTCGATGATTTTGCCCGTGTTGCGGCTGCACTCCTGCGAGATGTACCATCCGCCAAAAGCGGCGTGATGCCCGTAACGGGCCCACACCTCGTCGATCAGGCGGCAGTTGAGCTCCACCTCGTGCAGATAATCCCCGGATGCCCAGTATTTGCCCGAGTCGTAGAGCCCGAACCAGAATTTCATGCCCCACTTTTCGCTCAGGCGCAGGAACATCCCGACCAGGTCCGCGGGCGGTTCGTAACAGCGTTCCTCCGAGGTGAGCACCTGCGAGGAGAAGGTCTGCCAGCGGCGGTAGCCGCAGCGGATGAGTATCACGTGCTCGATACCGGCCCGGTGCATGTGTCCGAAATCGGCGTCCCACTCCTTTTCGCCCCAGTTCTGGTGGGGAATGTCGTGGCTGATTTCGTCCAGAAAGGTTCCTTTGATCTGCATGGCGGTTTGGTTATAATAAAGGTGGCGTTAAATCACGAGCAAATGTAATAATAAAAATTATTATCACAAGCGGTTTTGGTGATAAAATTTTATTCAACAGCGGTTTTATCACAAATATGTTTATTTTGCAGGTGGAGCTCGTTCGCAGGAAGGGCGGCGGCCGATCGGGGTACGATCGTAAAATTTCTGCGAATGAACGGTCCGCATGGCGACATTCGTTATAAATTCGCGGCTCGGGGCGCATTTTCCGCAGAATGTTTGCCCGACTCGCTATTTATTTTTATCTTTACCCAATCGTAAAGACGTAAATCAAACACCCCGACGAAATGACCAATTCGTTCCTCAAACTGGCCACGGAAGGCAACAAGGCCGCTATTCTCAAACAGCAGATTATCTGTCAGTACATTCTCGGCGGCGATTCGAGCATCACCGATCTGAGCAAGGCCGTGAATCTGAGCGTGCCGACCGTGACCAAACTCATCGGGGAGCTGATCGACGAGGGCTTCGTGCACAATTTCGGCGAGCAGGGGACGGCCGGCGGACGACGGCACTGTAAGTCAT
>OGEQ01002474.1_pt1 | contig 12343 bp, 12 predicted proteins | sample 1570731 | NCBI WGS metagenome assembly OGEQ01 (sample SAMEA2582132, study PRJEB24529) | metagenome | biome: Human gut stool | place: China | collected 2011
GTCCGCCCCGGTAATACTGCCGCATGGTGGTGAGCATGTTGTCGATGTTGAAGTCCTCCTTCTCCACCTTGATGTCACGCTCCGCCAGTTCCCTGCGGTAGTCGTCGCGCATGTACTCGTAGAAGGTGTTGAACGAGGGGACGATGCTCCGGTCTGCCCTGATGCGCTCGATGTAGGCACTCACGGCACTGCCCAATTCTCCACTTTCGGTTTTCGTCACCTTGTCGTCCTCCGACTTCCAGAGCGTCAGCAGCAGCGTCTTTATGCTGTCCTTCTTTTCCACGTCGAACACGTAGTCGTCGGTATAGAACGGGTTGAAGCTGATGGGCTTCTCCTCCGTGTAGGTAAAATACACGCCGTCCGTGCCGCCCGTCTTGCGCCGTATCATCTCGCATAGCCCCTGATAGGAGTTTCCCGTGTCCACCAATACCACATGCGCGCCCTGCTCGTAGTATTGCCGCACGAGGTGGTTCATGAAGAACGACTTGCCACTGCCCGAAGGACCCAATACGAACTTGTTACGGTTCGTGGTGATGCCCCGCTTCATCGGCAGGTCACTGATGTCGAGGTGCAGCGGTTTTCCCGTGAGCCTGTCCACCATCTTGATGCCGAAGGGCGAGAGCGAGCTGCGGTAGTTGGTTTCCTCTGTGAACAGGCACACCGCCTGTTCGATGAAGGTGTGGAAACTCTCTTCCGCCGGGAAGTCCGCCGCATTGCCGGGTATCGCCGCCCAGTAGAGTGTCGGGCAGTCGATGGTGTTGTGGCGCGGCACGCACTCCATGCTTGCCAGCTGGCTGCCCACGTCGTTCTTTATGTGTTTCAGTCCCTCCGCATCGTCGCTCCACGCCATGACGTTGAAGTGCGCCCGCACCGAGGTCAGCCCGTAGGAGTGCGCCTCGTTCAGGTAGCGGTCTATCCACTCGCGGTTGATGCTGTTGCTCCTCGAATAGCGCGAGAGCGACTGCATATTCCTTGCGGACTTCTCGAATTTTTGGAGGTTCTCCTCGCTGTTGTCGATAATCACGTCGAGTAGGTCGGGAGCATTACTGCTCCCTTCCCCTCTAAGAACCGTACGTGATACTTTCGCATCATACGGCTCAAGCAACTCAAAGTTTCTATTATGAAACCGGCTCATAAGCTCTAATTTTACGGGTAAGTGTACGACTGCATCTGTCATGGGCGATGATTTTGGATTTGCCGGACTTGTCGGATAACTCCGCAATAGTCCAGATTTTATCCGCGTCGATTATCTCGCCGCACAACGGACAACGCTGATTTTGTTTCTCCCACATTCTGAGAAAGCCCTGTTTGCCTTTGAGAGAGCTTAACATTTTCATCCTGTTACGCATCTCAAAGTATGGTCGCCATTCCGGGTCGAATGGGTTGGCTTTGCTGCGGATTTTGATAGGCTTGGTCTTCGTATCAATATCGGATAGATACTTCAGTGTGTACGGAAATGGTTTCCCGTTGTTCTTCAGCATCGTACCGAATGTCCACGCCCGGCCTTTCTTCGACAGAAAATACCTGTTGTAAACCCACTTCTTACCCTTGTGGCGGTGGCGGCGTAATGCCCACGCCCACAGTTTGTAGAAGATCTGTGCGTCTGCGTTCTTGAAGGTTTTGGCGGCTACGCAACCCTTGTAATAGTTGCCCCAACCGGTTATGACGGGGTTCAGAAGTCCGATAAGTTTATCCTGCCTGATGGCCTGATTCTTACGAATAATGGCTTTAATCTTGGCGAGGAATTCCTTAACATTCTTCTTTGACGGCTTGATAAGCAGCGTACCTTTATATTTCCTAACATTGAAACCCAGAAAATCAAATCCTTCGTCGATATGAGTAATCTTCGTCTTTTCTTCTGATAGGGTAAGCCCCCGTGCTTGAAGAAACTCACTGACTGCAGGTCTGACAAGTGTTTCCAGTGTTTCCCTGTCGGAACAGGTAATTATAAAATCGTCTGCATATCGTACCAGATTCACCATAGGATTGAAATATCCCATTTTGGTACGTCTCAGTTTGAAATTTTCTGCAAGCATTGCTTGCAGGCCGTCGAGTGCCATATTCGCGAGTGTCGGCGATATGATACCGCCCTGCGGCGCACCTTCCTCGGTGGGAAACAGTTGCCGGTTGAATACGAATCCACTTTCCAGCCATTTACAGAGCATGACCTTATCCGTAGGGATATTGTCGAGTAGCCACTGGTGGCTGATGTGGTCGAAACAACCTTTGATGTCTCCCTCGAGTATCCATTGCGGAGATACCTCTTTTGAAAGTATCGTATGGCATTGTACTATCGCATCGACCGTACACCTTTCCCTACGGAAGCCGTAAGAGTGTCTGTCGGCGGTAGTTTCTGCTACCGGGTTCAGAGCCATGAGGTATAATGCCTGCATGGCCCTGTCTTTCATTGTGGGTATTCCTAACGGACGGAGTTTGCCGTTACTCTTCTTGATATGTACCCTTCGTAACGGTTGCGGGTTGTAGCCACGTCTTTTCAGATCGGCGACAGCACCCATTTTTGCGTTGGAAGTAGTCCAGAGAATTTTATCCACTCCCACCGTGTTCTTACCTTTGTTAGAGGTAACTCGTTTGACCGCCAACGCTTTGGCGTAAAACGAGTGGGTCAATGTCCATTGCAGGGCTTTTACCTTGCCCGGACGACCCTCTTTCTGAGCCTTTACAATACGTCCTTGCAGCTTCTGAACCGCAGCTTCGCATCTGACCCAATCAATGTCGGTCCAGTTGTTCCACTGCCTACGGTCAGCAGGCGCACACGATAAATTAATCTCGTTCATTTGCATTCCTTCTTTTAGAAAGTTCTACATAGTTTCTTGTAAAGAGTCACCTCGCAGAAGTCTGCCCGCTTTCGCGGCGGAGTGACGTTGAAACTCCTATCCGCCCCGTTACAGGACGGCATTCGCTTTTTCTGCGTTCCCATACCCGCACCTCATTCGGCTTTCCTTGCGGTCGGCTTACCTGCCCGAAGGCAGGAGAGATACGGGTTTACCAAGTTTCGCGTAAGTAACAAATGAGCGGGTTAGGTTCTGTCCGTTGCGCCGGCAGTGCTTTGTCCGTGTAACCCCACAATACAAAGGGTTATCCGACTGCGTTACCTTTTGGTTCAAGCCTCTCAGCAACTTTGGCTTGTTCGTACATTACGACGCTTATAACAGTTCGCTTGTGCTAACCATACCGCCCAGCCTCGCTCCCCGACTCTTTTGTGCTAAGAGCAGTTGCCGTTCCCTCGCGGTTCGGGCTTCTCCTTGCGGAAGGGCTACTTTGTCCGGCCAGCTTCGCACCCCGCCTTTTGAGCGACGCACGTGACCGTAGGCTACTATTGACGGAACAATAGGTTTAATCTGATCTGAATGATATTTGTTACTTCATTTGATTGTTAAACAATTACTTACACGACCTCTTGTCGCACGTACTGGTTGTAGATGTGGTTGCAGGAGAGCAGCAGCCCCACCGGGGAGGCGAAGGAGAGGCGGCAGTCCGAGCGGTCGGTGGAGAGTTTCTCATACCGGGTGTCGGTAGCCACCGTGCCGGGCAGGTCTTCCGCGTCGGACAGGGTGTGCAGGCACAGGCGGTTGTCACCGATGCGCATCTCCCTTGCCGAGAGGTCGATGTCCTGCAACGTGGCGTCGCCTTCGGGCATGAGTGAGAAGTAACGCTCTATCAGCCCGGCTTTGCCGTCCGTCCCCACGATCTCGTCGGTGGAGAGGCGGCGCAGCCTGACGAAGCCGCTGTCGTTGATGATGCGCTCGAACTGTTCCGCAGCCTCCATGAACTTCGCGGCGGTTTCCTTATTCAGCTCCTTCGGGATAATATGCCCCCGGCACAGCGTGCTGAAATTGCTCTGCATCCGGTTACGCTCCTTTGTCGTCTTGGTCAGGTAGAGGTAGCACGTGTGCTTCAGGTACGGACGCTCGTTGAAGTGACGCTCGAAAGAGCGGCTCAAAAAACTCATGTCGTCCTTGTGAAGTTCCGGCGTGTACTTCTCCTTGATGAACCAGTCCTGCTTGTGGACGACGGAGAAGTCCGGCAGCACCTTGATCGCCTTGCACCAGCAGCCGTGTATCGCCTCGTACTCCGCACCCGTCACGGTATAAAGCTCCGGAAGCTCCACCTCGAAAGCCACCGTGATGTCGGCGTCTTTGGAGATGATGCAACCTTGCTCCACCGCCAATAGCGGGAACTTGTTTTCCAGTGTTGTCATTTTGGATGTATTCCTCATGTCGTTTCTTCCTTTCGTTTCCGTTTGAATAATCGGGTGATCCGCCGCCGGTTGATAAGGTATCGGGGATGGCTCCTTGTTGCCCCTAATTTCATCAGTCCGTGTTCGCCGTACCGGGCGTTAAGCGCGAAGGTCTGCCATACGAGGACGGAGGACGATGCCACGCCGAAGCCGATACATACCCACTGGTCGATGCCGACCATGTAGAGGATGACGAACAGGACGAAGAGAGCCAGCAGACCTCCGCAGAAGATGAAGAGGTACTGAGCCTTCAAACCCTTGAACTCGACCGGACGGCCGATACCCTTGTTTATCGGGTATTCAGCCATACATTGTTTATTAAAGGAAGAATGAGCGCAGGATGGTGGCGGCGACAATCAGGAAGATGCACGCCCCGAACCACGAGGCGGCAGTCTTGGAGGTGTCGGGATCGCCGGACGAGAATTTCCCGTACACTTTCACGCCCCCGATAAGCCCGACTACCGCGCCGATGGCGTAGATGAGTTTCGTGTCGAGTAGGTCAGCCCCATTGCTGGGGCTTTCCCCTCTAAGAACCGTGCATGAGAGTTTTCCCTCACACGGCTCAAGCAACGCATTGCCATTCTTACTGAAGGAATAGTTCTGCCTCATTTCCTACTAATATTATCAGGGTTAAACTTCTTGTTCTTACATGAACTATGTATGAGAATCTTAAACGGCTTTCCGTTGACAGTCTCCTTAATAGTCGTCCATCTTCGTTCATCGTCAATAATCTCTCCACAGATTGGACAGCGCATTTCTTGATGAATCCAAATCATACGCAACAAGTCGTCAATCTCACGTAGTTGATTCTCCGTGTTCTTTGACTTACGCCGTGCATAGTAAGGAGCATCGGCAGGGTCGTATGGATTAGTATTGGTTCTAACACGCACGTACTTCAATATGGGAGTGTCCGCCAGCCTTTTAAGACTTAAAGTCGTTTCCTTGCCCGACTTCTTGTTCTTGGTTATAGTGGCGAAACACCACTCACGTCCATGCAGTTGTTTGAAATACCTGTCTTTAATCCAGTGCATACCCTTTTTCGGATGCCTGCGTTTTGCCCATTGCCAAAGTGTTTTGTACACCTCGTAGTCCACACGTGAGAATGCTTTCGATGATGCCCCGTAACGGTAATAATTTGTCCATCCGGGAATCATGTGGTTGAGCATCCTTATAAGTGAGGAAGCCTTTGCCGACTTGTTGCTCTTTATCTTCGTGCGAACCTTATCGCAGAATTGCTTCATCGCATCCTTGGACGGTTTGGTCAGAAGTTTGCCGTTGGACTTGTATTCTCGGATGTTGAAGCCAAGAAAATCAAAACCCTCACCGATGTGGGTTATCTTTGTCTTTTCTTCCGATAGCATCAGTCCACGTTCTGCCATAAACTGCCGTATAAGGGGCAGGATAACATTCTCAATTGTTTCCTTATCCTTTGCAGTGACAATAAAATCATCAGCATAGCGCACGAGATTGATTTTAGATTCAATCCACTTGCGTCCATAAGCTGTAGGCACTGGTTGCCAGTAAGGCTTGACCGCCTTTTGGACGAGGGATTGAAGTCCGTCAAGAGTCATATTGGCAAGAGTGGGAGAAATTATGCCGCCTTGTGGAGTTCCCTCCTCAGTCGGAAAAAGACTTCCATTGAATACATAACCGCTTTTGAGCCATTTCCTTAATACTTCCTTATCCATTGGGATATTGTTAAGAAGCCATTCATGGCTGATGTGGTCGAAGCATCCTTTGATGTCTCCCTCCAGAATCCATTTAGGGGCAACATCCCTTGAAAGGACATTGTGACATTGGGCTATTGCATCTTGGCAACTGCGATACTTACGGAAGCCGTAGGAATGTTGGTCGCCTGTCGTTTCCGCAATAGGGTCGAGAGCCATCAGATAGAGAGCCTGCATCGCACGGTCTTTCATCGTAGGGATTCCCAGGGGGCGTTTCTTCCCGTTCTTCTTCGGTATTTCCACACGACGCAGGGGCATCGGTTGATAGCCACGGCGTTTGAGTGTGTCAATAGCTTTGACTTTTGCCGCATCGGATGACCATCTTACATGGTCAACTCCTGCGGTGTTTTTACCCTTATTAGTAGTAACCCGAACTACGGCAAGATAGCGACCGTAGAACGAGTGGGTCAACAGCCATTGCAAGGATTTGACCTTGCCGTGTCTGCCTTCCCTTTGAGCCTTTACAATACGTGCTTGCAGCTTCCGAACATACTCCTCAGCCTTGTGTCGGTCAATGCTTTTCCAACGTTCGGTATCAGAGAGGACCATATTTTCAGGCGCACACTTTTCTTTCGATTTGTTCATTTGCATTCCTTTCTTTAGAAGTTCTATAAGTTTATTGTAAAGAGTTACCTTGTGGAAGTGGGCACACTTTCGTGTCGGATGATGTGGCTCTCTGCCATACATGGCAATGAGGTCAATCCGTATCCGCTCCATTACAGAACGGCATTCGCTTTTTCCACGTTCCTATACCCGCACCCCATATAGGCTTGCCTTGCGGCTTGCTTACCTCCTCAAAGAGGGGGAGAGATACGGGCTTACCACGTTCCATGCAAGTGACGATAATGGGTTAGGTCTGTCCTATCCACCGGCAGTCATTATGTCCGTGCAACCCCACCTGGACAGGGAGTTGACCGACTGCACACCTTTTTGGTTCAAGCCTACAGCCTCACTTTTGGAGCGAAGCTCTCAACATCATTTGGCTTGTTCTTCGTAACGATGTTTATCAGACATTCACATTGGTTGACCATACCATCAAGTCTCGCCCCTCGGCAGAACGATGTTATCTGCCTTAACCTCCACTCACGCTTCGGTCTATTCCTTTCGGAAAGGGTACTTTGTCAGAGCAGCTTCGCACAAAGAGATTACTCGCAATGCACGTACTCTCAGACTACTGCAAACGGAATTGCAGGTGTAATCAATGAATTAAATCATAGTTACACAATCACTTACACGGCTTTCACGTGTCACACGCCGGGGTCGAAATACGAACTCACCATAGAGGTGGCTTCGTTGATGCCCGCGATGCCGTTTCCCTGCGCGAAGGCGGAGGCGGTTGCGGCAACCAGAAGTGCCGCAGAGAGGATAAGTTTCTGTCTGTTGTTCTTGTTCATAAACTGTTCTTGTTTTGTGCCGTCAAAAGGGTGGATGGTCCTTTATCGGGCGGTTGATACTCGGTTACTTTTCTTTGGTTTAGTGGGCTGCCCGTTTGTTTCTACGGACTTGGGTGTGTCCGTTGCGGACCGGACGTGCCTTGCGCTTCCTCGCCGCATGGGTGTAATTTTACATTTTCATTACCATTTCTTTTTTCGTTATACATAGTCGCGGATGTCGAAGTCCTCAATATTGTCCGGGACGACAAAATCCTTTTTCGGCTTCTTCAGCCGGATTTCGATAAGCCCCTTGATGCGGATGCTCATTTCGGACGAGCCGGTCATCAGCTTCTCGTACAGCTCCGTCCCTTCCATGTCGGTGAAGACCTTTGCCGCCCGCTCCCGTTCCGTCGCTGTCGCTTCCGGTTTTTTGGCGGTTCTGACCGCATCGTCTATCTCGTCGAAACTGCTTCCCGATGCCCTCGGCGCGTCGGGCGTTTCTTCCTCCGGCTCGTCCTCCCCGAACTCCAGTTCCGAAGGCGTGAGGCTCGTGAAGGTTTCGTCGAGTTTATCCTCCGGGACTTGTGCGGGACGGGACACGGTTTCCGTGTTTCCGTCGTCAAAAGTAGCCTCTTCCTCCGTCAGCTCAATGCCTTTTTCCGAAGTGGCGGCTTCTTGCGTCGGTATGGCAGCGGTTGTCCGGGTCGATGCCATCCTGAAACGGCTCTTGCCGATGATGTCCGGGGTGTCTGCGGGCGGTGTTTCCCTTACTGTTTCGGGCTTTGCCGCAGTGCCGCCCAACGACCGCCACAGTCCGGCTATGCTTCTGAGGAAGCGGACAAGTCTGGTTTCCATGATCCTGTCATAAAGGAGCAGGAACAGAAACCACAGGTTGCAGCCGACCGATACGGTCAGCAGAATATCAGTCATGCTTATTGTTTCACTCATGCACGTTCTCTTTTTTGAGGGTTAAAATACTGCGTCGTAATTCCGGGCGTAAAGGCTCTTTATCGCCTCCTCGCACTGGTTGAAGTGGTGCGTAAGCACATGGTCGATGTAGGCGGACAGCGACAGCCGGTCGTGCCCGATCACACGGGTGATGCGCATGATGCGGTCGTGGTACTCCGGGCGCACATACGCCATCTTTCCCTCGCGTGCCTTCACTTCGGCTTCACGGATGAACAGCCGTTCATAGTCCTTCTCACCGCATTTGCCGCCTAACGGCACGGGGGACAGGATTTCCACACTCGCCTGCACTTGGGCAAGCATACCGCCGCCGTCATGCTGCGGACTTCTGTTTTTCCGGTTCTTTTCCATATTCAAATCAAGTCTTCACGTTGTTTCTTGTACAGTTCGTTTATTTTCTCCTTGTGCTGTTCCAGATGTTGGCGCAGCACGGTGTCCACGTAGCCGCCTACCGAGATTTCACGCCCGGCGATGTCGTTCACGATTTTGAGAATCTTGCTGTGGACGTCACGGCTGATATAGACGCACTGGCGCGTCTTTATCTCGTTGCGGCGGAGGAACAGCCCGGAATAGTCGTCCTCCTGCCGTTTGCGGCGGACGGTGTCCCTCTGCGGTTTTTCCTTTGCCGTGTATTGCACGGGCGGCGGTTCCGTCTCAGGGACGCTTTCTTCTTCGGGAGCAGGCGCGGGCGGCTCCTGCGCGTGGTACAGGGTCCCGTCCTGCCTGCGTCTGCCGATGGAGGCTATCAACAGTTCCTCGTCAATGCCTTCGGTGTTCACTTTCCTGCTGCCCATGATTATTGAGGTCTGATGATACGGCTTATCTCTTCCGAGAACTCACGGATGCCGCTTCCTTTCAGCAGGGACGCATCCATCGGGAAGATAGTCGAGCGGAACACGCTCTTGCGCTCTTCCGAGAGGTCGCGCCGGAACTTCTTGCTGTCGGGCAGGCGGGTGGACAGCACCGGCAGCCCCATCTCGGCGATCACATCCTCATACAGGTCGTAAAGCCCGTTCTTCTCCCTGCCGTCCACCATCGTCCAGAACAGGTACAGCCCTTTTGTTTTCGCCTGTCCCGTCGTCATGAGGTTGTCACGGAACATCACGGCGAATTGCAGGGTGCTTTCCACGACAAAACGGTCGGCACTCATGGGCGCGAAGATGTAGTCCATCTGCGAGAGGGTCTTGACCACGCCGTTGCTTTTCAGGGTTCCCGGCATGTCGAAGAACACGACGTCGGGTTTCACCTCTTCTGCGGCAAGCATCCTTTCGGCGTCATCGAGGGCGTCAAGGGCGTCGCTTGCGATGACCGGATAGGCGTTCTTCCTTATCTTGCGGAAGTGGTCACACGCGAGTGCCTTGAAATAGAGGCTCCCGCCGATAAGTCCCGTTTCACGTTCACGCAACCCGTGTATGCTGTGCTGCGGGGCGTCGCAGTCTATGACGGCGACATTGTGTCCTTTCACGTTGTGGAGGTAGTTGGCGGCAAGTGCCGTGACGGTGGATTTGCCGATACCCCCTTTCTGTGTTGCGAATGCAACGAATGTTTCATTACTCATGGTTCTGTTGGTTTTAATGGTTGATGAATTGTTTTCCTGCTCCGATACGGAATCGGTGACATGTATATCCGCATCCGCGAATCTCCGCCCGTCCGGTTCGTCACGTATCCGCTTCAACGGTGAGGCAGGGATTCGGATAACTGGTGAATGACGACATTGCGTCATGAAGTCATTGAATCCGTGAATCACCGCGTCATTGGAAAGCCGGGTATCCGAAGGTTCGGGTATCCGGTCAGGCAAATAGCCGCCGAAGCGGTTTGCCGGGTATTTGAAAGCCTCATTTTTCATATCTTCAAATTGTTCGTTTCTTGAATCATGCTGCAAATAAACAAGGATATTTTGGAACCTGTACCACTTCCCCGGCAAGTGGCGGCATGTTGCGCCGGTTGGCACTGATTGTCCGGGTCAAGCCTCTGTCCGATACCGCTTTAAGGGCGTAACTTTGCACCCGAACGGCAGGGTTCGCCGCAGGTGGTGCAGCCCGGAGTTTGAAAGGCATTCCCCCAATCCGTCCCCGACGGATTTTTATGTTCGCCTGAACATAGCAAGGTATGTTTTCAGCCGCTCAAAACATTTTGAGCAGCCGTGAAAACGCCTTGCCCTTGCAGGGGGCGGGCTTACCCTCCGAAGTCGGGAAGCCTCTCAAACCTACGGTGTCTGTGCCATGAAGCGGCGGCTTATGCCGTCAAACCGCTAAATCCAAAGTAATATGAGTGAAAAAAGAAGAAACAAAGGCGGGAGAAATCCCAAACTCGATCCGGCTGTGTTCCGCTACACCGTCCGTTTCAGCGAGGAGGAACACAACCGTTTCCTCTCCATGTTCGAGAAGTCGGGCGTTTACGCCAAGTCGGTTTTCCTGAAGGCGCACTTCTTCGGGCAACCGTTCAAGGTACTGAAAGTGGATAAAACGCTGGTGGATTACTACACCAAGCTATCTGATTTTCATGCGCAATTCCGCGCAATAGGCACGAACTACAACCAAGTCGTGAAGGAACTGAGGCTGCATTTTTCCGAGAAAAAGGCGATGGCGTTGCTCTACAAACTGGAGCAACAGACCGTCGAACTCGTGAAACTGAGCCGCCAGATTGTGGAACTGTCTAAAGAGATGCAGGAAAAATGGTCGCAAAAATCAGCGTAGGAAACTCGTTGTACGGCGCACTTGCCTACAACGGGGAGAAGATCAACAAGGAGGAAGGGCGGCTGCTGACGACCAACCGCATCTACAATGACGGTACGGGAACGGTGGAGATCCGCCGGGCGATGGAGGACTTCCTCGCCCTGATGCCCGTGCGGTCGAAGGTGGAGAAGCCGGTGGTGCATATCTCGCTCAACCCGCATCCCGACGATATGCTGACCGACACCGAGCTTCAGGACATCGCGCGGGAGTATCTGGAGAAGATGGGCTTCGGCAACCAGCCCTATATGGTGTACAAGCATGAGGACATAGACCGCCACCACCTGCATATCGTGACGGTGCGGGTGGACGGGGACGGCAGGAGCATAGACACCCGAAACAACTTTTACCGTAGCAAGCAGATAACCCGCGAGCTGGAACGGAAATACGGGCTGCATGACGCGGAACGGAAAAGCCGCCGTACCGATATGCCGCTGCATAAAGTGGATGTTTTGGCGGGCGATGTGAAGAAACAGGCGGGGAATGTGGTAAAGGAACTTAACCGCCGTTACCGTTTCCAGACGATGGGCGAATACCGCGCCCTCCTTTCCTTATATAATATGACGGTGGAGGAAGCGCGGGGCAACGTGCGCGGACGGGAATATAATGGGCTGGTCTATTCCGTTACGGACGACAGTGGCAACAAGGTCGGCAATCCTTTCAAGTCCTCGCTCTTCGGGAAGTCCGTCGGCTATGATGCCGTACAGAGAAAGTTCGCCCGTTCAAAAACGGAAATCAAGGACAGAAAACTCGCCGACATGACGAAGCGCACCGTCCTTTCCGTACTGCAAGGCACGTATGACAAGGAGAGGTTCATTGCCACACTCAAGGAGAAAGGTATTGACACCGTGCTGCGCTATACGGAGGAAGGACGCATCTACGGGGCCACGTTCATCGACCACCGAACAGGATGCGTGTTGAACGGCTCACGCATGGGCAGGGAACTGTCCGCCAACGCCTTGCAGGAACACTTCACGCTGCCATACGCCGGACAGCCGCCGGTTCCGCTTTTCATTACCACGGAGGGTCAGGAGGAAACGCAAGCTCCGTCCACTCCCGAATACGGAAGGGACTTGGACGGCATGGGCTTGTTCTCTCCCGAAGGCCCGGCAGTGGACGCCGAGGAGGAAGCCTTCATCCGGGCGATGCAGCGCAGGAAGAAAAAGAAGAAGCGCAAGGGCTTGGGAATGTAATCAGTCAGACAAAGTATCAACAATCAAAACAATTTCAAGGTATGTCACAACAAGAAGACGATTTGAGGGCATTGGCGAAAATCATGGATTTTCT
>OGEQ01002478.1_pt1 | contig 12330 bp, 10 predicted proteins | sample 1570731 | NCBI WGS metagenome assembly OGEQ01 (sample SAMEA2582132, study PRJEB24529) | metagenome | biome: Human gut stool | place: China | collected 2011
AGCAAAAAACAAGCAGCTCAATCCATCCCAAGTTGGCTGGGTCCTTTAGGTAAAGGAAAGTACTATTGGTCAGAATATAAATATTCTGAGTTTTTTAAAGATTACCAGAATAATACAATAACTGAATATGCACGTATGCCCTACGGAATAATGAATAATAGACTATATTCAGAAAAAACTCCCGAACAAAATTGGACCATACATAATGACACATCAACCATTATCGGACATTTATGCCAGAAAGCAACATGCCATTTCCGTGGTCGTAACTACACAGCATGGTTTGCATTAGATATTCCTATATGCAACGGACCATGGAAATTTGGAGGATTACCGGGAATAATACTTAAAGTATATGACGATAAACAATTATATACTTTTGAATGTGTAAAAATAGAATCTGGCATATTTCCTATTAAGAAATATAATTTCACCAGCTACAATCCCATAGAACGAGAAAAGTTGCTCAAGCTCCAAAGAAAACTAAATGAAGATTATTACAGGACCATCGGGGCACGCAGAAGAGACGGAGGCAAGTTACCAGACCCAGTCCCTTATGAGCCTATAGAGTTAGAATAAATAGAGCTAGCTATGGTTTGGTGTAACAAAAGGAAACTACAGTCTCATACCTTTCTTGTGAAGCAAAGCCATTCATTATATGTGAAACAGAGACTTATTTAATCATTCTAAAATTTTAAATTATGAAATTGAAGAAATTGAATAAAACTTGTATTTAAAAAAATAAAGAGTATCATTAAATATGTAAATAGAAACAGGGGAGCTTGTAGGCAGGCTGAGAGGAAGTCATCAACTTCGACCCATATACCTGATTTGGATAATGCCAACGTAGGAACGTATAAGATAATGTTACGGGAGATACATTGGTGTATCTCCTTTATTATGCATAGGAAACCACGTCTTTTCTTCTAAGCCAGGTGCGAATCATAGAATATAGGAAATTTTGAGAGTGAACAGAGTTCATGAAGGGGTGCACCACCGCGGGTGTATTTCTTTGTGAACTCTGTTTTATATAATAGGAAATTACATTTCCTTTTATATAAAAAGCCTCCGGCAGGATGCGCACTCGCATTTCCGGAAAGGAGCAGCCATGATTACAGTCAATGGAGAGAACAGAACATTGGAAAATCCAGTGTCAGTAACGGAATACTTGAAAGCATGTAATTATATTCCGGTGCAGGTAGTAGTAGAATTGAATGAGGAGATCATCAAAAGAGAAAATTACGATACAACTGTACTGAAAGATGGAGATGTTGTAGAGATTCTGCATTTTATGGGCGGCGGAAGCTTCTAAGCTTCACGATATGCGAATAGCAGGTATCATAATTTATGAGTAAACAAAGAAAGGTGGATAAAAAATGACAACAACAAACACAAATGAAGACAAATTAATCCTGGGAGGACATGAATTTACTTCCCGTTTTATTATGGGATCTGGAAAATTTTCATTGGAGCTTATGAAAGCATGTATTGAAAAAGCAGGAGCACAGATCGTAACACTTGCTTTGCGCCGTGCTAATGAAGGCGGACTTGCTAATATTTTGGATTATGTGCCGAAGGACGTAACACTTCTTCCGAATACATCCGGTGCCAGAAATGCGCAGGAAGCAGTTCGTATTGCAAGACTTTCCAGAGAGCTGGGTTGTGGAGATTTTGTAAAGCTTGAAGTTATTCACGATTCGAAATACCTTCTTCCGGATAATTACGAGACAATCAAGGCAACAGAGATCCTTGCAAAAGAAGGGTTTGTTGTTATGCCATACATGTATCCGGATTTGAATGCAGCCAGAGATCTGGTAAATGCAGGGGCAGCCTGTGTGATGCCTCTTGGTTCTCCAATCGGTTCAAATAAGGGAATCTGTACAAAAGAGTTTATCCAGATTCTTATTGATGAGATTGATCTTCCAATTATCGTTGATGCAGGAATCGGTCGTCCGTCACAGGCATGTGAAGCTATGGAAATGGGTGCGTCAGCAGTGATGGCCAATACTGCTATTGCGACAGCAGGAGATGTCCAGGTTATGGCTGAAGCGTTTAAAAAGGCAATTGAGGCAGGAAGAAGTGCTTATCTCTCCGGATTAGGAAGAATACTGGATAAAGGAGCAAGTGCGTCTTCACCATTAACAGGATTTTTGCATGAGTAAATTGCACTGATAACAGAATACAAGTATAAAGATGTACAAGAAAAGATATACGAGAGGATCAATGTAACAGCGATGGTAGAAACAATGCAGACCAGTAAAAAAGATGGTCATTTTAATGAAAGTATTGTAAATGAAGAAATACTGGAAGATATGAAAAAGAATCGTATCGATCATATGAAGTATCTTCCGGATATGGAGCAGTTGGAAGAATCTGATGTGATGGACCAGGTTATTTCTGCAATGAAAGCATATGATTATGATAAATATACAGAAGCAGATGTAAGAAGAGCACTGGCGCATGATAACCGGACACCAGAGGATTTTCAGGCACTGCTTTCGCCGGCAGCACTTCCGCTTTTAGAGGAGATTGCGCAGCAAGCACAGATTGAAACAAGAAAGCATTTTGGAAACAGTGTGTATATGTTCACGCCAATTTATATTGCAAACTACTGTGAAAATTACTGTATTTACTGCGGATTTAACTGCCATAATAAGATTCGCCGTGCACAGCTTAATGAAGAAGAGATTGAAAAAGAGATGGCTGCTATTGCCAAGACCGGACTTCAGGAAATATTGATTCTTACAGGTGAGAGTAAGACAAAATCTAATGTGGAGTATATTGGAAAGGCTTGCGAGATCGCACGAAAATATTTTAAAGTGGTAGGTCTTGAAGTATATCCGATGAATTCGGATGAGTATGCATACCTTCATAAATGCGGGGCAGATTATGTGACAGTCTTCCAGGAGACTTACAATTCAGATAAGTATGAAACATTACATTTAGCAGGACATAAAAGGATTTTTCCATATAGATTGAACACACAAGAACGTGCACTTAAGGGTGGCATGCGAGGTGTTGGTTTTGCGGCACTTCTTGGACTGGATGATTTTCGCAAAGATGCTTTCGCGACAGGTTATCATGCATATTTGCTTCAAAGAAAATATCCGCATGCAGAGATTGCATTTTCTTGTCCAAGATTGTGTCCGATCATCAATAATGATCGCATTAACCCGATGGATGTTCATGAGCCGCAGTTACTTCAGGTAGTCTGTGCATATCGTCTGTTTATGCCATTTGCAAGTATTACGGTGTCTACAAGAGAATGTGCCCGTGTTCGTGATAATCTGGTAAATATTGCAGCGACCAAGATATCCGCAGGAGTCAGCACAGGAATTGGAAGTCATGTGGAAGATATCGAAGATAAAGGTGACGACCAGTTTGAGATTTCAGACGGAAGAACGGTGGATGAAGTGTTCGATGCGCTGAAAAAGAATGGTTTACAGCCAGTTATGAATGATTATATATATTTGTAGATGTGAAATGTCAGACTACAAATAAATATTTTTTTAATGATTGCAGGGAACGGAGGTTTTTAGTATGAGAACGCGAGAAGAAGTTTTGCAGTATGCGCGATCTTTCCCGAATGTGTATGAAGAAAGACCATTTCGCGATCAGGGCTGGCAGCTGGTAAGAGTAAAAGGAAGTAAGAAAACATTTTTATGGATTTATGAAAGAAATGGATATGTTAATTTAAATGTTAAAGTTGATCCGCAGTGGAGAGATTTCTGGCGCAGTACTTATGCCTCTGTTATTGCAGGGTATCATCAGAATAAGGAACATTGGAATACCATCATTTTAGATGGTTCTATTCCTGAAAATGAGATCCAAAGAATGATTTCCGAGAGTTATGATCTGATTACGGATAGCCCGACAAAAAGAATCTATGAGGCAGTGAAGAAAATTCCAAAAGGTCATGTTGCGACTTATGGTAAAGTTGCAGAGCTGGCAGGAGATGCAAAGATGGCAAGAGCAGTTGGGAATGCGCTTCATAAGAATCCGGATCCGGAACATATTCCTTGCTTTCGTGTGGTCAATGCGAAAGGAGAATTAGCCGGTGCATTTGCCTTTGGAGGAGAAAGTGTGCAGGCACAATTGCTGGAAGCAGACGGGGTAGAGGTAATCAATGGAAAAGTAGATTTAAAAAAATATGGGATATAACAAAAAATAAAAAGTAAAAGAACCCAACGTGCCGTTTCAGATGTGGAATGCGTGGGGTTCTTTTATTTTTTATTTTTTTTGCTTCAAAGCAGAAAAGAATAGACAAGAAAAAACATGGCATGGTATTATAAAAATAACATTTGTGGCAAAACAGACGAAAGTCTGCGACGCAAAGCTACAGGGCCTGTGAAATGGCAGCCAGTTGCAGAAAATAGTAGGCACTGCTTGTTTAGCAGTGCCTACTTTGCAATGACATCAAATGCGTTCGCAGAGGACAGAATCAGAGCAAAAGAAGCAGAAAACTAAAAGTCGTTTAAGTTTTCAAGGGGAGGAAACGATGTGGATGATTTTAAAAAACTCACAGAGCAACTTTTTAAAATGTATATTACTGCTGAATCAGTAAATGATTTAGGAATTGAAAAGTATTTTGATGAAAATATCAGTCTGATTGGAACTGGGAAACATGAGATTTACAGGAATCTGCATGAGTTTTTAGAATCATTTAAATTTGATGTAAAACGAAGAGGTAAAATCAGGATTGAAATAAGAAATCTGCACCAGGAAGAAGAGATTCTTAATGAAGACCTTGTTCTTGCACATGGAAGTGTAGATTTTGCCGGTCTGTTTAAAGATGGCTCCACTTGTTTTAAAACGGAGACAAGATTTACGATTATCTATAAGTGGAAGAATGGAAAATGGTTAGTTCAGCATCTGCATCAGTCAACACCGGATTTGGAACAGATGAACGGTGAAGAGTTCCCTGTTACATTGGGAAAGCAGGTGGAAAAAACCCGGCAGTCACTTCATGCATTAGGCACTGCTTATTATCATATCTCCAGGTTGAATTTAAAAACAAAGAAGATTGAACTTGTCAAAAGATCCAGGAAGATGGATATGGATTTTGAAGAAAATAGAGCAGATTGGAATCCTCAGTTCGATATTATTAAAGATGTGATAGCAGAACCGTTTATACAGAAGTATATAGAATTTTTTGATATACAAACCATGGCGGCACGGCTTCATAATAAAGAATCGATGTCTTCTGAATTCAAAAAGAAGAATGGATCCTGGTTTCTTTCCATAGTTGTTCCTCAGAGTTATGATAAAAATGGAAATGTTAAATCAGTGCTGATCGCAAATCGAGATGTGACAGATGAAAAAATGCGGGAATTAAGACAAGAGGAAGAATTGCGGGAAGCTAAATTAAAAGCGGAATGTGCAAACAAAGCAAAATCATCATTTCTGTTCAATATGTCTCATGACATCAGAACTCCTATGAATGCAATCATTGGCTATGCAGATCTGGCGTCCAGACATTTGAAAGAAACAGAAAAACTTGGCAGATACCTTGAAAAAATTCAAATATGCGGAAAAGAACTTTTGTCGATGCTTGGTAATGTTCTGGATCTTGCAAGAATTGAAAATAATAAGGTCGAAATGGAATACACTGTTTTGAATGTCCATGAAAGCTTTGAAAATTGTCTCACTATGTTCCAACAACAGGCAGAAAGTAAAAATCAGACTCTCTCTCTGAAAGAACAGATTCTGTATCCGTATGTATATATGGATGCACCGCATCTGTCAGAAGTCTGTCTTAATATTATAAGTAATGCAATAAAGTATACAAATACAGGGGGCACAATATCCTGTAATGTCCTGCAGGAATCTTGTGAAAAAGAAGACTGGTGCAATATGATCATCACCATTACCGATAATGGAATTGGTATGTCTGAAGAATTCCAAAAGCGTATTTTTGAAACTTTTGAAAGAGAACATAACTCTACATCCAGTCATATTGAGGGCAGCGGCATAGGAATGGGAATTACAAAAAAGCTTGTAGAACTCATGAATGGAACAATAGAAGTAAAAAGTAAGCAGGGTGAAGGTTCCACATTTACAGTGACGATTCCTTGCAGAAAAGCGTCAAAAGAAGATGCTCTCGTGAAGAAAAATAATAATCCGCGTAATGAGAATTGTTTAAAGGGTGTTCGGATTTTATTAGTCGAAGATAATGAGATCAATACAGAAATCGCAACAGATCTATTGACGGAAGAAGGCTGTATTGTTGAGAATGCAAATGATGGTGTTGCATGTGTTGATATGATTGAAAAAGCTGATGCTGATTATTACAGGATGATCCTTATGGATATTCAGATGCCGATTATGAATGGATATGATGCCACATTAGCTATCCGAAAGATGAAGGATGTAAAAAAATCTAGGATTCCAATTATTGCAATGACTGCCAATGCCTTCGCAGAAGATACACAAAAGGCTCTTTCGGTTGGAATGAATGATCATGTAGCAAAGCCGGTTGATATGAACATTCTTGTTCCAACAATGATGAAATATTTATAACGCTAATGTCATTATACTATGAAAGGGTAGGAAAAATAGATAGATTTCATGAAAAAATGTGTGATAATACAAAAAAAGATAGCCGTATTATGTGCAGCTATATTTGTGTTTTTGGGAATGTGGATAATGCTGTCAGTGCATTGTCGGGCTGCTGAAAAGAATAATGGTGAAGCGCAGACAAAGCAACAGAAGATTATCCGTGTCGGTTCATTTTAGGATACTTTCAATTATATCGATCAAAATGGTGTTAGACGAGGATATGGCTACGAGCTCATGCAGGCTCTGGCAGGTTATACCGGATGGAAATTTGAGTATGTGAAATGTGACTGGTCTGACTGTTTTGATAAGCTTGAAAACGGTGAGATTGATATCATGGGTGATATTTCTTACACGGATGAACGTGCACAAAAGATACTTTTTTCAGATGAACCGATGGGCGAGGAAAAATATATCCTTTATGCTGATTTATCGAATATGGACATTGGGACATCTGATTTCAAGTTTATGGATGGAAAGCGTGTAGGTGTGCTCATGGATACAGAACCTGAAATCATGCTGACAGAATGGGAAAATAAGAATGGCATACATACAGAACATATAAATGTGAATAATGATGATGATGTCGAAAAGAAATTAGCAAATCATGAGATCGACTGTTTTGTATCTCTGGAGGAATCTATCTGGTCTGAACAGGGAATATCATCCGTTACAACTATTGGCAAATCTGGCATATATTTTGCAATAAATAAAGAGCGCAGCGATATCAAGACAAAGCTGGACTGGGCAATGCGTCAGTTAGATCAGAATAGGCCGTTTTTTAGGGCAGATCTGTATAAGAAGTATTTTACCCTTGATTATAATCAGAGCCTTACAGGTGAAGAAAAGTCCTGGCTGGAAGAACATGGTGACATCTGTATAGGATTTATGAACAATGATCCGGCAATCTTTTCCATGGATGGAGCAACTGGAAAACTTACGGGTATGTTATCAGAATATGTCTCCTATGCCAAAGACTGTCTGGGAAATCAGACACTGAAATTTAATATCCAGGAATATGAAGATTATAGCGAAATGTTTCAGGCGCTGCAGGAACATGAAATTGATATGATTTTTTATGTTGGCAGAAATCCTGATCTTGCAGAAAAGAAAGGGTATACACTTACAAACACAGCCTGGACCTACAGTCTGATGGCAGTAACTGATGAGAAATATTTCAATGAGGACGAGTCGTATACAGTAGCTGTGCCAAAAGAACAAGAAGCCTTAAAACAGCATATTGCATTCAATTATCCACAATGGAAGATTGTAGATTATGATTCGTTTGAGGATGCTGCAGATATGATTGCTAATGAAGAAGCAGACTGTTTCCTCATGGGCGCAAGTCAGGCAATGATATATGATAACAGTCAAAAATTCAGGAGTATTCCACTTACCAAAACTATGGAGGCATGCTTTGCAGTAAGAGACGGAGAGGGAACTCTTCTATCCATACTGAATAAAACATTGAAGGTCATGCCGTCTGACATGCTTACAAGTGCACTTGCTATCTATGACAGTACAGCAGATAAGGTAACATTTTGGGACTTTGTAAAAGACAACATGATTGCTTTTTTTGTTGCCGCAGGATTTTTTGCACTCAGTATCATTAGTATTATCCTTGTACTTTTACGGAAGGCAAGGAAAGCAGAATCCGTTGCAAAGCTTGCGGCAAATGATACAAAAAAGCTCAATGACAAGCTGGAAAATGCTTTGAAAAAAGCGGAGGCTGCCAGTCTGGCAAAGACCTGTTTCCTTAACAATATGTCACATGACATCCGTACTCCTATGAATGCAATTCTGGGCTATGCACAGCTTATGGAGGATGAACTGAAAGGAAAGGATCTGCCTGAAACTTCAGAACATTTGGAAAAACTTCAGCAGTCAGGAAATCTTCTTCTGTCAATCATAAATAATGTACTTGATATGGCTCGGATTGAAAGTGGAAGGATGGAAATTGATGAGAACTATGCCCGGATTGAAAATATCCGGCAGACCTTATTTGAGATATTTGATGATGAAGCAAAGAAAAAGAATCTTGCACTTCATTATACGATAAATGTAGAGCATGAGCATATACTGACAGATACTACCAAGGTAAAAGAAATATTTGTCAACATCCTGAGTAATGCCATAAAATATACTCCAGCCGGTGGTTCTGTTATGGTAGATATAGATGAATTACCCTGCGAGGAGCCTGGGTACATGATTGTAAGGACCAGGGTGAGCGATACCGGAATCGGTATGAGCCGGGATTATCTGATAAAGATTTTCGACGCATTCACACGTGAGCGGAACACCACAAAGAGCAAAATCACAGGAAGCGGACTTGGAATGCCGATTGTAAAGAAATATGTTGATTTGCTAGGTGGAACAATAGATGTGAAGAGCGAGTTTGGAAAGGGCAGCACCTTTACTGTAACGCTAAAGCACAGAATAGCGGATGAAGGCTATTATACAGAAAAACATGTTGAAGAGTTGGAAACAGATAGTGGAATACTGGAAGGGAGAAATATCCTTTTGGCAGAGGACAATGATTTAAATGCGGAAATAGCAATAGCACTATTGGAAGAACAAGGGATGATTGTAACCAGGGCTGTAGATGGTAAATCTGCCCTGACACAGTTTTGCATTACAGATCCGGGGACTTTTGATCTGATCTTGATGGATATTATGATGCCGGAAATGAATGGATATGAAACGACAAAAGCCATCAGAAATCTGCCGGACCGTCCGGATGGAAAGAAAATACCTATTATTGCAATGACGGCAAATGCATTTGCAGAGGATGTGCAGGCTGCTTTGAATGCCGGAATGGATGATCATGTGGCGAAGCCGGTTGATATGGAGATTTTAACAGCTGTCATCACAAAATATATAGAACGATGACTCGTTTATTAAAAAATGGATCGAAAAATACATACTGGAATGGAATTTGAACATTTAGTAGAAAAATGTGTACAATTCCGATAATATCATGAACTTATGGGAACGTATTGCGGATGGCTTATAGAGGTGAAGGGGCCAGGCTCAAAACAGCCAATGAGGGTTAATTATTTTATAGGAATTCTTGGTGAGACTCTTCAGAGAATGGACGATCCGGATGCGAGATATTCTATTGCGTTTCCTGATATGAGACAGTATAGAGGTCTCTGGGAACGTCTTCCTCAGTTGGCTAAAGAACGAACAACAATTGACATGTTACTGATTGATTCAAAAGGTAATATTGAGGTGTATAAATAAGTATGATTGATTGGAACAATAACGGAAAAATTGATCCAGTGGATGTTGGTATTTCAATTGCGATTTCACGGGATAATGAAACTGACGAGGCGAGGAATGTTGAAGAAAAAAGGCCATCACTTCTCGATAAGTTAATGAACTGGATTAAAAACAAGCGTATTTAATCGTTTGCTTCCGGGCGGGCAGATATGTTCGCGCGAACTTGCTAGGTTGAATGTTCAAATCTATTTTGCCCCCCTAAACAGACTACTACTTGACTACAACTGAGTAGTACACAAGGCTACAATTTGCCTCGTTTTGCTTATTCTGTTAATGTCGGCATGATATGTGTACAGAACGAAATAATCAAAAAGCCTTGCAAAATAGGGCAAATCACGGCATTGAAGGAGGAATTTTATAGTGATTAAAATACTATTCATCTGCCACGGCAATGTTTAAGGAATGGAGCAAAAGTCTTGATTTTATTGGATTTCTTGGATGAAAGTATAGAATTTACACCTTATTTATACCTTTGGAAGACTGGATTGGTTTAGTTAGAATAGTAAAGGCGCAGGTTGAATCTTGCGTCTTTTTTCTTAGATTATGTAATCACATATTACTTGAAAAATTAAATCACATATGATAAATTGTAAATGTGACGTAAAAAGAGTCGCATTTTATAAAAAGGTGATTAATATGAAAGAATTTTTGGAAAAATCATTACAGCAAAATGTAATAATGACGGAGAATAAAGAGGTATATAAAAAGCTTCCGTTAGCATATCGTGGAAGATATAATATTTTTACGGTAGAGATGAATGGTGTATTATGGATGGCTATTCATCCCAAAGAGAATGTCGGACTTGTTATGTTACGTAGAGACAGAGCTGGCGTAGAAAAAATGACAGGATTAAACTGTGCAATATTTCTTGATCGAACTACATTTTATATAAAAGAAAAATTGATGGAAGAAGGAATTCCTTTTGTTATAGACGGAAAGCAAGTATTTCTTCCATTTATTGGTTATTTGCTGAGTAAGGAAAATGAAAGAGAATTGCCACCAGTTCATTTGATTTCATTTTTGACGCAAAAAATGCTTCTGATCGCCATTTATGAACGATGGAATGAAGTGAGAGTATCTGGTGCGGCAAAACGTTTGGAAGTGTCAACAAAATCTGCAAGCCGGTGCTTTGATGAGTTGGAATATTTAAATGTTAATGTGTTGGGCATGAAAGGTAAATCAAGAGTTATCAATATTCCGGATGACCGAGAACAATTATGGCAGCAGATTGAGAGTGTGTTAAGAAATCCAGTGATTCGAAGATTTATATTGAGAAAAGATATGAAACTTGAAAAGAAAGCAGGTCTTTCTGCTTTATGTGAGTATTCTCTTTTGTCCGATAACGTTTATCCTACCTATGCGGTAACGAAGAAAGAGCTGAAAGCTAGTGGAGTGAAAGAAGAAAAGCAAGCAAGTGAATTGGAAGAAATTGGGTGTGTTGTTTTGGAAGTTGGATATTTCACTGATTTTTTGGGAAAAGGCTTGCAGGACCCTTTGAGCGTAGTACTGTCACTGACAGAAGAAGAGCAAGAAGAGGAACGGGTAGATATTTCTATTAATGAGATGTTGGAGGAATATGTATGGTCAAGGGATTAGATACATTTCAGAAGTACTTTAAAGATTATGAAGAACAGTATGTTTTAATAGGTGGCGCAGCCTGTGATATTCTGTTTGAAAGCAATGAAGTAAATTTCAGGGCAACAAGAGATCTGGATATGGTTTTGATTATTGAAGCACTAACGCCAGAGTTTGGCGAGAAATTTTGGAAGTTTATCGTTGATGGGAAATATAGAAACAAAGCAACAAACGGTAGCAACCCTCAATTTTACAGGTTTGATAAACCAGAAGACGATGAATTTCCGAAAATGATCGAATTGTTTTGTAGAAGTGATTTTAAACTAAAAAATGCGAAAGGAATTACTCCAATTCATATTGATGATGAAGTCTTCAGTTTATCAGCAATCCTTTTGAATGATGATTACTATAAGGCACTACTCAATGGAAAAGAAGTGAGAAATGGACTTTCTGTTTTAAGGCCAGAATATATCATTCTTTTTAAAGCAAAAGCCTATCTTGATTTACAAAAGCGAAAAGATTTAGGCGAAAAAGTGGATTCTAGTGACATAAAGAAGCATAAAAAAGATGTTTTGCGTATTGCTTCGGAACTTATGCTTGAAAAAACAGAAGAATTGCCGGTAGCAGTAGATACCGATATACATAGCTTTATTGATTCATTGGAGCTAGAACCATTTGATCAAAATTCATTGAAAAGATATGGGCTGAAAAACGAGGATGTTGTGGAATTATTGAAGCAAGTATTTGGATAAAAATACGATGTGTTATGCAGTTAATTTGGAACCTATTTTTACACCTTTTGCGGACGATATTATGCGAAAATAAACCAGGTTATGCCAGAAAACAAAAATTTACAAAGGCTTACAAAGCCCGAAATACCAAGAAAAACTAAGAAATGCGAGGTTATGCAACAATGAT
>OGEQ01002487.1_pt1 | contig 12274 bp, 10 predicted proteins | sample 1570731 | NCBI WGS metagenome assembly OGEQ01 (sample SAMEA2582132, study PRJEB24529) | metagenome | biome: Human gut stool | place: China | collected 2011
AATGTAGCAACCCAAGGTTTAACTATTTTCTTCAAATTATTACCTCCATTTAATTTAAACTTTCATTATTATAAAAAAATAACAATAAAAATAAAATTTTTAATTATTTTTCATTTAAGGAATTATATTTGATATACAAATTCTAAATTTTAATACACTAATTAATTATATAGCAAAACTTCTAAATAAATATACTTATTTTGTGAATTTTAAAATAATAGCCTTCTTTAAAGTAGTGTTCATTTCACTCTATACTTAAAAATCTAATTAACTATAGAAGAGTAATTTAAAGGTAATATTCAGCTAAAAATCATAAAATAAAAATAGAGTGCCAAAAAATTTACAAATAGACTTATTGATAATTTAATTCTATTTAGCTTTTTTGCACTCTATATTAATTTATTCTTTCACTTTATTTAACTATTAAGTCTGGATGTGTTGTGGCCCATTCATAATAAGAAGCATCATAGTTTTTAGCATTATATCCTAACATATTTAATATCAATGCTAAATGAGCTGAACGGATTCCAGCTGTACAATAAGTAACTATTTCTTGTTCTTTAGTAAGACCTGCTTTTTTAAATATTTCATTTAATTCTTTTTCTGATTTTATAGTTCCATCTTCGTTATAAACTTCATTAAACGGTAAAGATATAGCACCTTTTATATGTCCTCCAACAGCTTCACCAAACTTTGTTGCTCCATCATATTCATCTTTAGCTCTGGCATCAACAATAGTATACTTACTCATATTTTCATATAAGTTTTCAGTAGTTACTGTTGTATTTGAATTTATTTGTTCTATATTTAAAGTTTTTGATACAACTACAGGTACATCTTTTGTTGTAACTCTGCCTTCCTTACTCCAAATATCAAAACCACCATCTAACATTTTTGAATTTATTCCTGCTGTCTTAAGTTCCCATGTTAATCTTCCATCTTCCCCCCAGCCATCTTTATTAGCATAAGTGATAACCTCTGTATTTTTATCTATTCCTAATGCTTCAAGCTTTTTACTTAACTCTTCTTTATTTAAAGCAACTCCCCAGCCTTTATCTCCGGCTTTACCTTTCATATTAGCTAAACTTTGCCAAGCTACATTAATAGCTCCTGGAATATGTTCTTTATTATAAGCTTTTTCACTTCTTGCATCTAAAATAACAATGTTTTTATTCTCTAAATTATCTGCAAGCCAATTAGCTGTAACAAAATAATCATTATTATACCCTTTGCTTTCTGTTGTTCCTTTTGCAGCATTGCTATTTTTACCAGAACATCCTACAAAAGCCATACCAATTGCAGTAACTACACATGTAGCTACTAAAAACTTTTTAAAATTCATAAAATCACTCCTTATTGTAATAACTTTTTAAAGTTAAAATTTACTTAACTAAATAATAACTCTATATAAATTAACCTTTTATATGTTACTATAAAAATTTAATTCAGTCATCACTTTATTTTAACTTTATTTACATTTAAGTAAAATATATTTATAAACCTATACTTTACAAATCAATGTATAAAATAATAAATTCTTTCTAAAAAATTAAAATTTAAAAGGGTAAATATACTTTTAAGCATATCTACCCTTTTAATAACAATATTATTTTTTTATTTTAAGCTTTAACCCTTAACTCCACCAATATTAACACCTTCTGTTAATTTTTTATGAACTAGTGAGTATATAACCATTGTAGGTACCATTACTATAACTAACCCTGCAAATAATGCTCCCCAGTCAGTTGCAAACTTTTGAACCTCCATTAAGTTTTGTAATCCTACTGGTAATGTCTTTTTATCTGCATCTGTTATGAAAGTCATTGCCATAGCATATTCATTCCAATAATTCATAAAGTTGAATATCATTATAGTTATAATACCTGGTTTAGCTAATGGAACTACTATCTTTGTTAATATTTGAAGATTAGTACATCCATCTATCATTGCTGCCTCTTCATAATCCTTTGCAATTCCCTTCATAAATCCACTCATTATATAGATTGAGAAAGGTAAGCTTAGCACTGCATATACAAGAGCTAGTGCAAATAAATTATTTAACAATTTCATTTTTTCTAATATTGTAAATAAAGGTACTATAATATATACTGGTTGGATAAATAATCCTGCCATAAATAAATTCTTTATAAAACTACATCCAAAGAATTTTTGTCTAGCTAAAACATAAGATGCTGGTACACTTAAGCATAGAGATAAAATCATAGCTATTATAGTAACTAATATTGAGTTGAAGAAGTAAGCTCCCATGTTAGCTTCTGTAAATGCAGTCATATAGTTAGCAAACCCAAAACTTTTTGGTAATGCCCATGGACTTGCATAGAATTCTTTAGTAGTTTTAAAAGAAGACATTATTGTCCATATAATTGGCACTATAACTAAAATAGTTGCAGCTATTAATATAATCCTTAATAATGTATTAGATATTACTTTTTTAGTTTTGTTTTCAGTATCTAAACCTACATTTTTTTTCTTTTTAGTTTCTAACATGTTATCTCACTCCCTTCTGTTGTAACCTTTTTACTCTCTTTTCTTCCCTTACATCAGAATCACTTAACTTATTGATTATTAATGCAAGGATCATAGCAAAGGCAAATATAGTTACCCCAACTGCCATAGCATATCCATATTGAGAATTTGTAAAGGCTTGCTTATACATATATGTCAATAAAACCTCTGATTTTCCATTTGGTCCACCCTTAGTCATTACAGTTACAAAGATAAAGCTTAGATTTAATGCACCTGTAATAAAGAATGCAAAGGTTACTCTAACTACATCCCATAAAAGTGGTAAGGTTACATATCTAAACTTTTGCCAAGCTGAAGCCCCTTCTAAATAACATACTTCATAAAGAGAAGGTGATATTCCATCTAAGCCAGCTATATAAATTACCATATAATAACCAACTGCTTGCCATACCATAGTTATAACTAATGCCCATAGGACTAACTTAGAGTCTCCAAGCCATGCCAGACCTGCTAACTTATCTAGTCCTATCATTTCAAAAAATGCTTTAAGAATTCCTATTGATGGGTCATAAACATATGTAAATAAAACCCCTATAACAACCATTGATAATATATTTGGGAAAAATAGTATAACTCTGTAGAAATTCTTTTCTTTTAACTTACTTTGAGTTATTACTACAGCTAAGAATAAAGAAAGGGTTATTGTTATTGCTGGAAATAAAACTATTATGAAAAAAGTATTCCCAAATGCTTCCTTAAAATATCTATCGTTTAAAAGTGCTTTAAAGTTATCTAACCCCACAAATACTGGTTCTCCTGAAATCCCACTCCATTCATATAAAGACATCATGAAACCTTTTCCAATTGGGTATAACATAAATATTGTAAATAGTATAAGTGCAGGCAACACACACATTGCTAAAAATATTTTTCTTTTATTACTGTTCATGAAATTTCACCCCCTATAATTTTAAAGAAGGAGAAGAATCTCCTCTCCTTCTCAATAAATTTTATTTTATCTTAATAATTATTCAACAACTTCTTTAGCAAGAGTTTGTGAATCAGATTCTAAGTTATTAATCCATTCATCAACTGTTAATTCTTTATTTATGATACTTCCTACTGGTCCAAATAAACTATCATTTCTAAAATCTAATTTAGAGTTTGTTGGTTTAAATGAAAGTGGAATTGGTTTAGCACCTTCTTCAACAACCTTATAAGACTCATATCCTGATGCGTCTAATGAAGATTTAGCTTTTTCAACTGCTCCCTTAACTGGAACTACAGCCTTAGCTATTTCAGCATTCTTTTTAACCATAGCATCTGTATATTGGAATGCTAAGAATTCTTTTGCTAATTCAACTTGATCTGATTTAGCTGGTATATACATTTGCTCTATTGTAGTAGTTACATATGGAGTATCCCCTTCTTTAAATGCTGGTGGAGCCATAAATCCAAACTCAAATCCTTCTGGTATAGCATCCTTCATTTCTCCTTCTAACCAGCTACCACATGGTAAGAATAATGCTTTTCCATTTAAGAATTCAACTTGTGCTTGAGTATGAGTCATACCAACAGTTCCATTAAGAACCATGTCCTCGTCAGCCATCCTTTGGAATATATCTAATGCTTTTTTAACATTTGGATCTTTCCATGCACCTTCTTCATAGTTGAATATCTTTTCTACAGTTTCTTCTCCAGCTGCACTAGCTAACATTGGGAATATTACAGCCTCATTGTATCCTGGCGCTTGTCCTTGATAAGTATAAAGAGCTATTCCCTCATCTTTTGCCTTCTTACCTAATTCAAAGAACTCATCCCAAGTTTTTGGAACTTCCCATCCTTTTTCTTTGAATAATGCTTTGTTATACCACATACCTGTAACATTATAGTAAAGTGGTGCTAAAAATACTTTTCCATCTCCATATGGAGTTGTAAGTGGTGTATCTAAAAATCCTGGTAATATTTTATCTTTTAATTTTTGTCCTGGATTATCTGGATCTTCTCTATCGAATACATCACTTAAATCTACTAAAGCTTTATCCTTTATTAAAGCATTAGCTATACCTGATGGATCATTTGTACTTAAATATATAAAATCAGGTGTTTTTTCTGATGATAATTTAGGCCTTATAATATCACCTATTTTAGGATTAGCTTCCATCTTAACTTCTACATCTGGGTGCTCAGCTTCAAAGGCATCTATACAAGCATCCCAGTAATCCTTACCAAATCCACCTTCAAAAACAGCTATTTCTAAAACCTTTTTCTCTCCTGAACCTTCAGCTTGTTCAGTTGATGGTTTTTCATTATCTTTTGGTGTCTCTTCTTTATTTCCACATCCAACAAATGCAGAGGCAGCTATAGCTGTAACACATGCAACAGTTAGCATTTTAACTAATTTTCTTTTCATAAACTCTCTCCTCCAATACCCTTACTCATTTCTTGTAAACATTTTCTTACAATATTTATGATACTTCTTATTGGTTTTTTTTTGAATATAAGGATTTTACTTAAACATGTACTTTTTTTACAATATCAATCCAAAATAAAAATAATCTATATTTATGACAAAACTTTATTATTATAATCACTTTTAAACTTAGATGGACTTACCCCATAAAACTTCTTAAAAACTCTATTAAAATAAAACTGATCTGTCATTCCAATACTGTTAGCAACCTCTTTAACTAAAGTATCTTGCTGTTTTAATAATTCCTTAGCCTTTTTCATCTTTACTTCATTTATAAAGTACATAAGATTTTTTCCTGTTTCACTTTTAAAAATTCTACTTAAATAACTTTCATTTAAATTCACAGCATTAGCCACCATAACCAAGGTTATTCTCTTATCAATATTCTTTTCTATAAACTTTATAATCTCATTAACCTCTCTTTTATAACTAAGCTCTTTGCTCTTTATATATCTTTGATTAATGTAATCTATTAAAATAGTTGAACTATTTATTAATTCCTCTATGTTATCACTCTTTAATATCTTTCCTTTTAATTCTTTTATATCATTTAAATCATCTTGTACATACTCATGATTCTCTATTAATTCACACATAAAATTTACATAGTTTATCAAATTTGAAGGTTTTACATTCATCTTAGAACACCTTCTAGCAAATTCTTTTATAAGTTCCTTATTAGCAGAAACTTCTCCTAACTCTATATTCTCTAAAATGGCATCTGTTACTTCCTTTCTAAGCTTAATAGCATCACCAAACCCCAAAAATTCTTCACTTGTTATTAAAAAATTTTCTTTTCCATAAAACTTTAGACTAAGAATTTCCTCAACCTTTTTAAAACTCTCTTTTAAGCCTTTCACACTATCTATTCTTTTTATTAAAATAGCACTAACTTTAATATTTAAATAAAGCATTATTAAATTTTGTATATTTATTGTTTTTATCTTCAAACTATTAAAATCAATTTTAGATATAAAAATATATTTATGATTATTTATTGGGATAATCTTAACCCCATTTACACTAAATTCTTCTTTTATTATGTTTTGTATAGTAATTGCCAATTTATTTTTATCCTTAATTTTTTCTTCATAAATCTTTTTATAATTATCTATATAAATACAGCCACCAGTATAATATTCACAATTATCATCTAAAAAATTAATCTTTGGAAATTCACTTAAAAGTTCTTCATAAGATAGATCACCCTTTAAATATTCCTTTAATAAAGAAATCTCAGCTATTTTTCTTGTTTTATCAAATTCATTTTTAAACTGAGCTTCTTTCTCTTCTTCCTTTTTCTTCTCTTCTAAACTCTCCCTAAATTTATCAATTATATCTTCTAGTTCCTTTGGTCTTAAAGTTATTTTTAATAAATAATCATCTGCACCCTTTTTCATTGCTTCCCTAACTAATTCATACTCCCCATGATTACTAAGAACAAGTATCTTCCCCATAAAATTCTCTTCTTTAAGCTTATCTATTAATTCAATCCCATTTAATCCTTTCATTTTAAGATCTGTTATAATAAGATCTGCCCCCTCTTCTTTTAGTATATTAAGAACTTCTAAACCATCTTTGGCTAATCCAACTATATTAAAATCATGAGATTCCCAATCTATTATATTTCTCATAGCAATTCTAAATATTTTTTCATCATCAGCAATAATAACCTTAAACATAAAAATTTCCCCCTATATGCTCTTAGGAATTACTATTTTAACAATAGTTCCTTTATTCACCTCACTATAAATATTTGTCCCATAATCCAATCCAAATGTTAATTTTATTCTCTCATCAACATTATTCCATCCAATACCTGAAAGTTTATTATCTTTAATCTTTTCTTTACTATTAAACCCCTTTCCGTTATCCTTAATCGATATTAAAATATTTTCTTCCTCTGACATAATTTTAATAATAATCTTTTGATTTTCCTTATTTTCATCAATTCCATGAATTATTGAATTTTCTACTATTGGTTGTAAAATAAACTTTATAACTTTATTTTCTAATAAAAGTTCATCTACTTCATATTGAACATCAAAAGAATTACCGTATCTTATCTTTTGAATTACAAAATAATTTTTTATATTCTCTAGTTCTTCTCTAATAGTTACAAATTCATTTTTATCTATAATAGTATTTCTTAATAATTCTGCTAGTGAACTAAGCCCCTCGCTTACTGTATAATCTTGATTCATTAAGGCTGTCCACTTTAAAGAGTTCAATGTATTAAAAAGAAAATGAGGATTAATTTGTGCCTGTAACATCCTTATCTCTAAATCCCTTTTCTCAACTTCTTGTAATTTAGTCTTTTCAATTAATTCATTTACTCTTTTTAACATAGAATCAAAATTATCAGAAATAACACCAATCTCATCTTCATAAGTATCATTTACCAAAACCTTCAAATCCCCCTCAGATACTCTTTTCATCTTATTTAAAAGGTTATATAAAGGTACTTTAATACTTGAATATAAAAAATATGAAAATATTAATACCACTAAAGTAAAAAGTAATCCTATTATAGTCATCTCTTTTTTTAAGCTTTGAATATCAGCATTTATAAAATCATAAGGAATCATTGAAGCTATATACCAATTAAATCCCTTTAATTTTCTATATGTAGCTACATAATTTTCTCCATTTACTGCTATACTCCTTGCTGTATCCTTAGCCCCTTTATCTTTAAGGAACTTATTTAAATCAGGCTCCTCTAATATAAAATTACTATTTAAATTATTTTCAGAAATTATTATATTATTATTATCATCTATTATAAAAATTTCACTGCCTTTACCAATATTAAAAAGAGAAAAAGAAGAGGTAAAAACTTCACTTTTTATAGCCATAAAAACATATCCCAAAATACTGTTATCCTGTTTTACTGGAGTTACTATACATATGTGAGGTTCATTATTTAAAATTGTAGAAAACCAAAATAGTCCATTTTCAGATTCATCTGCATATCTTTCTATATCTTCTCTCTTAAAATATTTAAAGCCTTGCATATAAGTAACTTCATAATCCTTTGATATTATTTCAACCTCTGCTAGATTAGGTAAAAGAGAAAGTTTTTTAGATAAATAATCATTCATATATTTTAAAAATTTATTCTTTTCTTTTCCATCCATAAATTTGTAGTTTATAAGATTATTAGCTATTTCTTCATTCATTGATAATTCAATGGATGCTCGTTCTAAAAATTCTTTATTTTTATAAATATCTTCACTCATTATAGAAAGCATATTTTTCGAATAATTTATTACATTATTCTTAAGTGCATTGGTAGCCTTTTTATATAGGAGTATGCCTAAAATACTACTACAAAAAATTATTCCTACAGAAAATGATGCTATAAGTCTATTTTTAATAGAAGTTTTTCTAAGAAAATTTGATATTCCTCTTAAGGTATTTATAACTTTCCTTATTATTTTTCTCACTCCTTAATATAATTTCTATACTTTTTTTAATATTTTATCATATATGGTATTTTTTTGAAACCAACATCCTACTCCAACTTTATTATTTTACTAAATTTTACAAAAATTATATAAAATACAAAAAGATCCTTAGTGAAAAACTCACTAAGGATCTATATAAGGGAATTAAAAGAAAAAACTTATTTATTTATATTTAACCATCTTATTTCCATAGGAGCTAAGGTTAAAGTTTCAACCTTAACACCATTTATATATGCATCTGTAATTTTTTCTTCTTGAGTGTTGTTTATTACAGCCATTTTTCCTACTTCTAAGAAGGCAGCACACTCAGTATCTATATTAGTTACATAGAATTTTTTCATCTCATCTTCTTTACTTACAGCCCAATAAATTGCTCTTAATAAAATTCTACAATTCTCTGGAGTATATGGAAATCCTGCAAAATAAACGCTTCTACCTTTTCCATATGTGTTTACAGCACAAGTAGTATCTCCTCTGAAGTTGTTCTTTAAGCAATGGCAATTACCAAAGTCCATTCTTAAAACTTGGTAACTATCACCCTTTCCATAAACGCCTTTCATCCCCTCACCAAAATCAATAGCTTTTTCACCAATTTCTTCTGTTATAAAATGATGTGGATTTAATTCATTATATTTTCTAGTGCTTAAACTAAATCCAACTTCCTTGTCAACTCCTAAAACATCTGCTAACTGGAAGAATTTATTTTCATAATGTATTGCAGTTGGTTCTCCAACTCCTATGAATCCCCCACCATTATGAACCCATTTTCTAATCATAGAAACTAATTTAGGATTTTTCCAGTACTCCCCACCACTCCAAGCAGTGTAAGCATCTCCAGCATTTATAATAACTCCAATATCCTCTGGAATTCCATTTTCTAATATATCATCAAAACTAATAAATTCTACTTCTACTGGCATACCACTTAAACATTCAACAATTCCAGCATATGAATATATTTCCTTATACCAAAGAGCATGAGCTACTTGTTGAGTTTGCCAGCTTCTTAATTTACCCCAACAGTTTAATACTGCAATCTTAAATGGGGCTACATACGCCTTAGTTCCTTTTATAGTTTCATGAATTTCTCTAAACTCCTCACATATTTTTTCAACCTGCTCAACAAACTCTGGAAATTTAACTGCAAGGCTTAAATATCCACCATATCCTATTCTATCTAGTGGACTTCTTAAAATAGCTCTTCTTGCTTGTAACCAATTCTCCCTTGCTTCCCCAACAGGATCTCCTGTTTCATTAAATACATCTGGGAAAAAATATGGTAAAAATCTTCCTTCTGTATATTTAACTCCTGGAATATCAGCTATCATTCTCATAGTTGTTCCATTACCTACTGAACCAACCACTGCATCTAATCCAATGCTTGGGAAATACTTTCCATAAGGCTCTGTACCTATCCAGTTATCCCCTAAAAACATCATTGCTTCTTTTCTATTTTCATGACATACATCCACTAACTCTTTAGCCATTTTTGAAACATGCTTACATTGAAAATCTATGAAATCTTTATATTGTTTTGTTGGCACTCTGAATGTTGAATTATAATAACCAGCATCAACTATATCTTCTGGTCTTAATTTATATCCTTTTTCTTTTTCGAATTGTTCTAAAGCTAAAGGACTCACTGATGAACTATATCCAAACCAATCAACAAATTTCTCCTTAGCAACCTCATTAAAGCATAATGTAAAGTGATAGAAGAAAGTAGTAAATCTAACTACATCTACTTCTGGATTATCATGAATCCATTTTTTTAAAGCTTCTTTAACATGTACACTAGTCTTAGCTTGTCTACAGTCATATGGCATTTCATGAGGTTTATCTCCCCAATCATTAGTTATATGATTATACATTTGAGTTGGATCCCAAATCATATAAACTAAGAAGTTTACTGTATATTCATGATAAGGTGTAGTTTCTTCTACTGTTAAGATTTCACTCTCTTTATTAAAATTCCATTTTGAAGGATCTACAACTTCACCAGTAGTTCTATCTATAACTTCCCACCATTTTTTTTCATCATGAACCTTATCTATTTCAAATTGCTCAGAATAATATCCAGATAATATTTTTATTTCAGTTTTTTCTGATTTAGCAATAACAGGCTCTGACATTAAGTAAAGTTGTTGTAATTCATCTTTATTTTCACTAGCCCATTTTTGATCACTTCTAACTGTTAGGTATGTAGAATATAACTTAACCCCTAAGTCAACTATATCCTTAGAAAGCTTAGTGCCATCACAATCTCTTAAAGCATCTGCTCCCCATCTATCTATAATACTTTTTATTTTCTCTTTCATATTAGAATCAGTTGGTATTGTAACTCTTCCCTTTAACTCACCCATAAATTTCTCCTCCATTTCCCCTGCTATAAACATTTAAAGTCATGTATATTAATATAACCTTTTTCTTACAATTTAATATTAACATTTGTTAATTAACGTTTACATGTAATTTATTTACTAAATCATTGAAAATTTTGAGTATATTATTTTTAATAATAATTTAATATTAAAAGTCCTTAATTAAAATAAAAAACTTACAAACATATTATAAGAACCACTAAAAGTTCTTTTAATACTATTTGTAAGTTTTTTAAAAATTATTTTCATATACGACTTTTTACGAGCTTATTAAAGGTTTAATAATTTAGCTGTTACATCTTCTAAAGAATTTAATTCATTATCTAAATTTTTTATTTCTTCCTCAGCACTTGGTGTAAGGTTTAAAAGAATAAGACCTGAAGTTGAACATGTATTTTCAGTAGCTTCGTGTAATCCTATTCTAGTATGTATTATACAACCATATCTAGTTAGTATTTCTTGAACTTTTGGTGCTGCAACAGTCCTAGGTGATATTTTGATAGCCATTATAGTGTACATAATAAATCCCTCCATAAATAATAATCCTAATTACATATTAGCATATATTAGTAAATTTTTCTTGTATAATCTTTAATTATTATTTACAAAAATAATTATAATATACTATATTTTTTATTATTACTTCATTTAAAAAAATTCAAATAGGTAATTATTTTATAAATAAATCTGTGAAATAAACAACACTATAAAATTTCTCTCGTCTAAAAAGCTTCTCTCCTTAATCTTTCTATCCTCTTTATCAAATATGAAATCAAACATATTACTTCCTCCAATATAAGTTCTTCATATGCCATTCTATCCACATTTATTAATATTAAACCTAATAATATTATGTTATTTCAAATAAAAAAATATTATATAATGTTTATATATTAAGATTTAAAGGGGTGTTTTTATGAATAATTTTTTTAAACATACACTAGAAACTCATACACCTCAAAGTATGAGTAAAATTACATCTTATATAAGAGAGGATATAAAAAATAGTAATATTGAAAATGGAATTGTGGTTGTTTATTGTCCACACACTACTGCTGGAATAACAATAAATGAAAATGCAGACCCTGATGTTGTTAAAGATTTAATTTATGGATTTGAAAAAGTTTATCCAACTAATGATCATAAATACAGACATTTTGAAGGCAATTCACATTCCCACCTTAAAAGTTCTACAGTTGGAGTATCTCAGCAATTAATATTACATAGAGGTAGATTAATCTTAGGTCAATGGCAAGATGTATATTTCTGCGACTTTGATGGCCCAAGAAATAGAACTTTTTATGTTAAGATTCTTGAGGGATAATATTTAATTAATTTATTATTAATTATATTTTCAATAATATTCATCCAAAATTTTCTGTTTTTTAGTATAATTTACTTAAATAATTTGGAATCTGTTAAGTTGTTATGAAAAAATAGCTTAACTATTCTTAAAATTACTCGTT
>OGEQ01002494.1_pt1 | contig 12234 bp, 8 predicted proteins | sample 1570731 | NCBI WGS metagenome assembly OGEQ01 (sample SAMEA2582132, study PRJEB24529) | metagenome | biome: Human gut stool | place: China | collected 2011
ATGCTGGTATTTATAGCAGTCGGATGACATGTCGTTGAAAAGGTAGAGCGACCCCCCATACTCACCGAGCCCCTCGAAGCCATCGCTTTCGGATGCAAGAACGGGAACGATCTTCCAAAGCTGATCCCCCTCTTCCGGTCTTTCGGATTTCGCCTTGTCCTCGTCGCACGAGCAAAGCAGAACGAGCGTGAGCGCAGGCAGTAACAGAAGGCGTGCAAGGCGACCCGCCCATCCGCAGGCATTCCCGACATTCTGTTTTTTCATCATCATGGCTTTCATATTATATACTTGATTCTTCAGGCCCCGCAGGCCCACACGACTGCCGTTCGGGGCGATGCCGGGAACGGACCGTTAAAGTCCGCTCCCGCAAATCCCCATTCAGCGTATCGCAGGAGGAGAACTCCCCTCCGACAATTATTTGAACTCCCAGTAGGAAACCTCTACCTCGCCGACATTCACGTCGAGCACATCCGTAATGGTCGCACCGTCAGGATTGACCTTAGATGTCATCACGCATTTTACATACTGATAGGAGACGCTTCCATCCTCCGAGAATGCGATCTTGCCCGTCGTCACCTGCGCCCCGGCGTCCGTGGTCGGAGTGGTCTTGTCGGAGGTGAAAGTCATGATCTTCACCCAATCCGCATTGCCACCGCCGTAATCGGCTCGCGTATTGCTTGCGTAAATGTGACCGCCCTTACCGCCAGCCTTGTTCCAGTAGTCGATGGTCACGCCCTGCTTGGCAGCGCCGAGGTCGATATACCAGACGGGAGCCGTGCGGTCCCATTCGTCAGGACACCAATAGTTGCTTCCGTCCGTTTTGTTCCCGTCATAAAGGTTGTACTGCCAGAATGTCTCGCCCCAGCCGGAATCGCCTCCATCGGACGACGCCCAGAAATTGTCGTATCCAGGAGCGGCTGAACCGCTGATTGGAAGGGCTGTCGGACCCATCCACTGCTTGTCAGGGGTAGTCTCGTCGATGGTAAAGCTGTCGGAAAGATTCACCACCGTGCTGTCCCAGGCCGCGTAGGTAATCGCCGAGTTGAGGTTGACCTTTGAGGAGGAACTGCCGGCTTCGACCGTCGTCGCCAGTTCATACTGCCCGTTGGCCGCGATCCGGCCCGCAGGGGTGCTGGTGTAATCCGTGCCGTTGACGCTGTAAGTCAGCGAGAGGTTGGAAGCCTCCGTATCGGTAGGCATCACGATAGCGTTGCCGACGAACTTGCCTTCGGCATTCTTGGTGAGTACAAGACTTTTCGATGCGAACGCAGCTCCGCTCTTGGAAAACGCGCCGTCGAGACTCACCTGATCGTACATGTTGCCGATCGTCAGGGTGATGCTCTCGGCATCGACGTTCTCCAGTCCGCTGACCGTCACCGTGACCGATGCCACGACGCGCTTGAGCTGGAGTGCGGCCGCCGCGCCTTCGGCACCGACCGTAACGACGTCGGAATTACCGACCAACAGTTCGGGAATCTGAGCCGAAATGTCGGTTATTTTGACACGTGCATCGGCAACGGCATTCGAAGCGGCGACACCCGTAAAAGTGAGATTCGTCTCGTCGCTGGAAGCGACGGCGTAAACGGTGTAGCTGCCCGGCTCGACCGAGAAAGAACCTAAAGCCGCAGCATCGGCGGCGCTCTTTGCATCCGCAATGTTACCCTCCGACACCAGAATCGCCCGGTGTGCATAAGCAGCCTCGGCGGCATCCGCCGAGCGGGTCTCGATCTTCAGTTTCGGTCCGTTGTCGGGAGTACCTCCCGGAATCTCCTCCGAAGAGGAGCAGCCCGTCAGAATCATACCGGCCAGCATGGCGACGGCAAATGTGTACATGGAATACTTTTTCATAATTATGCGTTTAAGGTGGTTAATAAAATCTTTTTATTGATTTCAGGCGGTTATTCGAACGTTACGTTTCGGACATATTCATTGATCTCCAGATGGGGGCCCGATCCGTCGGTTACCGGCGTGCCGTTGACCGTGAAGTTCCCGATCGTCACTCCGTCGATCGACTGCGCGTCGTTGCGTCCTCTGATCCAGCTCGGAGTCGCCCGCATACCAGTATAGGCGATATTGCGCAGGGTGATGTTACGCGCCCATTGTCCGTAGAGGTTGCCGAACGCCCAGGCGTTGGTGAAGTGCGCGCAGAAAACCTTTCCGCCGTCGATGTCCTCGACAATGATGTTTTCGAACGCAATGTCCTCGAACGTGCCGTCGTCGGCGATCATCACCGCCATCGCCCCGGGATAAATCCCGTCGTCCTGACGGTTTTCCAGCACGATGTTGTCGTGGAACCGGATATTCCGGAACGCAATCCCCCGCGCTTCGGGACCTACGAGCATGTTGTGAGCCTTGTCGGCCCAGAAAACGCAGTTGCGGATCTCGTAGTTGCAGACCTCGAAGTTGCGAAGCCCGGCGACCATCCAGATCGCCCCGTCGGAATAGGAGCCGTCGGTGTTTGTATGGGAAGCGATGTATTCGGGCGTGGCGTTGAAGGCTTTGATGGTCACGTTGTCGTCGTAGTTGCGCTGGAACGTGTTTTCGACCAACACGTCACGGCAGCAGATGAAATCCATGCCGTCGGAGTTCATGATCCAGCCGATCTCCTTGATGTTGTCGATATGCACGCCCGTGCTTCCGACGATCTTGAGCGTCCAGTTCGGCGTGTCGCGCAGCAGGATGCCCTCGACCTTGAAACCGTTGCAGTCGAAGGTTTCGATCTGCGGCTGGCGGCCGTCACCGTGATTCTCCTTCGACGAACAGAGGATGCCCCGCCCCCGGATCGTCAAGTTGCGGCATCCCTTGGCATAGATGCTGCCGTAGACCAGCGCCCCCTCGTCGAGATAGATCGTCTGATTATCCTTATAGAGAATCTCCTTGCGCCCCATATTATGAATGCCGGGACCGAAATAAGTTACGTTGGCACCCGTCGGGATCGCCGTGTCGGGCAGGTCGGGCAGGATGAAGAGGTTCTCCATCCGGTTGCCGTCGAACTCCACTGAAACCTTTTGCGCGGGATCATCCAGTTCGAACTCGACGCTGTTCGGGGTCTGCACGTCGGGCACGATGCCGTAAGAGAGCGGACGAATCTCCACTTTCGAAAACGTCCCCGCACGGCGGGTCACGCGGACCTTCAACGACTGCCGAAACGAGTCCGTAAACAAGGCGAACCCCATTGTATACTGGGTATATCCCGCCTCGGGATTGCCGGCATAATCGGAAACCCGGGCATTGTAAACGAAAATCTCCTCCCAGGTTCCGCCACGAAAAACCTCGACCTTATAGGCGGCGTTTCCGGGCAGGACGTCCCGGCCCTCCCCATAGGCCGTTCCGGGCATCAGGCAAACAGCAAGTATCCAGAATACGCCCTGTGCAATCTTCAACAACATTCCTATTCGGTTTTAAATCCATACTTTTGCAGCAGAGCTTTCGCCTCTGCATCGGTCAATTCCTTGCCGGTCAACACTTTCAGCAGAGGACAGTTGATCCGGTAAATGCCATATTCCATATCGACAAATCCGAATCCGCCGTCGAGGCACTCCCAAAGCGTCCATGGAATATTATTTGCCTCCATGGCAGCCACCATATCCGTGAACCACGCCAAACGCATCGCTTCCGCAACGTTTTTACTGCATCCGAATTCGCCGCAATGTACCGCAAGTCCGGCATTCCGACCGTCGGACGCCGCATTGGACATTTCACCCATAATCCGGTCGGCATTGTAGGTCGTTTTGTGAAAAGAGGCATACTGCGGGTATTTGTCAGCATCCGACTGAGTGGGAATGACCACCCCCGGATATTGCACGGCTCCCTGATAGCCGACCCACGCCAGCATCTTATAATGCGACAGCAGCATCGGGAGATAATAATGGAACGACACAACCGCATTGGGATCTTCCTCGGCCACCCGTGCATACTTGATGTAGTTGTAGTCCTGCCAGCCCATTGCCGGGACGAATACGATCCGTTCGGGGTCCTGCTCTCGGACTGCCGTCAGAACCTCATTCTGAAGCTTGTTCCAACCAGTTGCGTCGGGCGTCCCGTCATGGGGCTCGTTCAGCAGTTCGAAGGCCACGCACTTCGGATTGTGGCCCTTGAATTCCGCCGCAAGTTTCCGCCAAACATGCACGAAATGGGCGCGAAATTCGGGATAGGCAGGGTCGTACAACTCCTCTTCCCGGTACCTGTCCGAGCCTTCACGGGGAGCCGGCGTGTGCAGGTCGAGAATCGCATACATGCCGTTTTGCTCGCACCATGTAAAAAGTTCGTGTAATTTCCCGACGGCCTTTTCGTTAAACCGCCCCTCCCGGTCGAAGATGCACAGCTCGTCGACAGGAACCCGGAAATGGTCGAATCCCAACTCTTTCCACAACGGGAACTGAGCGGGCGTGACATAGCCCAACCAGTCGCGATCGGCTTCCGTCATCCAATAAGCGAGGTTCACGCCGCGCCGAAACCGGAAATCAGAGAGATGATCCGCCACCGGTATCGGAGCAATGTCGGCAACCAGTCTATAAGTGTACGTATTGCGGTCTTTGTAAACGGAAAAACTCTCCCCGGTCGAAAGGTCGTACGAAACCTTTTCGCTTGTCGGCCGATAGCCGTCGGAAAGCGTGATATCCAGCGGTACGGCACCCAACAGCTCCTCCGGATATTCCGAAGCATAGATCGTCGTGATCGGGAACGAAACCGTCCTCGTCTCATGGTCAATCACTCCCTCGATCGGTTTCCCGCGAAACAGGAAAGAGGCCGACAAGACCGGAGTTTCGTTCCGGGCTGAGATTTCGTAGGAGACCTCCCCGGCTCCCGAGCTGCCCGTCACGGTTCGGGGTTGCGTCAGGTCCATCGTCGTCTCCGGTTCCTTCGGAGAAACCATCGCATACCCGGGATTCAACTGGAACGTCAACTCCACGGCATCCACATCCCGCTTTTTGTCGAAAGTCAGACGGATCGTCCGCTTGCCGTCGTCGATGACCGCCGAAATGGAAGTCCGCCCGCCGTCGGCAGCGGTCACCAGGGCAAAAGGCTTATTCGCAAATACGCCGTCCAGACCGGAATCTTCCCCACAAGCAGGCATCAATGCGACATAAATTAGCAGCAATATGTATTTCAAGAGTTTTTTCATCTTTATCGTTGCTTTTTCAATTATGATTGTCATTCGGCTTCGGGATCGACCAATTCCCGCACGACCTCGTAAAATTCGATCTCTGCGAGTGAAAAATAGGGCTGGTAGACATCGGTTCCTTTCACCACCTCGTATTTTACATGGGAAATAGGTTCTTCCGGCAGAAACAACTCCGAAGTGTAGGAGGAACCCAGATCACCGGGCAGGTTATCCAATTGGGCCAGCAACACCCACGTTTCGCCATCCGGGCTGCCGTAAATATTCACGGCCTTGGGCAGCGAACCGTTCGCTTTCTTACGGTTCCAATATTGGAATTTAAACGCTGAAACTTCCTTGCGAAGATCGAAAGTCAGGTGATGATAACCCGTAGGCTTCAATTCGGGATAGGTCCACTCATCCCAGAAACTCTGGAAAAAAGTATCCGGATTTCCATCCACAAGCAATTCCAAGGGGCCTTCGCTCGGCTCCTGGGCATTGGTAGCCAACTGGTCTGCTGCGAGCGGGATCAGATTCTCCGCAACAACCACATAATAGGACTCGGCCTTTTCACACTGCCGTTCGATATAGACGGGTTGCCCGGGCGTTCCGTTTACATCGTAAGCCGTAAATGTGAAACGGTACTTCCCATATCGGTTTAGCAGTCCGTCAATGTAGAGGGTGCCGGTATAGCGGCTGCACTGCTTCGAAATTGTCGTCTGCGTGCCGAAATCGTAATACGAAACCTCGGCATAGAGGAAGTCGCGGCTTTCGATCGGGTTCCATGTCAGTCGGATCGCTCCCGGAAATGCCTCGGCACGGATTCCCTGTACGGCGAGCGCCGTCATGACAGGCTCATCGTCCCCGCCGCACGAAACGCCGCACGAACAGGTAAAGAGCAACAGTATTTTATATATGCTTTTCATAGATGCAGTTTTTCAAATTCGTGATTCTGTCAATAACCCGGATTCTGGACGAACTTTCGTTCGTTCTTGTTGATGTCATCCTTGGGTATCGGCATCAGGTAATGCATCGGAGTCATGAACTTGCGCTGGACGATCACCTCGGTCACCCGGAAGAAATCGGCATCGGACTCCCCGTTGTAATTCATGCCTTTGGGGCGGACGTTGAAATACTTGTCGCCCTCTTTCCAACGGCGCACATCCCAGAAGCGGTGCCCCTCCAGATAAAGTTCGATAGTCCGCTCCTGACGTGCCATGCGGATCATTTCGTCGCGTCCAAGCGTCAGCCCCGCCTTTTCGAAAGCCTCGTCCACCGGGTCCAGTCCCGCCCGTTCGCGGACCGGTTTCAGCGCTGCTGCCGCTTCGTCAATCCGTCCCAAGTTGGCATAAGCCTCCGCAAGATTCAGGTACAGCTCTGCCATGCGAATCACCGGCCACGGATAATGCGGAGCGGCAACGTCCTCCTGAATGTTGTTGTAGAGCGGCGAACAACCCTTCTTATTGAGGTATCCCGTAGGGGTGTAGTTCGTCGTGCGCTCCTTGATGCCGAAAACATCGTTTTTGCGGAACTTCGTCTGCACGATGTTCGCGTTGTCGTCAGCTCCGTCGCGACGGAGCACTTCGTAATACCCGTTCTGGAAAGCCACCCACGCATAGAAGCGGGGTTCACGATCGATATTCAGGTTCATGGTCACACCGTCGCAGACATCGTTATGATACTCCCCGTAACGGTACCTCCCGGTATAGTCGTATTCCGGGTCGAGATCGATCGGAAGTCCGTTTTTGGAATAGAACATCTCGACCATCGTCAATGTCACGCCGACACCGTTGCCCGATGACGGACCCACGCGATAGGGAGTGGACTTGTATTGCAACCCATAGTGACCCTCTTTCCGGGTATCGGCCCACAGCACCTCTTTCGAAGTGTTGTAATCCATGAAATTCAGACGGAGCACCCGATGCACGGGATCGGTCGGTTGGGCGAACCTCGACGTAACCACCGGACTTTCGGTATAGAGTTTATAACCTGCGGCCTTAGCGACCTCAATGGCCTCCTCGGCTGCGGAAGCCGCCTTTTCCCATTTTGCCTCCGAATAAGTCTGGCTGATCAGATGGCGCCCGTCCACTTTGCTGACGAAATTTGCATAGTATTCGCTGTTTCCGTTGAAGAGCGGGGAAGCGGCATAGAGCCACAACCGTGATTTCAGCGCTTTGGCAGCAACGCTCGTGGCCCGGCCGTAGGCCGTGGAGGTCTGCTCTGCCGGCAGCATCCCGGCCGCTTCGTCGAACAGGTCAGAGATCCACTGCACACATACGTCGTAACTGTCCCGCTCGGGGAAGTCCGCCTTGTCCATATCGATGGACATGACGCCCTTGATAAGCGGAATCGGACCGTAGTTCTTCAAAAGCAGGAAATGGTAATAAGCGATCAGGAATTTCGCCTCTCCTTTGTAAATCCGGAGATTCGCCTCCGTCATGTTGGGCACCGCGTCGATATTTTCCAGCAAGATGTAGCACCGCCTGATACCTCCGAAAAGCGTATTCCAGTAGGAGATCACCGGTTCGCTGGCGTTGTAGTTTCCCTTCGGGAAGTTGGCGAAGGTCTCGTGTTCCCACGGGGTCACCACCTCGTCGGCCGTCATCAGGTCCAGTGACGCGGATTGGGCAGGAACGAATAACAGGAATAGAGATAGCGTTCGGCCATCGTCGGGTTCTGGAAGGCGTCTTTCTCGTCCGGCGTCTCATCGGGGACTACGTCCAGATAACTGCACGCCTGAAACAGGAATGCGGCAGATAAAATCAGGGATAGAATATGTGTGTAATATTTCATAGGATTTCGTTTGGAATTTATTTTATAACGTCATCTGGATTCCAATGTTGAAAACCCGCTGGGTCGGATATTTCAGTCCCGATCCGCCGCCCTGTTCGGGGTCCCACAACTTGAATTTCGAGAAGGTCAGCAGGTTCGATCCGCTGATGTAGAAACGCATTTTCTTGTAGGTATAGCCGATCTCCGCGTTTTTCAGTTTCAGGAACGACGCGTCGCGGAGCCAGTAGGTCGAGGCAACCGTGTTGTTGCCGTATTCCACGACGCTCAACCGCGGATAGGCCGCATAGATATTCGGATTGCTTTCGCTCCAGTAATCGTCGGCGACGAACTGCATGACGTTGCGCTTGACATTGTTATTGATACCGAACGGATGGAATCCGCTCATCACGAGCGACGTATTGGCCGTACCCTGGAAGAAGACCGAGAAATCGAGTCCTTTCCACTGCGCTGAAAACCCGAACCCGTAGACGATCTCCGGCACTTCGGGATACCCTGCATAAATACGGTCGTTCGAATTGATCGTGTTGTCGTAGTTGCCGTTCGCATCGGGCTGGTTGACGTATTTGATGTCGCCGGCCATGATTTCACCGCCCAGCAGTTGTTCAGGACTGTATTTCACCTCGTTATTGTCGATAAACAGGCGTTGCGCCTCATAAAGCAGGAACGAATTGACCGAACGGCCGACCCGCGAAAGATTGGGATACTGCAGGTAATCCGGCTCATCCTGTTCGAGCACCCGGTTGCGGGCGAAGGTGAAGGTTCCTTTGGCAGAAATGAAGAAATCCTTGCCGATCTGATGGGTATAATCCATCGAGAGATCCAAACCGCGATTTCTCACCTTACCCAGATTGCCGTACACTTTTGTCGTAGCCGTTCCGAGAAAAGCCGGAACTGTGCCGCGTTCCAGGAAAATACCGCTCCGGACCTCCTGAAACAGATCGACCATTACATTCAGTCGGTTATAAAATTGCAGATCGACACCGACATTGAGTTTTTCTCCGGTTTCCCAAGTGATCTTCTTATTCTCGAAACGGTTGTAAACGGGACCGCTCAGCGTATACTCCCCGTCGGCGCCCGTCGTATATCCGGCTCCGGAAAGGGAGAGGTCCGACATGTACATGAAACGCGTCTCCTCGCTGTCGTTGCCCACAAGACCGTACGAACCGCGGAGTTTGAAATAAGAGACGGCCTTCTTGATAGGCGCCCAAAATTTCTCCTGACTGACCACGTATCCCACGGCCACCGAAGGGAAAAAGCCGAAGCGCCGTCCCTCGGCGAAATTCTCACTGCCGTTGTATCCGAAATTGGCCTCGATGAGGTAACGGTTGTCGTACCCGTAGGTCAGACGGCCCGCAAGGCCCTGTTTACGCTTGGGCAAAGAACTGAACAGACTACCGGGATTTCCGAGCGCAGTCTCCTCCTGATTATACACGACCATAGCACTCACGTCATGACGGCCGAAACTGCGGTTATAGTTGATCATTCCCTGGATATATATCTTGCGGTCTCCGTCAGTACTGCTGGAGGTGGCGAGTGTCGTACTTTGCTCGTTGCCGCGGATCTCCAGATCATAGTCTTCCAATCCGTCATCGCCCGTATGCGTACCCGAAATTTCGTAGGAATTATAACCTGCCGAACGCGATGTCTGGGTATAGGAATAGTTCTTGAAAGAGATCAGCGCCGAAGCGGAAAGCCCTTCGGTGATGAAATCGAAATTCTGATCCAGACTCAGATTGGCGTTCAATACGCTCTGGAACTCGTCTTTGTAGCCGGTAACCATTTCAGCCACGGGATTCTTCACCATGGCTTTGCCGCCCCAACGGATATGGTTTACCGTCGGATCGTCGGGAAAGGTTATCGGCATATCGGCGGGATTGCCGTTCATGATCATTCCGAAAATGTTTTCGCTGCTTTTCACCGGCCCGTGCGTATCCCGGAGCTGGGTGTTGATTTTCAGCGACACTTTGGTAGACTTCGTAAGATTGACGTTGACATTGTTCTGGAAAGCGTAACGCCAAACCGAGTAATTGTTGTTATAGGAGAAGTAATCCCGGCTCAGGTTCTTCAACATACCTTCCTCGTGACGGACGGTGGCGCTCATGAAGTAATCGACCCTCGAACTGCCGCCGCGGATATTGAAGTTAAAGTTTTCGTTGACTGCCAAATTTTTAAACATCTCATCGTACCAATCCACATCCGGATAGATATATTTGTTGCTGCCGGCCCGCGTACCGTCGATCTTCGCCTGCGTATAAGGAATCTGCCCCGTACCGCGCGTCAGAACCGACTCGTTGTACATCTGCATGTAGGTCCCCGCATCGACCGTTTCCGGGCGGCTCGTCGGAGTCGAAAGAGCCGTCTCGAAGCGAAAATTAATGACCGGCTTATCCAGATTCTTACCGTTCTTCGTCGTAACGATCATCACGCCGTTGGCTCCCCGCGAACCATAGAGAGCGGTCGCCGTAGCATCCTTGAGCACCGAAAAACTCTCGATAATCTCCGGGTCCAGCCCGTTCAGTTCATTCGCGTCGATAGCCACACCGTCAAGGATGATCAACGGCTTGGTCGCGGAACCGAACGTGGAGATACCGCGTATCCAGAAATCCGCCTGGTCGGCACCGGGCTGTCCATTGCGCTGCACGGCGATCACACCGGCCAGGCGTCCGGCAAACCCGGTCGACAAACTCGACGAAGGCATCCGCAGTTCCGCGGGAGCGATGGACTGTACCGAGCTCACCAGCATGCCTTTCTTTTGCTGGCCGTAACCCACCACCACAACTTCGTCCAACGCATTGGCGTCCTGTTTCAACGCCACGTTGAGATAATTCTCACGGCCAACCGCAATCTCCTGGGCTTCATACCCGACATAGGAGAAAAGCAGTGTTTTCCGGTTTGCCGGCAGGTTGATCGAAAACATTCCGTTCAGGTCCGTCGTAGTACCGATGGTCACACCTTTTACCTGTACGGTGGCTCCGATCAGCGGCTCTCCGGTGGCCGCATCGGTGACAGTACCGGAAACCGTTCGGGGAGCAGACTGTGCATATATTCCGCAAGGAACCGCGAAAATACCTCCGGACAACACGGCGAGCATAATCAACCGCGCAGTCCGCAACATATTATCAATCTTAATACATTTCATGATTTTCTGGGATCAAACATTAGCGATTCGTAGAGATGGGACCCGACTACAAATAGAGAACGGGATAAGAAGTAATGTCGTAAACGTGTGTCATGAGCATGTTTCATTTTACAATTTTCAGATAAAGTAGTTTCGGTTGAAATGCCGATACAAAATTCTTCTCTTATTTAGAAAAAAGGTCGAAATTTTACCGGAAAAACACCGTAAGGAAAATAAAGTGGGATTCCTTCGTTTTTTTTTGGATTTCGGCAACCCATTCGTTATTTTTGGCTATGCATTCATCTATAATCCAATGAAAAAGATCATTTTAACAACTCTTTGCTGTCTGACGGCCGCACTCACATCCGCAAGGGAAAAATCTCCGGTCACGATCATCATGCAGGTTTCGGACCCCCAGATGGGGTTCTATGCCGACAACCGCGACATGGCCTATGAAACCCGCACCCTCACAAAAACCGTCGAAGCAATAAACAGGCTCCGCCCCGATGTCGTCGTCTTCACCGGCGATTACGTGCACAATGCAGCGGACGAGAGCCAATGGACGGAATTCCTGCGGATCGTCGCAGAAATAAATCCCCGCATCAAGACCCTTTATCTCCCGGGCAACCACGACGTCCGGCTGGAAGAGGGTTCCGTCGATGTGGAACCCTACACGAAACACCTCGGAATCGACCGCTTCTGTGTGCGTGTGAACGGGATCCTACTGACCGGAATCAACTCGGATTACCTGAAAGACGAAACCCGGGACCCCTCGAAAGAAGAGAATCAGTTCCGGTGGCTGGCCCGTTCGCTCAAAAAGAAAAGGCCCAGCCGGACATCTCTTGTCTTCGCACACCACCCGTTCTTTCTCCGGCAAATCGACGAACCGGACGGCTATTCGACCATTTCGCCGGAAAAACGCCGGAGATATTTCGAACTGTTCCGGGAAACCGGTGTGCAAACCGTCTTTACGGGACATTTGCACGACAACGCGGAGACATCGTACGACAACATCGGAATGATAACCACGAGTGCCGTGGGCCGACCGTTGGGAGACGCTCCTTCGGGAGTGCGGATTATTGTCATCAAGGATCGAACGATCATCCACCGGTACTATCCGCTCGATGAAATACCGGACGCTCGAACCGGACTGATCCAGGCTCTCCGATAACGGAGTTCAAATTCCGGACAAGATATACTGGATGGAAATTGGCTTTTTGCC
>OGEQ01002496.1_pt1 | contig 12223 bp, 2 predicted proteins | sample 1570731 | NCBI WGS metagenome assembly OGEQ01 (sample SAMEA2582132, study PRJEB24529) | metagenome | biome: Human gut stool | place: China | collected 2011
AAGATTCGATTCATTTACTTTACTCCTTACATAAAATAATCAGGTTATATGAATAGATTAAAATCATTTATAATTCTAGAAAAAAGTAAAACCATATATAATATATGGACTTTTTTCGATACATATCGTATTAAACATACCATATCCTATGTGAAAAGTAAAAGAAATTTAATTTTATATTCATCTAAAAATTATAATCACTTATAAATATACAACAAATCTAACCATTCTATTTATATTCATGCCAAATGTACCATTTTTTACGTATAAAACCAACTAAAAAATTTTTCTTTCTACTCCCATTCGTTTATATCTAATTTCATTCGTTTATATCTAATTTCATTCGTTTATATTAAATCGATAATGGATTATCCTTACATATATGCAACATATACTCGATAGATAATATGTACGAATACCCCCAATAAAAGCAAGAGTAAATTCATAAAATACTAAAAGGCGCCAAAAGCAAAATGCTTTTGGCGCCTTTTATGGCACTACAATATGAATATGTGATTTCATATCATATCATACTACATCAATATGTTTATCATATTATTTGTTACCCAATTGTTCCATCAAGAATGCAATTTGTGCTTTCATTTCTTCATTATCGCGTTGTACTTTTTCATACTTCGCTTTCAAAGCTGTCACTTCATCTTGCATTACATAAGCAGAGCTGATTGGGCCAGCTTTGTAACGCGCTGGAATTGCTTTTTTAGCGTCAGATGTACCGAATTTATAAGATACACCAGCGTTAACCATATTATCATGACCACCTAAGGAAACACCCATATGAAGCATTGTAGATTCATTTGTATAGTGAGCGATACCAATAGCAGCAGCAGTACTACCTTTATAGTTGCCAACAGCCGCCAACACTTGTGTAGGTTCTAATGGATCATATTGCAATGGTTTAAGACCTGCCATGGCTGCGCTAGCTGCACCAACATCAGCGATTTTACCATCTACACTATGCATAGCATTGCGCAATTGGTTAACGTTAACCGCATCAGTGCCATTGATGCCTGGCGCTACATTAGTAATAGTATTATTACCATTGTTTAAGCCATTTTCTGTAAGACTTACAGTGTGACCTGGTACAGGTTGACCGTTGATGGATGGAGTAATTGTGATGCCACCACCATCTACTTTTGTATCTACTGTATAAGGAATTGTAGTATTAGTTCCTGGTACAGTTTTTGTATACGTAGTAGAACCGTCTTTTAGGTTGAGGTCCTTAGCCAACTTGATATCATAGCCATCGCCTGCAGCGTTCTTCATAACAGCCAGATTGTTGTCACTCAAACGATTTACATCAGCGCCACCTTTTAGGTTCATTGTATCGCCTAAACCGCGAACAACTTTACCATCGTTACCAGCTTGGTCACCTTGGAATACACGACCATTTTTAGCTTTTTCGTTAAAGTCGTCGTTAACAGCTTTTAATTGATCTTCTGTTGCCGCGCGACCTGTAACAGCTACAGGGTTGTTAGGATTCCATGTTTTATTGTCCAAACCAGTCACAAAGTTACCATTTTGACCACCTGAGCTTTGGTTACCCATGATTACATCGCCAGCTTTCACAGTGTTACCTGCTGTAACAGAACCTGTGCTGCCATCGATTGTAACTTGGTTAGCGCCATTACCCGTAGTAATCGTACCAGTAGATCCATCAACTTTAACTTGTTTTGCTGGATCTGTGCCAAGTGTAATTGTATCATTCAAGGACATCTTAATCGCAGTGCCATCTACGGAAGTCTTGATGTTGCCGTCGCCTTTGAGGTCGATTACTTCACCAAGATGTTTCTTCACAGATTGACCATCCTCTGCTTTAAGACCGAAGCCTTGTGCTTTGATGTCTTCTATTGCAGTATGCAATTGACCGCCATTTACAGCGTCTTTGCTGCCGGCAGCAATTGTACCATCTTCTACATTAGTGATTTTCTTATCACCAGCATTAATGCCGTCTTTTGTTACCTTAGGACCGTTTTCGATAGTCAAACCATCTTTATCGATAGTAACCGCTTTGTTACCACCATCGTTGATTTGCAAGCCATCTTTAGTCAACTTAGTCGCTTCATTGGCGCCGTCTTTAATAGTTACACCATTTGTATCCATCTTAGTGTCGCCTGTTGTTACTGTGTTTGCTGTAACAGTATCTACATTAAGATCTCTAGCCAATGCTACTTTCACAGCACCATTATCTACAGATGTAGTAATGTTCGTACCGTCACCTTTCACAGTTACAGTATCACCAAGGGATTTCTTAACAGAAGCGCCATCTTCAGCAGTTAAACCGAAACCTTTAGTTTTAAGGTCTTCTACCGCTGTATGTAATTGACCGCCATTTACAGCATCTTTACTGCCAGCTGCGATTATACCGTCAGCTACGTTAGTGATTTTCTTATCACTAGCGTCGATACCATCTTTAGTCATAGATGGACCATCTGTAATCACAACGCCGTCTTTAGTAACGGACGTCAACGGATTACCTGCTGCATCATTAATAGTGAGACCGCCACCGTTTACAACAGTGTTGCCATCTGTACCATTGTTGAAAGTAGCAGAATTTAGGCCTTTAAGGTCTTTCGCAAGACGAAGCATCAATGTATCAGTGCCATCAGCTACTACCCCAATATTATCGTCATTGGAAAGTTTCGCTGCGTCTGTAATACCACCCTTAACATTTACTTGGTTGTTAAGTTTTTTCTTGATTACAGTGCCACTGTCGCCACCGTACAACATGCCGTCGTCCATAGTGGCTACTTGGTGCTCACCAGTCTTATCAGTATACACGATACGTGTGATTCCGTCTATACCGTCAACGCCTTTTTCACCCTTAACACCTTTGGCAGCATCATCGTAACCATTTTTCACAGAAATATCGATGCCATTTTTGCCATCTTTGCCGTTTGTACCAGCAGGACCTGTTAAGCCGATGTGACCAACGCCGTCTTTACCGGAAATGGAAACTGCATCTTTGCCGTCAGCACCTGTGATGCCTACCTTACCATTGTTGCCATCTTGACCAGCTACGCCTGTAGGGCCTGTAATGGATACGCCATCTTTACCGTCTTTGCCGTCTTTATTGACCTTAATAGAATCGGCTACAAGGTTTTTGTTCAATTTAACATTAATCGTTGTAGTGCCAGTTGTATTATCTTGGTCGATGAAAGTCTTAATATTTTCGCCGCTGTAGTTAGCGTCTGCATCAGTGCCTTCACCTTTTACGATGACAGTGGAGCCTAATTTATTAGTCTTAGTACCACCAACGTTAGCGTCGAATTTAAGGCCTGCATTGGATTGGTTTGCCAACGCATCTTTCAATTGATCCTCTGTAGCAGCACGACCAGTTACGATGTTGTCAGCATCCCAAGTTTTGTTATCAAGACCTGTTACATAATTGCCAGTTTCTTTAGTACCATCTGCTTTAGTCGCTTCTTGGTTACCCATAGTCGCTGTACCTGCTTTTACAGTTTCAGCAGCTGTTACTGTGTTAAGACCTTTAAGATCTTTTGCCAAGCGAACTTTCAACGTATCTGTACCATCAGAAACTACGCCGATATTGTCATCAGTAGTCAATTTAGTTTCGTCAGTAATGCCACCCTTAACATTTACTTGGTTGTTAAGTTTTTTCTTAATCACATTACCAGCGTCACCACCGTACAACATACCATCGTCCATTGTGGCAACTTGGTGTTCCCCAGTATTGTCTGTGTACACAATGCGTGTGATACCGTCAACGCCGTCTACACCTTTTTCGCCTTTAACGCCTTTAGCAGCATCGTCGTAACCATTCTTAACAGACATATCGATACCGTTGGAACCATCCTTGCCGTTTGTACCAGCAGGGCCTGTTAAGCCGATGTGACCTACGCCGTCTTTACCGGAGATAGAAACTGCATCTTTACCATCAGCACCTGTGATACCAACCTTACCGTTATTACCATCTGTACCAGCTATACCTGTAGGACCTGTAATGGATACGCCGTCTTTGCCATCTCTACCATCTTTGTTGACTTTGATGGAATCGGCTACAAGGTTCTTATTCAATTTAACATCAATTGTTGTGTTACCAGTTGTATTATCTTGTTTGATGAAAGTCTTAATGTTTTCGCCGCTGTAGTTAGCGTCTGCTTCGTTGCCTTCACCTTTTACGATGACAGTGGAACCAAGTTTATTAGTTTGAACGCCACCAACGTTAGCGTCAAATTTAAGACCTTTGTTGATCAACGCATCGGAGCTGTCTTTAATCTTATCAGTTAAGTAGTCTACGTTAACTGCTTCGCTACCATCGTTGCCAGTTGCGTACGCCACGTTTGTTACGTGAGTACCACCAGTTTTATTAGTGTATGCAGGACCTTCGTAAGTTACCTTAGATTTATCTGCTGTATTTGTAGCAGGATTCAAGTCGTACTTAACAGCGCGGTCATCTAATTTATCTAGGTTAGATTTAGATGCTACGTCCTTGATAGTTACTGTTTCAGTTTGGTTTGGATGATTTTTATCTTGTACAGTCAACGCCACATCACCGTTGTTGTCTACAGTGTAGTCGCCATTGGATCCAGCTGTTTGGTTTTGAACTAAACGATAATCTGTGGAGTTGGAGCTTTGATTGTTGATAGCCTCTGTAACCTTTTTCAACTGATCTTCTGTAGCAGCACGGCCACTAACAGCAGTTGGATTTGTTACGTCCCAATCTTTATTATCTAGGCCTGTTACATAGTTGCCAGTATTGGCTGCAGGTGTGCCATCAGATTGTTTACCCATCACAACATCGCCAGCCTTAACTGTTTCAGTAGCAGTTACTGTGTTAAGACCTTTAAGATCTTTTGCCAAACGAACTTTCAACGTATCTGTTCCATCAGATACAACACCGATGTTATCGTCAGCTGTAAATTTGGCTGGATCTGTAATGCCACCCTTAACATTTACTTGATTGTTAAGTTTTTTCTTGATTACAGTACCAGTGTCACCACCGTATAACATGCCGTCATCCATTGTGGCAACTTGGTGTTCACCAGTATTGTCTGTGTACACAATGCGCGTAATACCATCAACACCGTCTACACCTTTTTCGCCCTTAACGCCTTTAGCAGCATCGTCATAGCCATTCTTAACGGACATATCGATACCATTTGTTCCGTCCTTGCCATTTGTACCAGCAGGGCCCGTTAAACCGATGTGACCTACGCCGTCTTTACCGGAGATAGATACAGCATCTTTGCCGTCAGCACCAGTGATGCCTACCTTACCATTGTTGCCGTCTTGACCAGCTACGCCAGTAGGACCTGTAATGGATACGCCATCCTTACCGTCTCTACCATCTTTGTTAACTTTGATGGAGTCAGCTACAAGGTTTTTGTTCAATTTAACATTGATTGTTGTATTACCAGTAGCATCTTGATCGATGAAAGTCTTAATGTTTTCGCCGCTGTAGTTAGCATCAGCTTCAGTGCCTTCGCCTTTCACAGCTACAGTGGAGCCTAATTTGTTCGTTTGAACGCCACCAACGTTAGCATCGAATTTCAAGCCTTTGTTGATCAACGAATCGGAGCTGTCTTTAATTTTATCAGTTAAGTAGTCTACGTTAACTGCTTCGCTACCATCGTTGCCTGTTGCGTACGCCACGTTAGTTACATGAGTACCACCAGATTTATTAGTGCTGTTGTACGCAGGACCTTCGTAAGTAACTTTAGATTTATCTACATTACCTGTACCATCTAAATCATACTTAACTGCGCGGTCTTCTAATTTATCAAGCTCAGTTTTAGATGCAATATCTTTGATAGTTACAGTATTAATAGTACCAGATTTATCATCTTTAACCTTTAAGTCTACTTGGTTGTTTGTAACCTTGTAGGAACCGTCAGTTGTATTAGTTGGATCACCAATCAAGCGATAATCAGATGCACTAGCGCTCGCTGCTTTCACTGCATCACTGACAGTTTTCAATTGGTCTTCTGTTGCCGCACGGCCAGGTACGAATACAGGATCAGCCATATTCCAATTAGTATTATCTAAACCTGTTACAAAATTACCAGTTTGAGTGCCACCTTTGTTATCAGTACCAGTTTGTTTACCTACTGTGGCAGTACCAGCTTTCACAGTATCTGTAGCAGTCACAGATTTAAGACCTGTAATATCTTTAGCCAATTGCAATTGAAGTTTTGCATTGCCATCCGCATCAACTGCTGCAGATGTAACACCGATATTATTACCTGTTGCAAGGTCAGCCGCGTTTGTAACGCCACCGTTTACATCCACTTGTTTGTTGAGTTTTACATTAGATGTAGCACCCATGTCGCCTTTGAATTTAAGGCCATCATTTAATGTAGCTACCTCTTCTTTAGTACCATCTGGTTTTTCATAAACAATACGAGTTGTAGTTGTACCAGCAGCACCATCTACACCAGGTTGGCCATCACGAGTAATGGAAAGATTTGTAGTAACACCGTCTTTACCATTGATACCGATCTTACCATCTTTACCATTTGCACCCGTAGCAGTCACTGTTTCAACTTCAAGATTTTTGTTCATCTTAACGTCGATCGTTGTGTTACCTGCTGTATCTTGCTTGATGAAAGTTTTGATGTTTTTGCCGCTGTAGTTAGCATCAGCTTCTGCGCCTTCACCTTGAACTTTTACAGTGGAACCTAGTTTATTAGTCTTAACACCACCAACGTTAGCATCAAATTTCATGCCTTTGTTGATTAATGCTTCGGAGCTATCTTTGATTTTATCAGTTAAGTAATCTACGTTAACTGCTTCGCTACCGTCATTACCTGTTGCGTACGCCACGTTAGTTACATGAGTGCCACCAGATTTATTAGTGCTGTTATATGTAGGGCCTTCGTATGTCACCTTGGATTTATCTACATTCCCAGAACCATCTACATCGTATTTAACAGCGCGATCGTTTAATTTGTCGAACTCAGTTTTAGACGCAATATCTTTGATAGTAACTGTTTTTGTAGTACCGGATTTATCATCTTTTACTTTCAAATCAACTTTATTGCTAGTTACAGTGTACGCTTTATCAGTAGCTGTATCGTTTTCGATCAAGCGATAGTCGCTAGAACCTGCATTGGCTGCTCTTACTGCATCACTAACAGTTTTCAATTGGTCTTCTGTAGCTGCACGACCAGGCACAAATACAGGATCAGCCATGTTCCAAGTTGTATTATCTAGGCCTGTTACAAAGTTGCCAGTTTGAGTGCCACCCTTATTGTCTGTAACTGTTTGATTACCCGCTGTTGTAGTGCCAGCTTTCACAGTATCTGTAGCAGTCACGGTTTTAACATGAAGGTCTTTATTCAAAGCCACCGCAATTGTGGAGTCATCACCAGTTTGTGTAATCTTTGTAGTGATATTCGCATCACCAGACACAGTTACGGTAGAACCAAGTTTGTTTGTCTTAACGTCATTATTATCTGCGTTGAATTTCAAACCCTTGTTGATGAGTTCAGTTTTTGTATCGCTAATTTTATTTGTTAAATCAGATTTTGTAGAGTCTAACTCAGTTTTAGATGCAATATCTTTAATTGTTACCGTCTTCGTATTGGCAGGCGTACTAGCATCTTGTACAGTTAAATCAACTTTATTGCCTGTTACAGTATATGCTTTATCAGCTGCAGCGCTGTTTTCTACCAATCGATAGTCTCCTGCTCCCGCTACATTCACTGCATATGTTTTATATGTACCATCAGTACCTTCTGTAACTGTTGTATTTTGGCCTGCAATAACCTTTACAGCCTTTTGGGCCTCTTCACGAATAACAGTTTTACCATCGCTATTGATGTTGGATAAATCTGTTTTAGCAACCTTAGTAGGATCTACGTCAACAGTGTAGTTACGAACACCGTTTGCATCAGGTGTGCCGCCTGTAAGGGTCACCAAACCGCTAGTACCTAGGGAAACCTTAGTATCCATAGCATTTACAGTGTATGTTTTTTGACCTGTTGTAGCATCTACAGTAGCTGTTGGGATGGTTACATTATTACCAGCCTCAACGATTGTTCCTAATGCAGTAATATTCTTTTTAGCTACATTTGTAATGTTAGAAAGATCTTTATTTGCTGCATTGTCGATTTTATCTTTTGTATCATTTGTTAAGGTTACATCGATTGTTTGGTTGTTCGCTTTAGTTGTTACATACGCGCCATCGCCTTTTACAGTCAATGTTTGGCTATCTAACAATACATCGTTTTTACCATTGTTATCATTCGTATTGCCTGCAATTTTAAGGTTTACATTGCGCAATTGAGCTACGTTAACTGCATCGTTGTCCTTTGTACCAGCTGCAAGGTTTGTAATTTGACGTGTTTCATTGCCAACACTAGTGCTTTGACCAACAGATACAGCGCCCAATGTAGATGTTGCTACATTGCCTGTTAAAGCTGTGTATTTATTGGCACGGTTATCTGCTGCGCTTACATCATAGCCAGCTATACCAGCCGCTGTATTCGCTACGGAATTAGAGCCTAACGCAACGCCGTCATCTTCTGTTACTTTCGCATTATAACCTAAGGCAGTGGATTTATCGCTTGTTGCCGTTGCCTTAGCGCCAAGGGCCGTACCAAAATTACCCGCTGCAGAGGCACGTACGCCTGCTGCTGTCGCATTTGTGCCCGTAGCACCTTTATTATCGTAGTTTGCATCAGCAGATGTGCCTTTAGCGCTGAAGAAGTTAGTTTGCGCTGCTTCTACAGCTTCTTTTACTGTATGGTATGTGCTATTTTTAATGCTGAAATCAGGTGCTTTGTAGGTAGAGCCATTTGCTTCATAACCAGTATATGTAGGGCCTGCAATGGTCATAGCCAAGTTGTTATTTACATAACGCAATTGTTTAATCGTTGCAGCGTCATTATCGTTTTGACCACCTGCTACGTTAACAATACGACGAGGCGTACCAGTATTACCAACTGCTACTACACCCGCTTCTGCAGGGTTTATTTCGTTGGTGAAAGCTGCATACGTGTTCACCAATGGACCATTGAATTCAGTACCAGCACCAAGGGCGATGGAGTTATTAGAAGAAATCTTCGCACCCGCACCTAATGCCATGGAGTTTTCACCCGTAACCTCTGCACCATTACCGATGGCTGTAGCATTGTTACTACTTGCTTTCGCAGCCGTACCAATAGCCATAGTACCCGCTTTACTAGCTTCCGCTGTACCACCGATGGCAAGAGCATTCGCTTCTAGTGCCTTTGCTTGACCACCTAAAGCGATGGCATTTAGCTGTCTAGCTTGTGCTGTTCTACCCATAGCAATCGCATTAGCACCTGTAGCATACGCCGTATTACCAAAGGCAAATGCATCTGTAGCAGTAGCACGAGAGGAATTACCCATTGCTACTGCATTAGCTGCTTTAGTTTTAGCATTAGAACCAAATGCCATAGAATCACTTGCCGCGGCTTCAGTACGCGCTTTTGTGCCGAATGCAAGAGAACGTGCACCTTCTGTTACAGTATTAGTATTACCATTATAGGCTGCGCTAGGTTCATTACCACTACCTGCTACAGTAATCGGCTCAGCTGCACCGATGGCAATGGATTGATCACCCTTGGATTGCGCAGAATAACCTAAAGCAAAACTACCCGTACCACTCGCCCAAGAAGTTGTACCAATAGCTGTAGAGAAATTACCTGTCGCTGCTGATTGGCGCATCATCGCTAGAGAGTTAAAGCCACTAGATAAGGAAGCCGTGCCAATAGCCATAGCAGATGGTTTTGTGGACTGTGCATAATTACCAAGGGAAAAAGATAAACCACCTGTAGCTTGTGCATAGTCGCCAATAGCCACACCAGAATAATACGTAGGATCACTAGACTCTTGAATCTTCGTATTGTGACCAATGGAAATACCATTTAATGCACTGCCAGAATAATATCCAGTAGTAGCAGTGCCATCTAAGGCATTCATATTACCAGGGTTTTTATAATTGTATAAATAACTCCATTTATTACCACCATTTTGAGCTGTTGCATAGCCAGCATTTACGCCATCAATCATGATAGCTGCTGCATTTACAGATGTAATATTCACACCCGCTAACAATGCAGCTACGGCCATAACAGCACCCATGCGAGCATGTGTTTTGCCTGTGTGCAAGGATCTAACCTTACCACCACCGCTTTTTACGATCTCAGAAACAACTACATAACACTTCTTTGTCTTGCTCCAAATAACATTGTAAATTCGATTCATAATTTTCCCTCTAGCTTACAACACACACAGATAAGTTCATTTCTCACAATAATTTCACTAAAACTTCATCATTGTTGATTGTCATAATAATATCAAAATATTTCTATATGGTAAATAAAAATTCATTTTATATTCATCTTTGCTTAGTTTATAAAATAATACCAATTATGTACACTTTACTCCACATAAAAAAAACGTTATCAATAAATAACGCTTTTTAGTGTAAATTATTCTTGTTTTTATCTCTTTTTTCTATAGACTATATAATAATCACTCTATTTTTTATGCATTTTTTATAATTAACCAAATATTTATTCATATTTTCGCAGCAAAAAATTTTACAATTTAAAATTATCAATTTTGGTTTATTAATAAGAAATATTTATAGAGAAATGCCGTTAAGCCCTATAACACCTTGTATTATGGTATATGCTAGGCTAGGATATAAATTAATAACTCTTATGATTACTGATGTTATATATAAACGCACTCTATGATTTGTATAAATAAATATTACTACTAGATCAAAACTCTCTTTAAACACTAAAAAAGACCCATGTATTAGCTATTTTCCAATACATGGGTCTTTTACTATTCTTTTATCTGTACATATATTTGTATATATATTTATATACTTTTACCTAATATACTTAGATATCAATATACCTTTATATACTATATTAGAATTTGTGCGTGAAGCCTGCGTTTACGCCCCAGTCTGCTTGGTAGTCACCAGACAAACCTGTAGCAACGTCAGCAAATACGCTATTGTTGCTATTGAAGCCATAACGACCGCCGAAAGCAAGTTCAGTCCAAGTACCTTTGAGGTCTTGTTCTGTTAATTTCACAACACTGCCACTAGCGAATGCAGTTTTCACATTGCCTGTGAAAGCATGACCTGCGGCAAAGCGTGTATAGAGGTTACCATGGCCAAATTGTTTACCCAATTCAAGGCCAAGCTTACCAGAAGTGCTATTCACACCAGATTGGTTAACAGATACATTGCCTACATTGAAGTTACGACCACCGAAGTGTGTGAAGTTCAATTGTGCTTGTGGTTCTACATAGAAACCATTAGCGTATTTCAATGTTTTGCCATAGCGAACACCGATGCTATACGCATTGGATTTTGCATCGCCAGACATGGCTTCACCAATTTCATTACGTGCAGTGAAGTCATTAGATACACGACCTACTTGCGTTTCTACATGTACATATTGATCCTTACCAAAATCTTTCAAACCATAAGCGCCAACGGAGAAGGATTTAACCTTACCAGAACCATCAAATACATAGTCTTCAGAACCGCGAAGGTAGGATACTTGACCACCTACAGTCCAGCCACGGCTGATTTTAGCATCATAACCGCCTTGGATGCGTGTGTAATCTGTAGCTGTATCGATACCGCTGCCGGAGTAGCTATATTTACCGCCACCGATGCGAGCCCAAATACCAGTTGGTTCACCTTGTTGTAATACGCGCGGGCGATACATATCATCAGCTAATGTACGCCAAGCATTGATATTACCTACTACAGCAGAACGAATACCACGCATATGAGGTGTATCGTACGCACCACGAACAACAGGATTAGGATTTACTGGTTTAGGATCTGGAGTCACTGGTGTAACTGGTTTTGGATCCGGAGTTACTGGTGTAACTGGTTTAGGATCCGGAGTTACAGGTGTAACTGGTTTTGGATCTGGAGTTACAGGTGTAACCGGTTTTGGATCTGGAGTTACTGGAGTAACTGGTTTAGGATCTGGAGTTACAGGTGTAACTGGTTTAGGGTCTGGAGTTACTGGTGTAACTGGTTTTGGATCCGGAGTTACAGGTGTAACTGGTTTAGGATCCGGAGTTACAGGCGTAACTGGTTTTGGATCTGGAGTCACTGGTGTAACTGGTTTTGGTTCTGGCACCACATAGGAGCCTTGGCCATTACCGTCTTTCCATGTAATATCCCCTTCTTTTTGGTCTGTAGTCAATGCTTTTTGGAAGCTAGACACGA
>OGEQ01002500.1_pt1 | contig 12218 bp, 7 predicted proteins | sample 1570731 | NCBI WGS metagenome assembly OGEQ01 (sample SAMEA2582132, study PRJEB24529) | metagenome | biome: Human gut stool | place: China | collected 2011
ACTTGACGTTGTAAATTAGGTTGAGAACCACATAAATTACAAGGGATAATTGGGAATTCTTTGGCTACAGCATATTTTTCAATATCTTTTTCTTTACAATAAGCCAATGGACGAATCACGATTTGCTTGCCGTCATCTGAAATTAATTTCGGTGGCATCGATTTTAATTTTCCACCGTAGAACATGTTCAGGAACAGGGTAGCCAACATATCATCACGATGGTGCCCAAGTGCAATTTTTGTTGCGCCAAGTTCGGTTGCCGTACGGTATAAAATACCACGGCGTAGGCGAGAGCAGAGAGAACACGTTGTTTTACCTTCTGGAATTTTCTCTTTTACGATGCCATAAGTATTTTCTTCAACGATTTTATAATCCACACCAATACTTTTCAGATATTCCGGCAAAACATGCTCCGGAAAACCTGGCTGTTTTTGGTCTAAATTGACGGCTACAATATCAAATTTAATCGGTGCGCTTTGTTGTAAATTCAACAAAATATCAAGAAGTGTATAGCTGTCTTTACCACCAGAAAGACAAACCATGACTTTATCACCATCTTCAATCATGCCAAAATCAGCAATTGCGTTGCCAACATTACGGCGAAGACGTTTTTGCAATTTATTGAAATTATAAGTTTGTTTTTTATCTTGGTTTTGTTCTGTCATATTGATTTACTTTAGCTAATAAAAAAGCCCTGAATCAACTTCAGAGCTTATAAATTCTGTGGTGCCTAGGGTCGGACTCGAACCGACACGGTTATTCACCGGCGGATTTTGAATCCGCTGCGTCTACCAATTTCGCCACCCAGGCATTTGGGTTGTTCTGAATTATACGGTTATCTTACTTTGTTGCAAGTAAAATTTCATCAAAAACGTGTGGTTGTTTTAAATTTCATCAACTTGTATTCAAAGATAAAAGGGAAGTTTAAAATAATTTGATACGTTGTCACAAATTATAGGTAAAATAAAAGCTTAGTATTTCTACTAAGCTTTATGATTATCTAATTAAGCAGTCTGACCAGCAAGGTTACCTAAATCTTTATCGATTAAGAATAAGCCTTTGCCATCTTCGCCAAGAAGATTTAATTTGTCTAAAATACCGCTGAATAATTTCTCTTCTTCGTGTTGTTCTGCAACATACCATTGTAAGAAATTGAATGCTGAGTAGTCTTTTTCTTCAAAAGTTTTACCCACTAATTCATTGATTTTACTTGTGATCAATTTTTCGTGTTCATAAGTTAATTCAATGATTTCTTTTAATGATTTGTACTCATGCGCAGGTGCTTCAATTGCAGTGATTACTGCTAATGCACCAGTTTCATTTAAATACGTGAATAATTTACGCATGTGTTGCATTTCTTCTGCAGCGTGAGCTGATAAGAATTTAGCTGCACCTTCAAAACCGTTTTGTTCGCACCATGCGCTCATTTGTAAGTAAAGGTTTGAAGAGTAGAACTCAAGGTTCATTTGATCATTTAATAATTTGATTACGTTTGCTGATAACATTTTGTATTCTCCTTTTAAAATTATAATGTTGCTAAATCACGATCGATAAAGTAAAGCGAACGACCGTCTTCACCCACCAAGTTAAATTTATCAATAATGCTATTGAATAATTTTTCTTCTTCGTGTTGTTCTGCAACGTACCATTGTAAGAAGTTAAAAGTAGAATAGTCTTTGTTTGCAAAAGTTACTTCAACTAATTCATTAATTTTAGAAGTAACGAGTTTTTCATGTTCAAGTGTGGTTTCAAATACTTCTTTAAGTGATTTGTAGTCATTCTTAGGTGCATCAATTTTACCTAAAAGTGGCATACCACTTGTTTCACTCACATATTTGAATAATTTTTGCATGTGTTCTAATTCTTCATCAGCATGACGAAGTAAAAAAGCTGCAGCACCTTCGTAACCGTGCTTGCTACACCAAGAACTCATTTGTAAATAAACATTAGAAGAGTAGAACTCTAAATTGATTTGTTCATTTAACTTATCTGCGATTGCTTTATTAAGCATAACAAACTCCTTTCCTTATTAAGTAGAGATTAAAAATAAAAACAAGACTGCTTAACTTGTCATCGGTGTGCATTCTAATCTCACAAATGAGAATAATCAAGCATTTTTTTTAATTTTTTTTCATAAACCACTAATAATAAAGAAAAAATCAATGTTAATTATTCTCATTTATGCAATATATGTAAAATAAATTCTCATTATCAGATCAAGAATGATGAAATCTGGTGAATTGATGTACGCAATTGTATTCAGAATTTACGTAGCGTTATCTCAAAATTTCATTCTAATTTAATTATTCCATCTCAAAGACATTCATTTATTTCTTTTATATCCACAACCCCAAATTACCTTGTTTTGACCAATGCTTGAAATAGGATAGTCACTCATATTGAGATGTGACATACTTGCATATTTAATTTAACATAATATACATTATGCGAAATCAATTACAAGGTTAGTGAAAGCTACGCATTAATAAGATCACAGAGTTATACACAGGTCACAAATACCACTCAAGCGATGCAAAATCTGGTTTCACAACACTTTACAATAAGATGAAATAATGATTTATACACTCTAAAGTTGTTATGTAAGGAAAAAATAAAGACGTTTATGTGTATCAAATAATGGCAACGCTACGTGAATTCTGCGTTATTTTATGAGGTGAATATCATCGGATTTAAAAAAGAAAAACGTAAATCTCAGGGATTAAGATTTACGCTTTTAATGAATGGCATTTGTGTGACTATGTCACGATATGTATTAGATTAAGATAACAGTTTTGCTCCGTATTCATAAACCTGTTGTAGTAAATTCAGTTTGGTTGGATTATCCGAATATTCCTCTGCTAACTGCTGTAAACTTTCTTCAAATTTAACCGCACTTTGTTCTAATTTACGCTGGCGATATTTTTGCCATTTGATTTGCTCAGCACGATTTAGGGTTTTGTAGAAATGTCTTGCACGATAATGGAATAACAATTCAGGAATTCGTTTATCTTCAAATGCTAAACCATGCTCAGCTAATTTTTCAGGTGGTAAATCACGTAAAATAGCCATATTGTTTTTATCGGCATTGCTAAAGAAACCGCTATAAAGCTCCGTTTCTACATTATTGCTCGGCTCAAATTCGCGTTCTTCTGAGAAGATTTCAATAACTTTCTCGCGAATATCTAAGGATTGGCGCAATTTTGCTAAATTATCTAAGCATTGTTGTCTGTCTATACCTAAACGAGCTGCATTTTCTGGCTGTAAGGTTTTTGCAGGAGCCAAAATTGGGCATTTATTAATATGAACCAATTTCAATGGAACTGATGAAACTCCCCTTTCTTCTAGCTCGCTTTTCTTGGTATATAAATCTTGCCGCAAATCAACTGCACTTTTACTGAGTAAATTATCAATATCACCTGATAAATCACAGACGATTACGGCATTTTGATTAGTTGGATGCCATGCTAATGGTGCCACCCAAGCACAATTGCCACGATAATTTCCTAACATGCCTGAAACGTGCACTAATGGTGTCATTTCTGCGGTGTCGATCAGTTTCTCAATTTCCTTTTTACCTCTATGCTCAAAGAAGAATTGAAATAATTTAGGCTGCTTTTCTTTGATTAATTTAGCCATGGCGATGGTTGCATACACATCCGCCATCGCATCGTGGGCATTTTCATGCTCAATACCATTTGCTTTGGTTAGCTTTTCTAAGCGAAAGCTTGGCATACCATCATCGTCATAAGCCCAATTAATTCCCTCTGGACGCAGAGCATAGCAAGCCCGGACCAAATCCAGTAAATCCCAACGAGAATTGCCATTTTTCCAGCTATATTCATAGGGATCAATGAAGTTACGGTAAAAGGTATAACGAGTCATTTCATCGTCATAACGAATGTTGTTGTAACCCATCACACAAGTATTAGGTTGTGAAAACTCAGCTAGAATTTTTGCGGAAAATTCAGGTTCAGGAATCCCCTTTTCATTACATTCTTGTGGCGTGATTCCTGTGACCATTACGGCTTCCGGGGCGGGCAAATAATCATTGGTTTGCTTGCAATACAGCATAATAGGCTCACCAATGATATTGAAATCTGCATCAGTACGAATACCGGCAAATTGAGCAGGACGATCACTTGCCGGATTGATACCAAAACTTTCGTAATCGTAGATAAAAAAACTAAAATTGTTTGCCATAATTAAGCCAAAATTTTATCTAAATAATATAAACAGAAAATTGCTGAAAGGCTGATAAGCACACCAAACCAGTTGATTTTGCTGATTTTTTCTTTAAAGAAAAATGCGCCGGTGATGGTCCCTAAACAAATAACACCAATATTCATTCCCGCAAAAACTAAGGTTGGGTTTTGTCCGAAACTTTGGTGTGCTTTAATGTAAAACAGGATGTTGAAGAAATTCAATACACCTAAAGTGATTCCACCAATAAAGCTTGGCACAGTCCATTGAGTGCGTTTTAGGAATAAATATAGGAACATGACACAAGCTGCTAATGAGAAAGCAATGAATAATGTGGTTGGGAATGCTCCCCCGCTTTTGGCCACTTGTTTGAATAAGATATCAATGGTGCCATAACCAAACCAAACACCGATTAAGCCTAAAATGCCTTTAAAAGTGACCGCACTTTGTTCATTTGATTTATTCAAAATACAGAATAAACCGATAAATGCCAAGATAATGCCAACGATTTTAGGCTGGCTTAAGGTTTCATGGAAGATAATAAAAGAGGCAACAATCGGTAGAAATAACGATAAGCGTTGTGCGGCATCTGAACGCACGATGCCAGCAAATTCAACCGCTTTAGACATAATGATAAATACGGTTGGCAATAAAATACCTAACGCTAGGAAAATAGGAGTGCTATCACTTTGTGCTAGATATTCAGTAAATTCCAATCCTTTAAAATCAGGTTTGAGTAAGAAATAGCTTAATGAAATGGCGACAATATAGTTAAACGCAATGGCTTGTTCAATAATGATATTTTTCTTGCGTGCAACTTTGAGTAATACCGATACGGCGACACTACATAGAATGGCTAAAATAAGATTGTGCATAATTTTTCCTAAATTCTCATAAAAATAACAATGAAAAAAGCGGCCAATTGCTTTGACCGCTTTAAAAAACTACTCTGTTGCGCCAAAGCCACGCAATCCAACCACATGAACTTGTTCTTGGTTGCCGGCGATTTTACGCACCAGTTTATAGGTTGTGCCTTTTTCTGGGCTGATATTCTCTGGTGCTGCGATAAGTAATTGCATATCCAAACGTTCGCAAAGTTCGAACAAGGTGGAAATGGACTTACCATCCAAACGCGCCGCTTCATCCAAGAATAGTAAACGACATGGCACGATGTCTTTTCCGCGAATACGGCGGCTTTCCTCTTCCCAGCTTTGTACAACCATTAATAGGATTGACATACCCGTACCGATCGCTTCACCTGTTGATAATGCGCCACTTTCAGCACGTAACCAGCCATCTGCACCACGGAAGACTTCAACTTCTAACTCGAGGTAATTACGGTAATCTAATAATTCTTCACCGATAGTTTGTGCTGTGCGTTGGCCCATATCAATATGCGGGTTAATTCGTTGATAAAGTTTCGCAATGGCTTCTGAGAAGGTAATGCGATTATCACTGAATAAATCTTGGTATTCTTCCTGTTTACCTGACAGCGCATCAAGCAACATCGCATGTGTATCGCGAATATTGACCACTAAACGTACTGATTTTACCTGACCGAAGGCAATATTTTGCAGACCTTGGTTCAACATACGAATACGATTTTGTTCACGTTGAATGGTTTTACGCATAATATTCGCCACACTTTCAGAACTGATCGCTAATTTTTTCTCACGGCCAGTCAATTCTTCAGTTAAGCGATTAAGCTCAATTTCCATTTGCTCAATTGCATCAATCGGATCATCTGTTTTAATAATATCCTGACGAATACGTTCACGAAGATGTTGATAGACCGCAATAAAGAAGCGGACTTTATTTTCCGGTTTACGGCTATCTTCAGAAATACGCAATGCATCGCGGAGATATTCATTATCTGCCACCGCAGTACGTAACGCACCTAAGGCTTTATCCGACATTGAACGTAGTTCATCAGCAGATAAATAAGCTAATTCACGACGATTGAGTCGTTTTTCCACATCAGAATTGCGAGATAAACGCAGAACCACGCACCAGCTGACTTTTGCGGCTACAACCAATTCACGTTGAGTTTTGTAATCACGTTCCGCTTTGCGAATGCGTTTATTTAAGTTCTCTGCTTCGCTTTCAATGAGTGTTAATTGTTTTTCAACATAAGAACGACGTTGACGACTGGTTGAAAGTTGTTGATACAACTCATCACGGCGGTTTCTTGCACGTTCCTCTGCCCCTTCATCAGCACGCACGCCCAATTCACCAATCTCAGCAATTAATTCTTTTAACAATTGATTTTTACTGTCATAAGAACTTTGCAATTGAATAAATACTTGGTTGTATTGTGCAAATTGACTTTGTTTTTGACGTAATTGTTCACGTTGAGCATCACGTTGTGACTGCAATTGTTCCAAACGTTGACGAAGTTGCTCATTAAGCTCTGATGTTTCCGCTTGCCCAGCATCTTCATAGCTAAAGTGATTTTTACGTTGCACCACATCTGCTAAAGCAAATACACGTTGTTGTACTTGTTTTTGACGTTCAACCGCTTGGGTTAAATCAGCTTTTAAGCGCTCATAGTTTTCTGGGTCACTTTGTAAGGTATTGGCAATCGGTTCTAATTGTGACAACGCAACGCCATGTTGACGAATAAAGCTTTCATCTTGCTCTGCGATATCTAATTGTTCGCGGCACTCTTCAATGCGATCAAGTAATTCTTCATCAGCAAGCAAGTTAAGCTGCGGCATTAACTTATTCAACAATTGCATTTTTTCTTTGGCATTATCCAATTTAATGCGAATTTGTTGTTCAGTGCTTGAGAGTTGATTTAGCTCACGCTCGATCTCATTGCGTTCTTGATTGATTTCCGCCATCACCTCTTCTGGGTTTGGTTGGAACGCAAGGGCTAGATGTAAGCCAACAAATTGACTAAAGTGTTCGTGTAAACGTTGACATTTTTGTACATCAAAGGCGATTTGTGCGTATTCTTCCGCAATTTCATCACGCTTAGCTTGTAATTCTTCCAAATGTTTTTCACGTGCAGCACGGCCAAATAATGGAATTTGCGGGAATTTTGAATAACGCAATTCACGATCAGACACTTGCACCACAACGCCCATTTCAAGCTCTTGGGCTGAAAGTACGCTGTCATCAAAGGCATTTGGATCACCTTCGATTAAATATAAATCGTCTGGACAATCTTCTAAATTAGCTAATTGTTCGCGTACCGTGTTGAGATCACGTACAACAATAGCATGACGTGCAGGACCATAAAGTGCAGAGAAATAAGGTGCATCTTCAATTGGTACATCATCATATAATTCAGAAAGCAATACACCGCCAAAGCGTTCTGCAAGCACATTCAAGCGAGCATCTTCTGAACCATCTGGTTGGCTTAAACGAGAAATTTGCTCATCTAATTGTTGACGTTGCTTCTCTAAATTGTCACGTTGAATAGTCAGCTCACGTTCTTTCACCAATTGTGATTGCATAAAATGCATCACATCTTGGCTATGTTCAAAGGTTTCACCACTTTGCTCTTGTAAGCGTTCTAAAGCGGCTTGAGCAGTTAACCAAGCCGGTGCTTTACGAGCATTTTCTTCGTAAAGTGCGGTCAAACTTTCACGTTTTTGACGCAAGGTTGAACGGTTTTCTACTTGCTCAGCAAGTTCTTCATTCAAACTTTCAATGAGTTCTTCTTGTTCAGCGTGGTATGCTTCAAGTTCATCAGCAGTTTCTAAAGATAAATCAGCACGTTGATTAAAATCAGCCAATAATTTAACCGCACTTTGTTGTTGAGCATAGCGCTGCTCTAACTCATGTAATTTCGCACGTAATTGAGGTGTTTGTTGCGCCTGAATTTTTTGTGTTGGATATTCACGCAATAATTCTTTAGCGCTTTCCCAAGCACTTGAACGTGGCATATCACCAGCAATTTTACATACCAACTGATAGGCTTTATCAAATTGCGATTTGGCTGCTTCAGAAATAGACATTTTATGTTCTAACTCAAGCACTTGCTCGGTAAGACTTTCAGCATGGGCAGCAAATTCTGCTTGGTAATCTTCTGCATTTTTCACGCTTAAATCTGCTAAACCACATAAGGTTTTCGCTTTTTCAAGTGCGGCAATCGCTTGTTGATATTGCAATGCACGGGTTTGTTGCGCATCTAATGCTTGTTGATAATCCGCAAGTTGCGCACGCACTTGGTCAATTTCAAGTTCTGTTTGCTCAAATTGTACTTGGCTTTCTTCAAGCTGTTCGGTTGCGGTTTCCACAACTATTTTTTGTTCTTCTAATTTTTCTGTAAGCTCAGCCACATCTTCTTGATAACGCGATACTTTTTCTTGATGACGTAACGCATTCAATACCAAGTTTAAGTGGTCTGCCGCACTTTGGTGATCTACTTCTAAAGTACGTTCATTTTCTGCCAATTCTGCAGCTTCACGGCTTAAGTCAATTAGTCGATGTTGCGATAACTCTTGCTCAGCTTTTGCTTTATACCAATCACGACGAAAACCTAAAGCCGCTTCGATATTACCACGACGTTCATTGGCATTACGCATATAATCTGATGCCACATAATTAGTGGTTTCGGTGATTAAATGTTTGAATAAATCACGGTCAGATTGGGTGACTTTAATTGCTTCAAGGGTCATACGGTTTTCACGTAACGCACTTTCCATATCTTGGAAGGCTTTGCGCACACCAAGGTTTTCTGGCAATAAGTAATCACGTAAAGAACGGGTAATGGCGCTGGAAATACCACCGTATAAAGAAGCTTCGATTAATTTATAGAATTTGCTACGGTCTGAAGCACTACGTAAGCGTTTTGGAATAATGCCTAAATCAAACATCATGCCATGATAATCGGTGATGGAATGATATTGTTTAAATTGCGCACCAAGGTTTTCAATTTTGTCTTTTAATTCATTTAAATTGAGTACACGCGCTTGACGTTCACCGACTGTTTCGGTGAAAAGTGCGGTCGGATTTAAGGATAATTCTACACCTTGAATCGAGAATGTTTTTAAATCCACTTTCTTATCACGACCAGCGATTTGTTGCAGACGTACGCCCACGAGAATTCGTTGATGGCGAGAATTGATGGTATCTAATACCGCATAACACACACCTGGACGCAATTTACCGTGTAAGCCTTTATCACGAGAGCCGCCTGTTGAACCTGCCTCAGTGGTATTACGGAAATGCAATAAGGTTAAGTCTGGAATTAATGCTGTGACAAAACCCGCCATAGTTGTGGATTTACCGGCACCGTTACCACCGGAAAGCGTGGTCACCAATTCATCCAAATCAAAGGTACGGGCAAAGAAACCATTCCAGTTAATTAAGGTTAGTGAACGGAATTTACCACGTTCTACCCCATTATGTTGGTTTAATACAGGAGCAATAAATTCTTCTTCAACCTGTTCAGTTGATTGTTCAGGTTCGTCTTGATAGATTTCGTTTTCAAGTTCTAATACATCAGACATTATTCTTGTTCTCCTGCATCATCAAATTCTTCATCAATTTCGACCGCACTTTCTTCATCATAGAGGTCATCAGCATGACTTGCCGCTTTTGCTTGTTTTTCCAACTCGAGGGATTGTGGTGTGGCTGCTTCCCCATCACGAATTAAGCGTGCTTGCGCTTCTAATGGATCATCACCGGAACGCACTTCAGCCCCAAAACGGAAGACGGACTCTGAAATAGTAAATTTACCGCTATGCTGTTCGCCTACGGTATGAATCATACCTAAACGGCGTAAACGACCGATCGCTGCACGTACTTTTTCAGCTAATTTTTGCTTATCTAAATCCGAACCGCTAGAACGTTGATTGACGGCTTTCAATAATTTGCCTTCATCTGCTAAATTCAGTAATTCATCATAAACTTCTTGCGTACTGAAGATACCTTGCTGTGCCAAACGTTCTGGGCTTAAATATAAATAGCAAAGTACCTTCCCTACTAACATTTCTAATTCTGAAAGCACTGAACGGGCAATTAAGGTCGTCGCTTTTGGACGTAAATAAAAAAAGCCTTCCGGTGCACGAATTAATTCCACATTGTAACGGCGATAAAAGCCATCCAACTCATTTTGGAAATCCATTAAAAAAGCATGATTATCTAATTGATCTGTGCTGATATGGCGACCTGAACGCAATAAGCTGTCCACTGTCGGGAAAATAGGATTCGCAATGGCATTTGCCAATTTCGGGGAAATTACATCTTGAATATCTGTCATAGTTAATTTCTCATTTTATGAATTCGTTTTGGGTAAGCCGCGAAATTAATATTTATCAATTACATGCGCTTGTACTTCTGCGCCGTAATCGTTAATTTCTTGCCATTGCGGATAAATACCGGCTAAATCATCATTTGCCATACCTAAGCGCACTGCTTGATCCACAATAATACGTGCCACATCAAAATGACGAGAAAGTGGATAAGCTTCTAATTGTTCTTTTAAGACTAAACTTAAATCAATCGGACGATTATTTTCACGGTATTGAATGAGTAAGCCTTGCATATGTTCGACGATTTGATCATGTAAATCAGCCAAAGACTCATATTGCAATTCTTCAGGTAATTCACCCAATGCATCATCTTCACGTAATACCATTTCTTCATCACGCAGATCGACCAAACGTTCCGCTTGAGCTGTCCACAAGAACCAAGGATGATCGAAATAGCTGTGGATGGAATTACGCAAGCGTTGTGAGAATACACGGTTTTTATCCATATCAATGGCGGTACGGATAAATTTGTGCACGTGACGGTCATAACCAATCCATAAATCGATGGCTTGTTGTCCCCAGCTAATAATTCGGTCGAGCTTAGATTGTAAATCGGTAATTAATTGTTCAATAAAATACAGCTCATCATGGCCAATTACACAATCTTGAATACGTAATAATTGCGCCTGTAACTTATCACCTGCCGCATTTAAAGTATCTTGTAACTCACGTAAATTGCCTGAGGTTTCATCTAATAAACGTTCACAGCTAGAAATTGCCGCCTGCCAATCTTTGGTAAGCAAATTCGCAATTTCTTCTTTAATGCTTTGCTGATTTTCATCCATCACACGTTGTGATAAATCAATGCTATCGAAAATCTCTGCCACAGAATATTTTAACGGAGCGAAAACATTCCGGCGCCAAAAGTGCTCATTCTCCCCTTTTGTTGTAGCTTCTTCTGCAGCATCAGATGCACGCTGAATTTCATCAGCCACAATAGAAAGCTGTACAGAAAGACGCAACGCAGAAAACTCACGCTGACGAATATAATAATCCGATACACCAACGCCTAATGGCGTGAGACGATAAATAGAAAGACCTTCAGTAAATTCACTACTGAAACGATTGAGAAAACGCTGCTTCACCAATTCATTGATAGCATTATTTGCACGGGTGGCAATCGCGTCTGTTGATTGGTCAAAGGCACTGGCTGTGTGGCGGAAAATATCCACTAAATCAGCTTCTAGCATCTCACCGTCTAAACGTTCGTTGTTATAGATGGCAATAGCCAGTAAAAACACCAAACGCTCTGTCGGCAGATTTAATGAAAATTCCCGCTCTTTCGCCCATGAGACGAGTTCAGGAATAGTTTGTGAAGTTTCGATCATTCGGTTACAAAAGCTTAAAATTGAACAAAAAATTTTTGAGATTATACAGGATTTTTTGTCAATCTTGAAAATCTTCTTGCAAATTGACCGCTCTTTTTAAATTTAAAATATCCTTAACTTAAATAAGGAAATATATTTTCTAATAATCGAACGATATTCGAACGAAATTTACAATTCTTTACAAAATAACCATGCTGATTTACTTTCCTATATAAAAAAACCTATCTATAATCCCTGTGCATAGATACGCAATCGTTTTCCTAGCGAAAGATATTTTAATTATCCTGTTTTAAAAAACATTATAAATCAAATAATTGAATCTATGATCGATTCGTATTCTATATTATTCTGTGTATATTTTATACAAAACTCTATGAAATTTTTTAATTACATGCAATTTATGTAGTTAAAGAAGAAAATCAAG
>OGEQ01002505.1_pt1 | contig 12190 bp, 10 predicted proteins | sample 1570731 | NCBI WGS metagenome assembly OGEQ01 (sample SAMEA2582132, study PRJEB24529) | metagenome | biome: Human gut stool | place: China | collected 2011
CTTACAGGGTGTCCTTCAGGGACTTGCCGGGCTTGAACACGATGCTGCGGGAAGCAGCGATGGTGATGGGCTCACGGGTGCGGGGGTTGATGCCCTGACGCTCGGCGCGCTCACGCACCTCAAAGGTGCCAAAGCCGGAGATGGTGATCTTTTCGCCCTCTGCCATGGCCTTGCCCAGTGCCTCAAACATGGCGCTGACAGCACGCTCAGCGTCCTTCTTGCTCATTTCGGTGTTTGCTGCCACCTGTGCAATCAGATCGGTCTTGGTCATACGATAAACCCTCCAAAAATCCTATTTTTGTGTTACTTCGTTTCTTCTATCGGGGCAGGCGCATCCGCCTGAATACCGCGTTGTTCCTGCTGCAGACATGCATCGCAGAACCGCCTGGACGCAAAGGTCAGCGCCTCTTCGGCGTCCACACCGGCCAGCCGCATGGCGTTGGCCGCTGCAAACAGCAACTCCCCCGCTGCGTCGGCGTTCTGCGCAGCGTTCCAGCCGTCCACAGCCTGCTGCAGAGCCTGCTGTGCCTGCGTTCCTTCCGGCTCCGGCACACCGCAGCGCACCGCACGCTTCTGCAGCTTCTGGGCACGCATGAGGGCCGGCAGGGTGGCCGGCACCGTGTTCAGCTCGTCGGCCAGGGTGGTGCGGCCCTTTTCCTTATTCTTGAGCGCATCCCAGCCGTTTATACCGGCATTCTGCGCCGCCGAAGAGGCAAAGATGTTCGGGTGCCGGAACACCAGCTTCTCGCACACCTCGCGGCACACGTCCTCAAAGGTAAAGCGCCCGAGCTCTTCTTCGATCACCGCATGGAACGCCACCTGCATCAGCACATCGCCCAGCTCCTCCCGGAGCATGGCCGGGTCATCGGCGTCGATGGCCTCCAGCACCTCACAGGTCTCCTCCAGAAAATTTTTCCGGATGGAAGCATGGGTCTGCACTTTATCCCAGGGGCAGCCGTTTTCCGGGTCGCGCAGGATGCGCAGCACTTCCAGCAGCTGTTCCGCGGTATAGGGTGCGCTCGGTACCCAGTCCAGCATGGCAGGCCCTCCCTTCCAAAAGATACTACAAATTGTACCGCATCCTCTGCGGTTTTGCAAGGGTATCAGGGCATTTCCCGGTATTTTTACGGAGATTTCTCTTTTTTCGCAAAAACAGGGCGGTATCCTGCCAAAGGGGACACCGCCCGTTTTCCGGTTTTTGCTGGGGCGCTGTTTACGTTACAGCTGTGCGCCACACTTATTGCAGAACAGTGCATCGTCCGAGACGGGTGCACCGCACTGCGGGCAGGTCTTGCGGGGCTTTTCGGCAGGCGCTGCCTCAGCAGCGGGAGCTTCTTCAGCAGCCGGCTCTTCGGCTTCGGTGAATTCCACCTCAGCGGTTTCCGCCGGGGTCAGAGAGGCTTTCAGGCGGGCGATCTCGCCCTCGATGCTGTCGATCATCTCAATGTATTTATCCACCAGCGGCTGGTTTTCTTCCTTGCCCTTGGCCAGACTGTACACCAGTGCGCCCAGCTGACGCTGTGCCTTGAGCAGCTTGCCCTGCTCATTGACGATCAGTGCCTGGGTCTTGCCCTTCTCGGCCAGGTCTTTGGCGGCGTTCTTGCCTTTTTCTGCGTATTCCAAGCCCATTTCCTTGATCTTATTGAAATCGAAATCCATAAAAGACACCTCTCTCTTCCTCCATACACGGCCCGGCCTGCGCCGGACCACGGGTTGTGGGGTCATGCCCATTATAGCGCGCCGCCTGTGCAATTGCAACGCATGTCCTGCATTTTTTACAGTTTGGTGCAGGTTTGGAAACAAATTTTTCGCATTTTCCCCATATCTTGGGGTCGGTCAGACCTTGCCGCCATAGAACTCCCGCAGCATGCTGTCGGGCGGCAGCAGGTCCAGGCTCAGCGGTGCCACATGCTCAAAGCGGCGGGCCGTCTCGTCCCACAACTCGGCATTGTGGCCTTCCAGCGTGAACTGGCGGCGCACCACGCCCAGCAGGTTGGAGATCAGGCCCAGCTCGTAGGTAAAAGAGGTGTCCAGCAGAAAGTCTGCCGTGGTCTTGAAGCCCTTGATATACCGGGTCTCACCGTCCAGCACTCGATCCCACATGGCAAGGGTCTTTTCCGGGCTGCGGCCGCGGGTGGCGGCATCCCGCAGGGTGCGGCGGCACAGACGGATATCCTGGGTGTTGATCACCCGGCGGCCGTCGATGCAGTATTCCTCCCGCAGGCCGGCATAGATGCGGTAGATGTCATCCCCCTTCACAAGGCCGGTGAGCTCCGGGTTCAGGGCATGGATGCCCTCCACCAGGCACACGCCCCCCTGCAGGTCGATGGGTTCTGCTTTATCCGAGCGCTTCTCGGCCGAGAAGTCGTAGACGGGCAGGGTGGTCTTGCCGGTCTCGCTCAGCTCCCGCAGGCACTGCTTGATGAGCGGCAGGTCCAGCGTATCGGGGTTCTCATAGTCCAGGGTGCCGTCCGGCAGGCGGGGGTAGAACTCCGCCCCCTTGAAGAAATTGTCCAGACTGATGACCTGCGCCGGAGTGCCCTGCTGCTGCAGGGCGCGGGCGATGCAGTGGGCGCTGGTGGTCTTGCCGCTGGCCGACGGGCCGGTGAGCATGACGATCTTTGCGCCGGAAAGCTGCACTTTCTGGGCGGCGTAATCTATCCTTTGGGCATAGCTCTGCTCACTCAGGTCGGCAAGTGCCTGTGGGCTGCGGGCTGCCACATTGTACAGATCGATCTCAACCAGACGTTTGGGTACCCAAATCGTGATCATAAAAATCAGCCACTCCTTTTTTGCGTTCCAGCACCTCCGCAAAACGCTGGATATATTCGTTCGGATACTTAAAATTGAAAATGCGCTGCATCCGTTTTCCGCCGTCGGCCACCAGCTTGGTGCTGCCGCCTGCACCGGCGGAGAGGATGGTCTGGACTTCCTCCATGATATAGATGTTGTAATATCCCTCGTGGCCCGGCTTGCACCAGCCCACGTTTTCCAGGTTCTGCAGAGTATTCTTCTGGCGGTAGAGGTAGTAGGGCCGGTAACCCGCCTCGGCCAGCAGGTTGCACTTTTCCAGCATGGCGGCGACATCGGCGTAGTCGTTCTCCTTCTGGTCCTCAATGACGATGCGAGAAGCGCGCTTGAGGGTGAGGGTGTGCACGGTAATGTTCTCCGGGTCCAGCGCGATGGCCTGCCGCAGGCTGCGCTCAAAACTTTCCACCGTGTCGCCGGGCAGGCCGGCGATCAGGTCCATGTTGATATCATCATGACCGGCCTTGCGCGCTTCGGCATAGCAGTCCAGAATGTCCTGCGCCGAGTGCTTGCGCCCAATGCCCGCCAGCACCTCGTCCGAGAAGGTCTGCGGATTGATAGAGATGCGGGTAGCGCCGTATTCCTTAATGACCGCCAGCTTTTCGGCATCCGTGCAGTCCGGACGGCCTGCCTCCACCGTATATTCCACGACTTTCGAGAGGTCAAAATTCGCCCGGACCGTGCCCATCAGCTGCCGCAGCTGGTCGGCAGACAGGCTGGTGGGCGTGCCGCCGCCGATGTAGATGCTGCACAGTTTCAGGCCTGCCTTGTCAGCCTGAATGCGGATCTCTTCCACCTCTCGGCACAAACAGTCCACATAAGGCTGCACCATCTTGCGGTCGCGGTCCAGATTGCAGCTGACAAAGCTGCAGTAGCTGCACCGGGACGGGCAGAACGGGATGCCGATGTACAGGCTGTAGGTCCCGGGTTCATTGCCCACTTTCAAAATCGGCTCCTGCAGGTCGGCAATGGCCTTGGCCATCTGGTATTTCTGCTGGGAGCAGTCGAACCGGTCAAGGAAAAAGTGGTCGATCTCCGCTTCCGTCCAGCCTGCGGCGCGCTTGTCGTGGATGAGCCGCACCGGGCGCACACCGGTCATTTTGCCCCATGGCGGGCGGATGCCGGTCCAATCCCGCAGCAGATCATAGGTCAGGCTGGCAAGGCTGAACTCCGGCGTTTCGCCGCCCTGTTCCACAGGCGCGGGCAGCGGTGCGTGTCGTTCAGCACTTCTGCCGTCCTGACGCACCAGTGTATGCAGGCCGTCCGGAGTTTTTTCTGCCCAGACGCAGTCCTCGGCGTTCTCCGGCGGGGTGAGGGTGAGCGGTGCCATGGGGTAAAACAAACGCACCAGATGCTCCACTTCGTAGCCGGAAGGCAGGCCGGTAATATAAATCTTCATGTTGTTCACTCTTTAAAATAAATCATTGTTGCCGCGCACAGCGCTGCGGATGAAGTAATTGTTGTCCAGTTCATCGCCAAAGGTGGAGAACTCGCCATGGCCGGGCAGCACCTGCGTGCCGCGCGGGATGGGCAGCTTTGCCAGTTTACGCAGACTCTCGGCCATCTGTGCACTGCTGCCGCCCTCCAGATCGGTACGGCCGATGCTGCCTGCAAACAGGGTATCGCCGCAGAAGAGATACTCGCCGCACAGCAGCACCACGCCGCCGGGCGTATGGCCGGGCGTGTGCCAGACCGTGAACTGCAGCTCGTCTACCGAGACAGTCTCCCCTTCTGCGTAGCCGCAGTCCGCTGCGCTCAGCGGATACATGCGGTCGCCTGCAAGGTCGGCAGCCTCACAGTAGAGCTTTGCGTTCCACTCGGTACGCAAGGCTTCGGCGCTGCCCACATGGTCGTAGTGGCCGTGGGTGCACAGGATGGTGGTGAGCTGCGCATTGTTTTCCTTTAAAATTTTATCGTAGGTCTGCGCATCTGCCGCCGGATCAATGACCACGGCATGGCCTGCGTCGGAAATGAGCAGGAAGGTATTGGTATACAGCGGCGCAGCGCCCGGAATATGAAAAGCCTGCATGGCGGTCACTCCTTTTTCTTCCACTCGTCGGTATCGATGATAATGGTGCAGGGTCCTTCGTTCACAAGAGCCACCTGCATGTCCGCGCCAAACTCGCCGTGCTGAACATCCTTCAGGCCCTGTTTGTTCATCTCTGCAAGGAACAGCTCGTAAGCATCCACGGAGAGCGGCGGCTTTGCGGCCTTGATAAAGCTGGGCCGGTAGCCTTTTTTCGTGTCGCCGTAAAGGGTGAACTGGCTCACCACCAGCGCGGAATAGCCAAGATCCCGGGCGCTGAGGTTCAGCTTGCCCTCTGCGTCCGGAAAGATGCGCAGGCCTGCGCATTTATCGGCAAGCTTGGGCACGATGTCCAGACTGTCGGTATCCCTGACACCCAGCAGGATCATAAGGCCCGGCCCGATGGCTCGCGGCTCACCGCCGTTTACCCGCACACTGGCGGAAGACACCGCCTGAATGACTGCACGCATGTTTTAGCTCCTTGTCACCTTGAGCACGTCCTTCACCTTGGAAAGTCTTGCGACCACACGGTTGAGGTGCTCGGTATTGTTGATGCCGATGGTCAGACTGACCATGGCGCAGTTGTTTTCCACCTGACGGGCGTTCACCGCATAGATGGGCACCCGGATATCCGCCAGCGCAGCCAGCACATCCTGCAGCAGCTCGTTGCGGTTCAGCGCGATGATCTCAATGCCGGCCTTATAGCTGTCCTTGACGCTGTCGGCCCAGTACGCCTTGACCCAGCGGGGGGCGTTGGTGGGATCCTTCATGCTGGAAATGGCGTTCACGCAGCTCTGCTTGTGGATGGAAACGCCAAAGCCGCGGGTGATAAAGCCCACGATGGGGTCGCCCGGCAGCGGGCTGCAGCACTTGGCAAACTTGATGGGGGTGTTATCGAAGCCTTCCACCACCACGCCGTCGGTAGCGTGCACACGGCTCAGGTCCACCTTGGGCAGGTCTTCCCCGGCCTTTTCCTCCGAAGCTTTCAGCTTCTGCCACTCCTCCTTGAGCTTGGGCAGGCAGTTGGCAATGGTCATGCCGCCGTAGCCGATGGCGGCATAAAGCTCCTCGGCATTGTTCTGGCGCAGGCGGCGGGAACAGCTGTTGATAAAATCGTCCAGCTGGTCGTCCGGAAGGATGATCATTTCCCTGCGCAGCTCACGGGCCAGTGCATCACGTCCCTGCGTGATATTTTCCTCGCGGCGCATCTTTTTGAACCAGTTTCGGATCTTACTCTTCGCTTCGCTGGTGCGCACGATCTTGAGCCAGTCGCGACTGGGGCCTTTGTCCGCCGGGCCAAGGATCACTTCGATGATCTCGCCGGTGGAAACGATGTGGTCGATGGGCACCATGCGGTTGTTCACCTTGCAGCCCACCATGCGGTTGCCCACCGCCGAATGGATGGCGTAGGCAAAGTCGATGCAGGTGGCACCGGTGGGCAGGTTGATCACGTCGCCCTTGGGGGTAAAGGCAAACACTTCCTCCGGCAGCAGGTCGCTCTTGAGGTCATGCAGCAGGTTGCCGGAATCCTCGCTGACGCGCTGGTTTTCCAGTAGCTGGCTCACCCAGGCCAGACGCTCGTCCAGCTTGTCGTGGCCGCCCAGGCCCTCCTTGTACTTCCAGTGTGCGGCAACGCCGTACTCGGCCTGCTCGTCCATGGCACGGGTGCGGATCTGCACCTCGAAGGGGATGCCCTCGTGGCCGATGACCGTGGTGTGCAGGCTCTGGTAGCCGTTGGGCTTGGGGGTAGAGATATAGTCCTTGAAACGGTTGGGCAGCGGGTGGTACATATCGTGGATGAGGCCCAGAGTGCTGTAGCACTCGGCCAGACTGTCCAGAATCACACGAACGGCGTAAATATCGTAGATCTCATCAAAGGACTTGTTCTGCATGATGGTCTTGCGGTAGATGCCGTAGATGCTTTTGACCCGGCGCTTGATGGTGGCACCCTCGATGCCGCTCTCGATCAGGCGGCGCTCGATGACGCCGGACACCTTGGCCAGGAACTCCTCCCCGGCCCGCTCGCTCAGCATCTTGCTGATGTCCTCGTAGCCCACGGGGTCGAGGTAATGCAGGCTGCGGTCCTCCAGCTCTTCCTTCACGTTCAGGATGCCCAGCCGGTTGGCGATGGGGGCATACACCTCCATGGTCTCCCGGGCCTTGTCGCGGCGCTTCTGCTCCGGCCAGGCGTCACCGGTGCGCATATTGTGCAGCCGGTCGCACAGCTTGATGATCATCACGCGCACGTCGCGGCTCATGGCCAGCAGCATCTTACGCAGGTTCTCGGCCTGCAGCTCCTCGATGTTGGAGAACTGGATCTTGGTCAGCTTGGTGACGCCGTCCACCATCTGGGCCACCTCGGAGCCGAACTGCGCGGTCAGGTCGTCCAGGGTGGTGGGGGTATCCTCCACCACATCGTGCAGCAGGGCGGCGGCGATGCTCTCGGAGTCCATGCCCAGATCCAGCACCAGCCGGGCCACGGCCAGCGGGTGGCAGATATAGGGTTCGCCGCTGCGGCGGCACACGCCCTTGTGGGCGTCGTTGGCAAGGTTATAGGCCTTTTCGATCATGTCCGTATCGTAGGCCCTGCCGCTGGCCTTGATGGCCTCACAGAGCTTGTCCCAGGTCACGATCTCCGGGCGCACCTCCGAGGGCAGAGTACCCTCCGGGGCATCTGCCGGCTGTGCTGTAGCGGCCACGGTGGCCGTCTCCTGCACCGGCTGGTGCAGGTGGGTCTTGGCCGAATACGAGTCCTCCTCCCGCACCGGGGCGGGGGCAGGCAGTTTCTTTCCCTCAGGCATTTACATTCCCTCCAAACATTTCAGGATCGGGGCGTCGGCAAGGTTCTTCTTGCCGGCCGTGGGCACCAGCTCCCACACTTTGGCTCCGCCCTTTTCTGCAGCAGCGATCAGCCCCACCTGTTCCAGTGCCGTGACCGCCACCAGCGTTTTGCCGGTATTTTCTTCTCCCAGCTTCGCGCACAGGGGCTGCAGATCCTCCGCGTGCCAGCGGCGGGCCTGCAGCTCCCGGTATACCGCGATGATATCGCTGCGGGCCGGGGTGATGAGATTTTTCTGTTCTGTGGTGAGCGGGGTGCCGCGGCGCAGTGCCTGCACCAGCGCTGCCTGCTGCGGCATGGCACTGCCAAGACCCGCCGGGTGCAGGTCGATGATGCGGCCCGAAAGCTGCGCGCCACGGGGCGCATCGTAGACCGAAAGATTCAGGGCAGTGTCTACCACGTCGCCCGTGGCATAGGGCAGCTGCTCCGGCCGCATGCCGAACCACACGGCGTACAGGCTGGCATTGCCCTGCCGCAGACGCAGGCGGCTGTGTTTGCCGTCCGACACCGGGTATACCCCGTCCAGCACGGCATTCTGCAGCAGGAACACCGGGGTGGGGTTCTCAGCCCCGAAGGGAGCCAGCTGATCCAGACGGCGCACGGCGTCCACCGTAACCCGGTCCAGATGGATGGACAGATCGCAGGTCAGCGGCGGGATCTGCAGCACGGGGCACTCCCTCGCCGCCCACTCGTTCAGGCGGCGGCGCAGGGCTTCCAGATTTTCTTCCCGCACCGAGAGGCCCGCCGCCATGGCGTGGCCTCCGTAGCGGATGAGCAGGTCGGCGCAGGCCCCGATGCAGGCGTGCAGGTTGAAACCCTGCACGCTGCGGCCGCTGCCCTTGCACTCGCCGTGCTCGTCCACCGTGACCACGATGACCGGGCGGCCGGTGCGCTCCACCAGCCGGGACGCCACGATGCCGATGACGCCGGGGTGCCAGTCCCGGCCCCACAGCAGGATCACACGATCCTCCAGCCGCTCCGGCTGCTGCTCCAGCAATTCCTCGGCGGCCTTGAAGATCTGCAGTTCGGTCTCCTGCCGTTTCGCGTTGATCTCGTTGAGTTTATGGGCCAGCTCCTCGGCGCGGTCCGGGTCCTCACACAGCACCAGCTGCAGGGCCGTCACCGCGCTGTCCATGCGGCCGGCCGCGTTGATGCGGGGCGCAATGGCGTAGCTGATATTCTCCGCTGTGACGGGTTTTCCGGCAAGGCCCACTTCTTCCAGCAAGGCTTCCATGCCGGGGCGGTCGGTCTGCTGCAGCTGCCGCAGGCCGGCCTTGACCAGGGTGCGGTTCTCTCCGGTCAGGGGCATCACGTCCGCCACGGTGCCCACAGCGGCCAGGTCGCCGCAGTAATCCAGCATTTCCTCCGGGGTGCAGTCGTCCAGCGCGGCGCACAGCTTAAAGGCCACGCCTGCGCCGCACAGCCCTTTGAAGGGGCTGGTATCGTCCTCCCGGCGGGGGTCCACCACGGCCACTGCCTTGGGCAGGGTCTCGGGCGGCAGATGGTGGTCGGTGATGATAAGGTCGATGCCCAGCTCTGCAGCAAAGTCGGCCTCGGCTACAGCGGAGATGCCGTTGTCCACCGTCACGATGAGCCGATAGCCCTTGTCGTGGATGGACTGGATGGCGTTGCGCGACAGGCCGTAGCCATCGCCCTCGCGGCTGGGCAGCATGCACTTGACGGCGGCGCCCATGCCCTTGAGGTGCTGATACAGCAATGCCGTGGCAGTCACGCCGTCCACGTCGTAGTCACCGAACACCACGATGGTCTCGCCATTGTCGATGGCCTGCCAGATGCGCTGGCAGGCTTTTTCCATATCGGTGAGCAGGGCGGGGTCGCTCAGCTCCTCTTCCCCGGCCAGCAGGGTGAGCGCGTCGGCTGGGTCGGTGATGCCGCGGGCCGCCAGGATGCCGGCCAGCAAGGCCGTCTCCTTCTGCTGGGCGGCCAGCGTGGCGGCATATTTCTGTTCGCTCCAGGGCTCCTCGTCCATGGCGCTGTATTCCAGTTCTTCGGTACGCTGCTCCGCGATGGCATGGGTCAGCTCCCGGACGGCAGCGCGGTCCAGCGTTTTCAGGTCCCAGGCACGGTAGGTCATTGGAAATCCCTCCCGGTCAGGCCGTCGTTGGCCAGCATTCCCTGCAGGGCTGCGATCTCGCTGGAAACATCCATGGCCACGTCCGACAGCAGATTGTCGTAGAGGTTGTCAAAGGCCTGGTTCAGCGTGTGCAGGATGCCTGCAATGTCCCGCCGGATACTCTCGGCGTTGGCTCCCTGCTGGCCCTGCACGTCGTTGTAGGTGTGCAGCAGCTTGAGGGTGGTGGGGATATAGTATTCCGCAAAGCGGCGGGCCTTGGGCAGGCTTTCGGGGTGGGCTTCCAGCCAGTCGCAGATGGCCTCAGTGGTCTTCTGCATGTGGGCCAGCTCCTCCACGCCCTGCGCGTCCTGCATGAGCCGCTTTTCCTGCTCCAGCACAGCGGCAAAGCGGCGGGCCGTTTCCAGATTGAGAGGCGTTTCCTCGCGCTGCTCCGGAGCCGGTTCCGGCTGCGGCTGTGCCTGGGGTGCAGCCGCCGTTTCCTGGGCGGCGCGGTAATCCTCCGCCGTCAGATAGAGTGTTTCCGTTTTTTCATCCAGCCAGCCGTTCAGCCAGCCTTTGCGGATGTACTTTTGCAGCTTCTTCAGCATTTTTTTCCGGTTCTGGTGGACGAGGTCGGCCAGCATCCGAACCGAAAGGCCCTGGTGGTAGTCGGTGGTATCCGCAAGATCGGCGAACTGCCCCAGCTGCTTTCCAGCTTTCACCCAGGCGGAACCACAGGCCGTCATCCAGCCAAAGCCCGCCGTGGCAAGGCCCAACACGCCGCTGACGATGCCCAGCACGTTGTAGGCGGTGTTCATAACGTAGCCCGTGCCCGTCATCAGGATGCCGCCGTCCTCAGCAGTCGACACCACAACGTCGCCCAAAGCAGTCGGCGAAATAATGCCCAGCCCGATGAGGCAGCCCAGCGTCCCCAGCCCAAAGATCACGGTGAACGTGATGCCCACGGCCAACAGAGCCACGCCCGAGTTGTAACGCTCCTTGGCGCATTTCCGCAGCTTTTCCACCGTGGTCAGCTCCGGGCGCGATGCAAAGAAATTTCTGGCCCACTGGGGCATCCCGGCGTACTGCTCTGCCGTGCCGCCGTTGGCATGGGCCTGCCGCTGGCTCTGGTAGTAGCTGTCCCGGGCCTGCCGCATGGCCTTGCCCGCCTCCGAGATGCCGTAATTGGCCGCATGAACAGCGGCCTTGCCCACATCAAAGGCCCGGTCGCCGATGTCCATACCTTTTCCCTCAAAGCCGTGGGCAAAGGCATCGGACATGGTGTCGCCAAAGGCGCGCAGCTGCTCTTCCAGCTCCTGCTGCACCTGTTTTCCCTCGTTTTCTTGTGTTGTATCGTTTTCACGATGATTCATCAATATTTCTCACCCTTCTGCCGGTGCATACCGGCCGATGATCGCACGGGCGACCCGCAGGCCGTCCACGGCGGCGCTCATAATGCCGCCCGCATATCCGGCCCCCTCGCCGCAGGGGTACAACCCCGCCAGCTGGGCCGATTCCAAGGTCTCCTCCCGTTTCAGCCGCACGGGGCTGCTGGTGCGGGTCTCAAGGCCGGTGAGGATGGCTTCCGGCGCGGTGTAGCCCGCAATTTTACGCTCGTAGGCGCGCAGGCCCGCCCGCAGGGTATCGGCCAGCTCCCCGGGCAGCAAAGCGCCCAGATCCGCAGCCACAACGCCCCGGTCATAGGTAGGCTCCACCCGGCCGATGTTCAGTTGACCCCGGCCCTCAAGGAAGCTCTGGATATTTTCCGCCGGGGCGGCGTATTCTCCGCCCGCCCGTCCGGCGGCGTAGGCTTTGGCTTCCAGCTCCCGCTGGAAAGCAATGGCCCTGCGCGGGTCGCCCGCAAAATCCTCAGCTCCCACGCTGACCACCACCGCCGCGTTGGCGTTTTTGCCGTCCCGGGCGTGGTAGCTCATGCCGTTGGTGACCACATGGCCGGTCTCGCTGGCCGAAGCCACCACCTGACCGCCGGGACACATGCAGAAGGTGTACACGCACCGGTCTCCCACATGCTGGGAGAGCTGATACTCTCCGCGCGGCAGGGCCGGATGCCCGGCAGCCTCGTGGTACAGGCTCTTTTCGATCTCACTCTGCAGATGCTCCGCCCGGAAACCCACGCTGAAGGGCTTGCACTCCAGCACAAGACCGCTGTCCATCAGCATCCCGAAGGTATCCCGGGCCGAGTGGCCCACGGCAAACACCAGTGCCTCACAGGGGAAGGTCCCGCCGGTGGTAAAGATGCCGGTCAGCCGTCCGTTCTTCTGCTCAAAACCGGTGAGGGCCGTGTTGAAGTGCACCTCGCCGCCCAGAGCTTCGATCTCCCTGCGGATGGAGGTGATAACGCCCCGGAGCAGGTCGGTGCCCACATGGGGCTTCTGCTTCCAGGCGATCTCCGCCGGGGCACCGTGCTGCAGAAACACCTCGG
>OGEQ01002508.1_pt1 | contig 12182 bp, 10 predicted proteins | sample 1570731 | NCBI WGS metagenome assembly OGEQ01 (sample SAMEA2582132, study PRJEB24529) | metagenome | biome: Human gut stool | place: China | collected 2011
GGTCTTGCCGGTACCCGGAGGGCCGACGAGCAGGATGCCCTTGGGCATCGACGCGCCGATCTCCTGATATTTGCTGGGGTCGTGCAGGTAGTTGACGACCTCGGTGAGGTTCTCCTTGGCCTCGTCCTCGCCCGCGACATCGTCAAACTTGATGCCCTCGGCGGACTTGACGTACACCTTGGCGTTGGACTTGCCCATGTTGAACATCATGGAGTTGCCTCCGCCGCCCATCTTCTCCATCATCTTGCGCGACATATACTGTCCCAGCGCGACAAAGATGATGATGGGCAGCACCCAGGCGAGAATGCTGACGAGCGTGGACGTCTGCTCGATCTCCTCACCCGTGGTGGAGACGCCCGCGTCCAGCAGGCGCTGCACCAAACCGTCGTCAGGCACCATCGCCGTCTTGTAGACGGTCTTTTCATCGCTGCTGGTGAAGAGAATGCGGTTGGACTGCTCCTGGATCTCGACCCGGCCGACCTCGCCCTGCTCTGTCATGGTGACGAAAGTGTTGTAGTCGACGTCCTTGATCTGGTGCTCAGAGATCCACGGCATGGCGATGAAGTTGAAGAGCATCACAAGCAGCATCGCCACAAAGTAGTAGTACAGCAGCGGCTTTTTCGGGGACTTGACTTCGTTCATGAAAATGCGTTCCTCCGATCATTGAAATTTCCGGCAGGAAGTGCATACAAACGGGAAAAACTGAACGTAGCAAAAAGCCGGAGTTTTTGCTACGCTGAAAGAAGAGACGGGTGGTCGAAACCGCCCGGAACTTAGATTAGCTTGGAGTATAACATGGGAAAATATCCCTGTCCAGTACCCAAGATAAGAGTTTACAGTTTGGATACAAGGAGGTCACAGTTATGAAAAAAGCGGCAAAGGCGGCTATATTCGTCACGGCTGCGGCGGCACTCTACGGCGCGGCGGCCTACGGCGTGACGAGAACGCTCATGGACGTCGCGATGAAGCGCGAAGCGCCCAAGGCGCTCAAAAATAAGGGCAGCGCCCAGCTCACGGGCGAAAAGCGCGACGAACCCTACCGTGAGGCGCAGCGCGCCGCCGCGAAAAAGCTTGCGTCTTCGGAAACGGAGACAGTGCTGCTCGAAAACCGCGAGGGCTTGACGCTCGTGGGCCATCTTCGTGAATGCGAAAAGGCCAAGCGCCTTGTGATCGCGTTTCACGGCTGGCGCTCAGCGTGGTACCGCGATTTCGGCCTGCTCGCGGACTTTTTAAGCCGCGAGCAGTGCAGCGTGCTCTATGTGGAGCAGCGCGCGCAGAACGAGAGCGAGGGCGACTACATCGGCTTCGGCCTGACCGAGCGCTACGACTGCGTCGACTGGGCAAACTGGGCAGCCGAACGCTTCCCCGGCCTGCCCGTTTACCTTATGGGCGTGTCGCTCGGCGGGGCGACGGTGCTCATGGCCGCAGGCGATATTCTCCCCGCCGCGGTGCACGGCGTGATCGCCGACTCGGCCTACACCTCGCCGCGTGCGATCTGGCAGCACGTGATGGGGAAGAACCTGCATCTTCCTGTCCGCGCAGCAACCGTCATCGCCGATCTTCTGTGCCAGAAGAGACTGAACGCCTCGTCCGGCAGCTACTCCACCGTCGAGGCGCTCAAAAATACCGATGTTCCGATTTTACTGATCCACGGCGAGGACGACCACTTCGTCCCGCTCAAAATGGCGTTTGAAAACCGCGACGCCTGCGCCGCGCCCTGCAAGCTGCTCGTCGTGCCCGGCGCGGACCACGCGATGAGCTACTATATGGGCCGCGGCGCGTACGAGGCCGCCGTGCGCGCCTTCTGGGAGCATTTTGACAAGTGAGGGTTCCCCCTCACTTGTCCTCCTCTTCCGTTTCAAGGCCCGCAAAGCGTCTGGACGGGCGGTAGCTCAGCACGGCGCAGAGGATCAGCATCGCCGTCGCGCCAAGGCTGATGGGATAGACCCACATGACGGTCTGGAACGTCATGCTCGTCGGGAAGACGAACTTGACCCACGCGATGCGGATACCGCACACGCCGAGCATCGTCAAAAGTGCGGGCGCGAGCGAAATGCCGAAGCCGCGCAGATACCCGGAGAGTATTTCGTAGATCAGGCAGAAAACATACGCCGGCAGGATCGTCGCAAGGCGAATATAGCCGATGGCAATGACCTCGGGATCGCTGTTGAAAATGGCGAGCAGCGACCTTGCGCTCAGCAGCAGGACAACGACCGAGACAAATGTCGCGATGGCTCCCTCCAAAAAGCTGAGCTGCATCGTCTTCTTGCAGCGCTTGATCTGCCCTGCGCCGTAGTTCTGGCCGACAAAGGTCGTGCAGGCCTGCGAAAACGAGTTGAGCACGTCGTAGGCGAGAATTTCCACATTGAACGCCGCGCTCGACGCCGCGATCGCCACCGTGCCGAGGGTGTTGATGGCCGACTGGATGACGATGTTGGCGAACGAGAACACCGCGCTCTGCACGCCCGCGGGAAGGCCGATGCTCAAAATGCGCTTCAAGCTCGCGCCGTCGATGCGCAGCGCTTTGCGCTCCACGCGCACGCATTTATCCGTGCGCGTCAGGCGGACGTAGAGCAGTGCCGCGCTCACGGCGTTGGCCGCCACCGTGGCGATGGCGACGCCGTTGACCGTCATATGCAGCACAATGACGAAAAAGAGGTTCAGCAGCACGTTCAGCACACCGGAGATCGCGAGCGCCGCGAGCGGCACCTTTGTGTCGCCGATGCTGCGGAAGATCGCGGCCTCAAAGTTGTAGAGCAATATCACCGGCATGCCGAGAAGATAAATGCGCAGATACAAAAGCGCATACGGGAACACGTCCTCCGGCACATTGAGAATACTCAAAAGCGGCGAGGCGATGAGCTGACCAAGCAGCGCGACCGCCGCGCCGCCGCACACAGCGAACACAATGGCCGTGTGCACCGCGCGCTTGACGGCATTGTCGTCACGGCAGCCGATGGCGTTCGCGATGACGACGTTCGCGCCGAGCGCGATGCCGATGAAAAGGTTGACGATGAGACCGATGATCGGGCCGTTTGCGCCCACCGCCGCGACGGCGACTGTGCGCGCATCGCCCGTGAAGTTGCCGACGATGGCAACGTCCGAGGCGTGGAAGAGCTGCTCCAAGATCGCCGTGGCCGCGACCGGCAGGGCAAAGAGCGGCAGCTTATTCCAGATGGAGCCGTGCAGCATGTCGATCTCATGCTTTTTGACTGTAGTTCCCATGATCTCTCTCATTTCTTTCTGTTTTCCGCTTGACCGAGCACCAGTATAGTGCCGCCGCGGCAAAATGGCAAATGTTTTTTGCGTGACCGCCCTGTCAGCATTGACAGGACGGTCGTTTCGCAGTAATATAAGGCCCGCTGACGGCAAATTTCCCAAAAATATGAGGATTTTTTATGGATTATTACCTTTTGACCGATCTGGCCGCGCGCGTCGGCTATCATCTGGCGCTCAGCGGGGCGGAGACGTTCCGCGTCGAAGAGACGATACGCCGCATCATCGGCGCCTACGGCATTGAATGCGAGACCTTTTCCATCCCCAACTGCGTGATGGTCAGCCTCGAGGCGGCCAACGGCAAGCCTTTGATGGTGATGAAGCGAGTCGGCTTTCACGGCAATGACCTCGAGTCGGTGGAAAAGCTCAACGCGCTCTCGCGCCGCATCTGCGCCGAAACGCCTGACCCGAGCGTCGCCGCGCAGTGGCTCGACGAAACGCTCAAGGGGCGGCGGCACTACTCGGTGCCCGTTTATTACCTGGGCAATTTCTGCGCCGCGGCGGGCTTTTGCCCGGTGTTTGGCGGCACGCTGCGCGACAGCCTGTTCGCGGGCCTTCTTGGCCTCATCATCGGCTTTGTCTCGCGCCAGATGGACAGGCGCGAGACGAACCCGTTTTTCAGCACCATCGTCGAGGCGTTCGCCATGGCGGTGCCGGCGTATCTCGCCGCGGGCTTCCATCTGGTCGACTATATCGACTTTGTCATCATCGGCACCTTAATGATCTTGGTCCCCGGCCTTCTCATCACGACCTCCATGCGCGACATCATTTACGGCGATACGAACTCCGGCATCAACCGCATCGTGCAGGTGCTTCTCTCGGCGTTCGCCATCGCGCTCGGCACGGCGGCGGCATGGCGCGTCACGTCTGGCGTATACGGGATGACGGTCGCGTCCGGCTCAGCGAGCTATCCCGCCTGGGCACAGGCCGTGATGATCTTCGTCGCCTGTACGGGCTTTTTCATCCTCTTCAATGTGCACGACTGGGGCAGCATTCTCTGCGCGCTCGGCGGCGTGTTCACATGGATGACGTACCTGCTCTGCCGTGATCTGGGCATGAGCATTTACAGCATGAATTTCTTCGCCGCCGTCGTCTCGGCGCTGTATTCTGAGCTTATGGCGCGCTCGCGCAAATACCCCGTCACGTCGTACCTCGTCATCTCGCTCCTGCCGCTGGTGCCGGGCGCGGGCATTTACTACACGATGAGCCTCGGCCTGGGCGGCGATGTGCAGGCCGCGGTGCACAAAGGACTTGAGACCGCGGGCGTCGCGGGCAGCATCGCCGTGGCGATCCTGCTGGTGTCCACGATCTTCCGCCTCGTCACCGCGCAGAACGGGAAAAGCAGAAAGTAGTGTTCGAAAAGTAAAAACTGCCGCCCGTTTGCCGTGTGCCGATAAGACAGTAATTTGAGAAAAGTACGAAATCGGCATCTGTCAGACAGGATTGGACAAAACAGGCGACATTCAACTTCGGTTGGATGCCGCCTGTTTTTATGCGTTTAAGGGTCGAAAAACGCTTGTTTTCTGCTCTGTATAGCTTAGTACAAATGCGGGTATATCCGCCTTACCCCATCGGCGCGAAAGAATTTAGAAGCGTTACAATACTTGCTTTTCGGCATATTTATTTCACAGATTCGAGAAAAACGATTTGGCGAAATTGTTTCGCTCCGGGGTGGATAACTTTACCAAATACGCAACAAATGATTTTGGTCTGAAAAACTTAAGAACAGTTACAAGGCAATCCCTCTCCCTTGAATTAGAATAATATAATTCAATACTAACTATTGACAATTTTACGATAGTTGATTATAATTTTAAGTGGAGGTGTCCGTATGTATAATTTTATTTCCTCTTGCCCGTCTTGCGGTGGAGAGCTTCATATTTCCACATTACAATGTGGCAGTTGCGGCTTGGAAATCAAGAAAGATTTTGAAGTTAGTGTCTTTGATAAGCTTTCAGATGAGCAAATCTCTTTTCTATTATCTTTTTTGAAGAATCAAGGAAATCTTAAATCACTACAAACGGAGCAAGGGATATCATACCCTGCCGCGAAAAAGAAACTAAATGATTTGCTTGTTGCAATGAATCTGGTGGATAATGTACAGCCTTATTCTGTTGAAGATATTGATACAAGCACATGGAAAATAGATCCTCAAAGTAGCAAAGCATCCGATATTGTTAAAGCAAAACTGATAAGTTGTAACGGCTTAGCCACTGTCCGCACATACAAGGGGAAAGAGTATGTTCTTCGCATCGTGGATGAGGAAAAGTTCTCCTGCGATGAAATTTTAGATTATGAATACTCAGTCTTTGATGTTATTACTGAATTGTTGGAATCACAGGGCGGCAAGGCAAAAAAGGGATATGGACGGAGAAGACTTGGCGATCCAGGGTGTGAAGAAACAACAGTTGCCGGAGCAATTATGAAGAACTATTTTGGGAAAACTACGGGGGAAAGTTGTTTTGACCCAACATTTGCTTTGGTTGCCATTCTTGAATGGGCTGGCATAGTCAGAAATGGTTGGGGGTATATCGAATTAACTGAGGAATATGTACGGGAAAGAATACAGAAGGAGGGCTAAATTGTGATACGCATTTTGTTTTGCAATATTTCGTACTTGCCGTACTACAACACGCGTCTTGACAGGGTTGCTCCGAAAAACGGCGGAGCCTATGTTGCAAAAATGCACGATGCTTATGAAAAGCATAATTTTGAAGAATGTGCCGATGGACAATACAGGGGATTTGTAGAAACTAAGTATCGTATTGGCTACGAAGAAGGTATCGCAACTAACACATACAACTCTTTACATATTGAAAGAATTGATCCTTTCGCAAAGGGAAAGACATATCTTGATGATGTTTTGGTTGTCTTCTGTGCCAAGCCTGAAAACAGTCAAACAGTAATTGTCGGTTGGTATAAAAATGCAACTGTATTTAGGCGCAGACCATTTTACAATGGTAGATTTTTCAACATCCAAGCAGATAGAAAAGATGGATTTTTACTGCCGGAAGATCAAAGAACATTTGTTGTTCCACGAGCAAGGCAAGACGGAATTGGCTTTGGACAAGCAAATATTTGGTATGCTGGTACACCAGAATGCAGCGAGTATGTCAATAAAGTTATTCGTTATATAGAAAGTCACGCTTGATGACTTAGAGCTGTATAATGTATGAGGTCTTCCATGAGAAAAAGAAAATATATCAGTAAAAAAGAACGATGGGTTAGCAATGGTTACGGAGGCAAGGTTAAAAAGACCTACTATAAATATCCTCGCAGATATAGACCACGGAAAAACAGTATTGTTGGTTTTTTGTATGCGCTTATGAAAGGGAAGTAATAAGTGTTCAGCACTACCAGTGCGCAGCCAATTTCTCCGAAATTGTTAAAGGGTTTGGGATGCTGCCCAACAAGTTTTTGCACGAGTGGGTACCGCTGTGCATTGCTTGCTAACTCCATTTATGGGGTTAGCAAGCAAACTGGATTTTGCAAAAATCGCAGAGTGTAGCTACACCTGCTGTGCTTGCTATTCTGCAAGTTCAGCAGGTGGCAAGCACGGCGATTTTCTCAAGTGTGGCTCCACTTGATTTGCTTGCTATTCTCTGCTTTACGTGATAGTAAGCGCCATTTCTGAAATTGATTTTGTATTTGTTTTTCAGAAGAGGAGGTATTTTATGATTATCGATATCTCAAATTTAGAATTTAAAAATCTGTGGGAAGACGAAAAATTATTTTTGCCAATTCGTTGGGATGGCTACGATTTTTTGCAAACCTTAAACGGGTTATTTGATTACTACATAAAGAAATTAGATCTGTTACCTAATAATGGTTATGATGTCCGTGTTGATAGCAAAGTAGTGAAAAGAGCGTGTGGATATTTATCAAAGGCCGTTGCTCACTACTTAAATGGCTTTCCATCCAAAGCATATAGTTCCTTCAAAAGCGCAATGAACATTTTTATGGACAAGCCTTTAAAGATATATCAAAAAAGTGCTATTGAACAATTTGAGGATAGACGAAATCATCATAACACTGATGATAGTTTAAAGTTGTTCCGTGTTACTGCCGTTGGTGACAACAAACCTTATGGCAGAGAGCGCGTATTTCACACTCCGTATAATCTTCGTTCAAAAGTTTCAACTAATAGATATAGTATTGCTGGATATCCCAGTTTATATTTAGGGACTTCTTTGGAGTTGTGTTGCGAAGAAACTCACATTAACCCACGTCAAGATTTTGCGCTGGCATCAATCTTTAAACTTGAACGAACGTTGGAATACTCTAACACCAATATTCAAGTTATTGAGTTAGGTGTTAAACCACAAGATTTTCTAAACAATAGACGCGTTAATGAACGATTTGAAAGAAGAATTGAGAGCTCATTATTGGACAGCTCGAATGTTCGTGCTGCATATATGCTTTGGTATCCATTAATAGCAGCTTGCTCGTATATCAGAGTTAATAAAAATGATCCCTTTGCAGCAGAATACATTATTCCTCAGCTTTTGATGCAGTGGGTTAGAAGTGAAATCGGCTCACAACAAGATGCTGAGAATGAATACGACCAATTAATTGGTATTCGTTATTTTTCTTGTGCTTCAAATAAGGCATCTGATATGGGATTCAATTATGTTTTTCCAACAAGCGGAAAGCAAAAATCTTCTTCCTTGCCATATTGCTCTGTGTTGGCCAAGTCGTTTTACTTGAGCAAACCGGTATATGTTCACGAATTTGAATATCTCTACGAATGCGAACGGTATCTTCGGGATTTAAGGGATTTTGCTTTTATCGATAGCTGAAACATAAAGGAGGTTCGACACGATGGATAAAAAACGTAAAGAGGAAGAAGTCCTCGAACTCACCGCCGATGAAATTGACGAGCTTGTGTTTGAGGAACAGCTTGCAAGCGGAGAGTATGACGAGGAAGTTCCCGAATACTATTTCTCCAATCCCGACCCGTATGCCAAGGTCGAGCCTCGCCCCGATGATGCCCCCAAGCGAGAGTTTTCTTTCGATGACAAGGGCAACATTGTGGTGAAAAATCCGTCCGCCTTTTGGTTGCCCGATGTTAAAATTGTGGAGGAACACGGCGGCACGGAATACACCGTAACCGGCAGCTATGAGGGAACGGAAACCCTCGACAAGAAGCTCAGACGCATTATGGAACAGAACGCCGCCGATGATAAAAACGGTATCACGGAGGACGCCGATGAGTAACGACGTTTCTCTTGATATAAATCAAGAATCCAATCCTGTTCAGGCAGTTGCCCCACCGAAGGAGGACAACAATATGTTAAGGGCAACCGACAAAATCACAGCGCTTTATTGCAGACTGTCCGTAGAGGACACCAAAGAAAAAGGCGGTAAGGATGACCCGTCGAACTCCATCCAGCATCAGCAGATCATGTTAATGGAGTATGCAAAATCTCAGCACTTTCCGAACCCGACGTTCTTTATTGATGATGGGTACAGCGGCGTGGATTTTTCCAACCGCCCCGGCTTTCAGAAGATGCTTGCGGAAATTGAAGCCGGTCATGTGGAAGTGGTGATTACGAAAGACCTTTCAAGACTCGGTCGTAATTCTTCGCTGACAGGGCTTTATATCAACTACACGTTTCCTCAGTACGGTGTGCGGTATATTGCCATCAACGACCACTTCGACACCATTGACCCCAACAGCACCGACAGCGACATAGCAGGTATCAAGAACTGGTTCAACGAGTGGTATTCCAAGGATACCAGCCGTAAAATCCGCGCCGTCAACAAGGCAAAGGGGGAGCGTGGAGAGCGCTTGACCACCAACGTTCCCTACGGCTACAAGCGTGACCCTAACGATCCCAAGAAGTGGGTGATTGACGAGGAAGCTGCACAGGTCGTCAAGCGGATCTTTGCGCTCTGCATGGAGGGAAAAGGGCCGAGCCAGATCGCGGCTCTGTTGGAAAAGGGAAAGGTGCTGAACCCCACCGCCTACAAACAGCGGGAGGGGCGAAAAACGCCGCATCAGACCCCGGAGAACGAGTATCGCTGGCACGAAAGCACTGTTGCTTATATCCTCGAATACATGGAGTACACAGGCTGCACGGTCAATTTCAAGACCTACACCAACTCCATCTGGGATAAGAAGCAGCGGGAAAACCCGATGGAGAATCGCAAGATTTTCTATAACACCCACCCGGCAATCATCTCTCTGGAAGTCTTTGATAAGGTGCAGGAGATCAGGCAGCAGCGGCACCGCAGAACAGCGACAGGCAAGAGCAATATGTTCTCCGGTCTGGTGTCCTGCAATGACTGCAAGCAGAAGCTCTACTACTCCACCACTAGCTATTTTGAAAAGCGGCAGGACTTCTTCATCTGCTCCACCCATCGTGCCAACAAGGACAAGTGCAGCGGACATTATATCCGTGCTGTTGTGCTGGAACAGATCGTCTGGAAGCACATTCAGGAGGTCATATCGGTAGTCACTCGCTATGAGGCGTATTTCCGTTCCGAAATGGAGCAAAAGCTCCGTATGCAGAGCGAGGAATCGCTGCGGCTGCATCAGAAGCGGCTGGCACAGGCTGAGAAGCGAATCGGAGAGCTTGACCGTCTTTTCATCCGCATTTACGAGGACAATGTAGCCGGTCGGCTGGACGATGAGCGCTTTGCCATGATGAGCAAGAACTACACCGAGGAACAGAAAGACCTCAAAGCCGAGGTCAAAGGTCTGCAACAGCAAATACATGAACAGGAACAACAGGCAGAGAATATAGAGCAGTTTGTTCAGCGGGTAAAGAGGAACAGTACTCTCACGGAGCTGACCTCTTATGCCCTCAGAGAGCTTGTCAAGGCGGTCTATGTAGATGCACCTGACAAGTCCAGCGGCAAGCGCAGGCAGAAGGTACATATCGAGTACGACCTTGTGGGCTACATTCCCGTGGATGAGCTGCTAAAAGCGGAACAGGCATGACCGAGGTCATGCCTGTTCCAAGAAATTTGAGTTTTACTGTCTTACCAGCAGGGGGCCTTTCGGCGCTGCTTTTTTGCGCTTGCGGTTCAAAATCTCCGTATGGTATAATAAGAAAACAAACTATCGAAAGGCGGGGCACCGATGGATATCGAGCGAACGAAACAATTTTATCGCGAGCTTAAGCAGTCTGACCTGTGCGGCTGCGCCTATTGCCGCAACTATGTAAAAGAGGCCGCGAAGGCCTATCCTGCCGTGACGGCGTATCTCCAAACGCTCGGCGTCGACATCGCGAAGCCGTTTGAAACGATGCCGCTCGAACTGGATGAAGATGGCCGGATGCCGTACATCGGGCCGCAGTACCTCGTCTTCGGCGCAGAAGCGGGCTTTGCCGCCGCGACGGTCAAGGATGCCAATGACGTCGAGGTCCGCCTCGCGCAGTCCCACCCGGACGACGATATTCGGGAGCCGCACTTTGTGATCGAGATATTCCCGATCTTCCTGCCGTGGACGGTGGAGGAAACGAAAGCCAAGCAGTGAAAAGATCTGTCGTTCTGTTTGTGATGGTCTCTTTTTTGCGCCGGCAGGCTGCGGCGCTGTTGAGCGCATCGCGGACGCGGGCGGCGAAAACCAAACGAGAAATAAAATGAGAAAGCGAGGAAACAGCATGAGTTCTGCGATCATCAAAATGAAGCGCGGGTCGGAGACCGACTTGGCGGAGGTATCCAAAAGCATTCTCGATGATTTCAAGGGCGATGTTGCCGAGCTGTCTATGGAGCAGATGTCGGAGGTGAACGGCGTCAAAGTGCTGCTGCTCATTCTGGAGCGGTACTATATGAGAAATGGCAGCATGGCCGTCAGCACAGTGCAGATCATCGACTCCGGAGAAGTCCAGCAGGCGACGATCATCGGCACCGGAGGCGGCGAGGGCCTTATGAACATCAGTCTGGGCGCCAATCAGGATTTTGCGCGCAGGGTCGCCAAGGTTTTGGCGAAATTCGGCTTTGAGGAAATCAGATCTTGATTTTGAGGAGGGACAAACGACGTACATTTATGTCATAACGATGATAGCGGCCGCACTTACGATATATTTCAGCCTTGATGAGTATAAAAAGGGCAGCATGAGCACGCGCAATTTTAAGATCATCTGCGTATGCGAGAGTGTCGTGCTGCTCAGCCAGCTTTATTTTCTTTTGACTTGATGTAATTTTCAAATCAGTGAGGGGCGCAGCCGCGCCCCTTTTCATTTTTTCGCCTTTGTGGTATACTTTGGGCAAAATCAAGGAAAAAGCGAGGAATCGGTCATGGAAACCATTGCAGCCATCGCCACGGCGCAAAGCCCGTCGGCCATCGGCATCGTGCGCCTGAGCGGAGAGGAGACGCGGCGCGTGCTCGCCGCGCTGTTCACGCCCGCAAGCGGCATGGCGGTCGAAGCGCTTCCGTACCGCCGCATGACCTATGGCGACATCCGCTCGGCGGACGGCACGCTGCTCGACCGCGGCATGGCGGTCTGTTTTTCCGCCGCCCACAGCTACACGGGCGAGGAGAGCGCCGAGCTCCACTGCCATGGCTCGCCGGTCGTACTGAGCGAGGTGCTGCAAGCGGCATTTGCCGCGGGCGCACGGCAGGCGCGGCCCGGTGAATTCACGCAGCGGGCGTTCCTGAACGGAAAGCTCGACCTCACCGAGGCAGAGGCGGTCATCGACCTCATTGACGCTCAGTCCGCCGCCGCCGCGAAAAACGCCGCCGCCCAGTTGGACGGTGGTCTCCGCCGCCGGTTAGAACCAGTGCAGGAGGCCCTTATTGACGTCACCTCCCGCTTTTACGCCGTGGTGGACTACCCGGACGAGGACATCGAGGATATCCGCCCAGAGCAGATCGAAGCCGCGCTTCACACGGCCGAATGCACCCTTTCCGCCCTGCTGGACACCGCCGGACGGGGCCGCGTGCTGAAAAACGGCGT
>OGEQ01002517.1_pt1 | contig 12141 bp, 7 predicted proteins | sample 1570731 | NCBI WGS metagenome assembly OGEQ01 (sample SAMEA2582132, study PRJEB24529) | metagenome | biome: Human gut stool | place: China | collected 2011
AAATTGTTGGCGCAGGATCAGCTGGTGAGGGCAATATGGATGCTGGAAATATCCTGTCCTGCCTCGCGCATAAAATCAAGCAGGATTTCCTTCCCCACCATTCCCAGATCGCCAGTGATGATCCGGTCATAGTCAGATGGTTTCCGGTTAAAATCACGGAAATTCTGCAAGATTGTGTCTACCGCCGCCACCGCCATTGCCGCCCCCATGTTCATGGAATCGCGCATCTGCATATCGACGATCTTTCCGGGGGTGGCAGCTGGGATACAAGGTTGAAATTTGGGATGCAATTTTTCCTGTCCAGCATTTTTCAGTGATTCTGACGCATTTTCTTTCGCTCTGCGCCCATCTTTCCCTTCATTTTTCTCATTTTCCTCGATCATCACACACCCGCACCCGGTCACCGTCCAGGTTGTGGACTGCGGTCTCTGATTCCCATACGCCAGCGGAAACCGGAACTGCCGTTCTGCCGATGCAAAATGGCTCGACGCCAGCGCCAGAACCCGGTTCGCATAGCCAGCCCCTGCTGCCATCGCCCCCAGAATCATCGCCTCTCCCATCGTCGAGCAGGCGCCGTAAAGCCCGAAAAACGGGATATCAAACGACTCCACACCAAACGAGGTCGCCACAATCTGTCCCAACAGGTCTCCCGCAAACAGGCAATTCACATCCGCCGCCTGTCTGCCCGCCTTATCCAGGCATTTCTGCACCGTCTGGCGCTGCAATTCACTCTCCGCCTCCTCCCACGACTTTTTCCCAAACGTCGGATCCGGCTCCACCCGGTCAAAAAAACTTGCCAGCGGTCCCTCGCCTTCCGTCTGCCCCACGATCGATGCCGCCGATGTGATGATGGGCGGATGCTCAAACTGGATGCTTGATTTACCTGCCTGCATAAAATTCCTCCTGAAACATAAAAACATTGTCAAAAATATACTGTTCAAACTTTCGCTACAATCTCAGTATTTACACAAACATACATTTTTATGTTTTCTAGTAATCTGCATTCCTCGCAGGCTTCATTCACCCGTTTTTACCATATTATTAATACTGCACCGCCGCCAGTTTCTCTCTCAGCTCCTGCGGGTCCTGGGACGAATCGACTGCCGTCTGCGGTGTGATCACGCCCTCTTTCGCCATACGGATCAGAAAATTATCCATCGTAATAGAGCCCTCTTTTGCACTAGAAAGCAGATAGCTCTGCATCTGCGGTGTTTTTCCATCGCGAATCAGATTCCGGATCGCCGGCGTGAGCATCATAAGTTCACAAGCTGCCGCCCTGCCCTGGCCGCCCGCCCTCGGCACCAGCTGCTGTGACAGCACCGCCCGCAGCGTCATCGAGAGCTGCATCCGGATCTGCGGCTGTTTATCCTCTGGAAAAACACCCACAATCCGGTCAATGCTGTCGATTGCCGAATTGGTATGAATGGTGGAAAAAACAAGATGTCCCGTCTCCGCCGCCATCAGCGCCGTCTCGATCGTCGCCGGATCACGCATTTCTCCAATCAGAATGACATCCGGGTCCTCACGGAGCGCCGCATAAAGCCCCTTATCATAGCTCTCTACGTCCACGCCCACCTCGCGCTGGTTGATGATCGCCTGCGCCGGTTCATAGACATACTCGATCGGGTCTTCCAGCGTAATCATATGGAGCGGACGATTCTGGTTGATCTCATTTAAAATTGCCGCCAGCGTCGTTGACTTGCCGCTTCCCGTCTCGCCGGTTACCAGAATAATGCCTTTATTCCAGCTTGAAAACTGATTCACTGCTTCCGGAAGCCCCAGCTCCGACAGGTTCGGAATCGTACTGCCCAGAAGACGGATCGCCGCAGAGAGCGCGCCCTGCTGCCGGAACAGATTCACACGGAGACGCCGTCCCGCAAACGAAGCACTAAAATCCAGCTGTCCGATCGCCTCGATCTGATCTGCCGCATTGCCTGCCAGCTGGCGTCCATATTCCTCACAATCCTCACGCGTCAGCCCGCCATCCGTCAGCGTCTCGATTCTGCCGTCAATTCTGCATTTTGGCGGCAGCCCTGCAATCAGATGCACATCCGATGCCCTTTTTTCAGCTGCCAGCGCGATTAATTCCTCGATTCCATACATACCATCTGTCTCCTCTTCTCTTTCTGCACCATTTACAGCGCCAGCAGCGTCCGGATCACCTCGTCCACCGTCGAAACACCCTCTTCTACCAGCTTCTGCGCGTGTTCCAGCATCGGAACATACTGGCTCGCTCTTCTGGCTGCCTCTAAGAAACGTGTCCGGTCAGCTCCTTCCAGAATGCACCGGCGCAGCTCCTCCTGAATCAGCATTACCTCAAACACACCGATTCTGCCCCGGTATCCCGAATGGAAGCACTGATCGCATCCGGCTCCCTGCCAGTATAATTTTCCAGGGTTCTCCGGGATTCCTGCCATCTCAAGCGCTTTTTTCGGCGGCTGAATCTGGGTTTTGCAGTTCGGACAGATTTTCCTCAGCAGCCGCTGGGAAATAACGCCTCGCAGTCCCGCCGCAATCAGGTATGGCGCCACGCCCATATCTCGCAGACGGTCAATCGCCGAGATCGCATCTTCCGTATGAATCGTGGTGATAACGAGATGTCCCGTCATTGCCGCACGCATCGCGATCTCTGCCGTCTCACCGTCACGGATATCGCCGACGCAGATGATATCCGGATCCTGACGCAGAACTGAGCGCAGACCCGATGCAAAAGTCAGCCCCACTTTTTCATTGATCTGCACCTGTGTCGCGCCTTTGATATGGTATTCCACCGGATCCTCCAATGTAATCAGGTTGGTCCGATCCGAAAGAAGTTCGCGGATCAGCGTATACATCGTCGAAGATTTACCTGAACCAGTCGGTCCTACAATCATGATAACTCCGGAAGTAAGCCCTAAAAGTGTATCAATCTTTGCATCCTCCACTGCCGGAATACCGATACCGCGGCGGTTCAACGTCTCCTCATTTCGTTTCAGAATACGGATAACCACTTTTTCTCCATACAGGGTCGGAAGGGTGGATATACGCATATCAATATCTTTTCCTCTTAAATGCATCACCGCACGACCATCCTGCGGAATTCTTTTTTCGACGATATCGAGCTGGGACATGATTTTAAGCCTCGAAATGACCGAATCCTTGAGTTCCGACGGGATCGTCATGATCCGATGAAGCTGCCCGTCGATACGCATCCTGACGACCATCTCCTCCTCCGTCGGCTCAAAATGGATATCCGAAGCATTTTCCGAAATGGCACGCTCAATAATCGAATTGACCAGGCGGATCATCGGTGTCACATTTTCCTGTCTTTCTCTTTCCGCCATCTGCCCCTGCCCCTGACGCACCTCTTGTGCCGCTGCCGTCTCTGCCTGCATCTGCGCCATCGCTTCTGCCGCTCCCTCGTTGCCATACAAAATATTGATCGCACGCTTCACCGCCGGTTCAGAGGCGATCATCGGCACAATTCTCTTTTTGGAAGTATGCTGTGCTTCCTCAATCGCCATGAAGTTCAGCGGATCCGCCATTGCCAGATAAAGCTGGTCTTTGGAAATACGCACCGGTACGATCGTCATCTTCTTTGCCAGGTTTTTCGGCACAAAACGCGACATTTCCGGGCTGATATCGACCCGCGTCAAATCAATATAGTCAATGCCCAGCTGCATGCGAAGCGCATCGATCAGCTGCCCTTCCGTGATATAATGATGCTTGACCAGCGTTGTTCCCAGACGTTCTTTCTCCTTCGCCTGATAGTCAAGCGCCTCTTTAAGCTGCCCTTCCGTGATCAGTCCCAGCTCCAAAAGCATGTCTCCCAATCGCTTTGTACGCATTCTCTCTACCTCCCTATAAATATAGATCTGGTTATTCAGCCATTTTACTGCGGAAATCCCGAATCCGGTCAAAGCAGTCCCGATCCATCTCGATGGCCGTCTGATTTCCAGTCGTCACAATCCACGCTTCTTCCAGAAGCCGCCGGATGATCCGCGCCGCCTCTTTCTGATCCTCTGCGGTCGTCTCACGGATCTCCTCTGTCCAACGACGGATCTGTACAATATCCAGACCATTGTACGCATACTGCATCGCTGCCATACGTCGCCCCAGGCATCCGCACGGCGCCGTCGCATTGCCGTAACTGCTTAAAATATAGCCATTCCGATCTGCCTCCGAAAGCTGCAGTTTTTCCAATACACCCGCTGCCGCCCGGATCGCCTCGATCGTCTCACTGACCTTCGGATCCCGGTATGTACTCGCCACGATCCGGTCCATCGTCGGCGTAAATGCAAACGACGCGCTGTATGCGCCGCCTTGAAAACGGAGCTGCTGCACAAAATACCGGTCATCCAGCGCATTTACATACGGAAGAATCCGCCCGGAAAATCCATCTACAGCGCTCAGCTCTGCCGAAAAGACGGTATACTGGCTGGAGCTCTCCACAATTACCGCCTCCCTGCGCGCCGGAACCGGGAAAGTATACCCAGCATTTTCCCCTCTGTTTTCCGTTTTATTCTCATGGTCTGGCATCTGTTCTCCCCGCAGATTTCCCAGAATCCGCCCTGCACAGTTCCGCATCCATTCCAGATTTTCCCTCGGTGCAACATGAAGGATCGTCACCGCTGTTCCATGCAGGATGCGGTCGCGCACCTCCTCCATCTTCTCTGCCAGCTGGAAGATCGCTGCATCCTCCTGTTCCAGTCGCCCGCGCAGTTTTTTCAAAAACTCATAAAACGCCTGTCCGCCGACATATTCCTGATACCGCGTATTGATGCTATAGCCAGATGCCGCCAGACGCACCGCCAGCGAATACGCATCACTGCGCGACTCATCACAGGACGGAATCGTCTCATCCAGTGCCTGAAGAACCGCATTCTTATCTCTCCAGAGTGGATGTGATAAGAGTTCCAACAGGACATACAGGCTCTCTTCATAATCCTCCGCCATCCCATACCAGCTGACCGCCAGCGTCGGATGGCTGTTTCGTCCCGCCCGAACCTCCGGATGTCCCTCATTCATGGAAAAATCATGCAGATAGCGCTCAATCTGATTTTCCTTTTCCATTCTGCCATACCGGGCATTTTCAAGCTCTGAAACAAACATTGTATATAAAGGAATGTAAAAACGGTCCTCTTCCGGCACGCCGCTCAAATCCAGGTATAAACGGTTATAGCTGATCGCTTCCAGATCCGACGGCGATTCATAGACCGAAATCCCATTTATCTCATATATCTGATATTCCGGCGTCTCTTCCGGCGGCGGAAGCTCATCGACCCGGATCATAAAATCCGCATTCGAACACTCCGACGCATTCCACGCATCAAAATCCAGGGTCTTCGCAATCAGCGCATCCAGCTCTGCCTCGCTCATCTCCGCCTTCATCTGCGCCAGATACGCGTCGCGCTCCTGCTCCATCGCCTCTGCCATCCCCGGCGTCGGAATCGTCGTGACAAGAACCCGCCGCTTCGCCGCGCCAAGCTCTGCCGCAAACCGGCGAATCTCCGCCTGTGCCGTCCCTGCATCCAGAGAATCATAGGCTGCCGCCTCATCCGCATACACATCCGCATCGCCCGTCAATGCCCATTTCAGGCTGACTTCCGGCACGATCGAATCCGCAAATACATCCGTATCTTCGCCTGCCGTATAATCATGTATCGCCCGCGCCTTGAGCGCCGTCTCCACCACTGACGGGTCGATCCCGCGCTCCTGCATCTCGCATAATGTCTCATCCGACACCTGCCGGAACCGTTCTGCATCCTTCGGACTGCTGTCTGTCATTTCGAAAACAAAAAATGGCTTTTCTGCCTCCATCATCACCGATGCACTCGCATCACAATGGATGCCCGCCGTCCGCAGCTTTTCCCTGAAAACCGATCCATCCACATTCATCATTCCCGCAATGATGCTGTACTGGATCAGCTTTTCCCATGAAATGCCGCTCAGATCCATCGCATACGATACCACCGCCGCATTCTCCGATGCGTCTCCCCGGTAAGCAGGACTGGGAACGGTTGCCTGACGGAAGAATGATTCTCCCCCATTTTCCAAACCATCTGGCTCGGGGCTGTAAAACGCACTCATCCCTATATTCTGCATTTCCTGTTTTTCCTGTCGCCCGCTGCCTGACTGGAAACTCCATCCGTCTTCTTTTCCATAGCTTTTCTTTGCATCACACAGATACTCTTTATCCAGGAATGCCAGAAACCGTTTCCAGTCCAGATCCCCATACAACAAAATCAGAGCATTATCGAACCGATAAAATCGATCATACATCTCCATCGTATGTTCATACGTCAGATCCTTATAAAAACGGTGCGCCTGTCCATTCGCATTTGCCGCCGTCTCCCCCGGATACAGCGCCCGCAAAACATTCCGCAGTGCCTCATTATCTGTATCATTCAGCATGCCGAAATCCTCGCTGTACACCGTTCCTGCCAGCGTAATCGGGCTTTCGCGGTCGCGCAGCTCATAGCGGACCGCTTCACGGTCAAAAAAGCGGCGTTCCCGCCGGATTCCCGGCGCTTTCATGCAGCTTAAATACACATCTGCCATCTTAAGCAGCTGTTCCTCGCTCTGGCTACACACCGGATATGCCGTAAACGGTATATAGGTAAATGCATTTACAAATGTGTGGTATGTCTTGCTGCAAAGATCAAAAAAAATATCCTTACTCGGATATTTATCAGAGGAAGCAAGTACCGAATGCTCAAACACATGATTCGTGTCCGTCTCATCCAGATGCGGTGTCCGATAGGAAATCGAGAATCCCCGGTTTGTATCTTTATTTCTGATATAAAACAGGGACGCCCCGCTTTTCTCATGTTCAAAATACAGTGTCTGCGCTCCCAGCGCCTGCAGTTTTCCCACCTGTTTCAATGTAAAACCTGCTGTCTGAAATCCCGGCTGCAGTCTCCCATCTGCCGCCCTCCACTGCTTTGTACCTGCCATTCTTTTATCATGCCTCCTGCCATCATTCGTCTGCTGTCTTTTCTCTATATCTATTATACAAGAGCACGTCCTATATTTCCATAAAAAAAAGCACATCCGGTTCTCTCTGTGTTCCGGATGTGCTTCTCTGATTCATAAATCTATTATTTATTCTTTCCGCAGCACTTCTTATATTTCTTACCGCTTCCGCATGGACACGGATCGTTCGGGTAAATCTTATGTGTATTGCGGACTGTGCCAGATGCCTTCTGCTCGCGGTACAGCTCTGTTCTTCTCTCCTCAGTCAGGATTGCATCCCACTGCGGAAGCTCATACAGCCAGGTAGCCTTTGCCTCTACCATGTTGTAATATAACTTCTCCGGGTCGATCTCAATCTTAACCTTGGTATCCTCATCCATGGTCTCGATCGGGTTCTCATAGCCCTTTAAGCTCTCATTGATTCCATCCAGGAAACCGGTCATGATCATAACTTCGGTATCATACTTCTCAGCCAGTTCCTTAACGGTACCTTCTACAACCTCAGTCGGGTTTGCAAGAATCTGCTCGTAAATGCCTTTCTCAATCGTAAAATATCCAGACCAGAGTTCCTCTTTCTTTTTATCATCCAGCCCGTCACCATATGCCAGATTGCGCCAATTTTCTAACAGTGTCATCGGTAATTCCTTCCTTTTTTCGTTCTTTCATTACTATAATAACATAGTATATTTAAGTATATAACAAGTTGGGGGGATTTGCAAGGAGGAAAACTGGCATCTGCCTATTTTATCGCATAAGCAAACGTATCACTCATTCCGTATCGCCGCCAACGGACTCAGCTTCATCGCGCGCATTGCCGGGAAGAATCCGGCTGCCATGCCGATGATGATGGCAAATCCTACCGATGGAACTGCCAGCCAGATCGGGATCACGGACAGTTTTCCATCCATTCCATATAAAAAAGTCGCTGCCAGAAACTGGTTAATCAGCACGGAAACCATAAAACTCAGCGTCAGTCCGATGAGTCCTCCCATGAAACCGATAAAACCTGCCTCAATCAGAAACATATTTCGGATGGTTGCAAGGGAACATCCCAGCACTTTCAGCACGCCAATCTCTTTCGTCCGCTCATAGATGGACATCATCATCGTGTTGGCGATGCCAATCGCAGCAACCAGGAGGGAGACGGCGCCGATGCCGCCGAGGGCTGCCTGAATCATATTAGACTGCTGCTTGGACTGTTCCAGCCACTCCATCTGGCTGTTTGCCTCGTAGCCCATGTTGCTGATGGCTTTCTGCACCTCAATTACATGATCCATGTCGTCCACATTTACCGTCGCTTCTTCATAGACAAAATAATTGTAAGGTTTTCCTTTTTTGTTGGTCGGCTGTCCCGGAATCGGCTTTTTCTTAAATATCTGTTTCAGCTGTGTCTTGAGCTTATTCAGATCCACGTAGACGCCGTAGCTGTAATCACTCCAGTCTTCCGGTCCACCCGCTACCATTCCAGCCGTTTTCATCATATATTTCTTTGGCGCCGCTACTTTCTGGCTGCCATCCTCGCCGCTGGAATTTCCCTTGGACTGATAGTACGCATCCGTGTCAAAGATCGTAAACATCGGTTTGTTGATAAAATCGATGTCCGGCATCTCCCCGGTGTCCCAGTAACCTTTTCCTGTCTTGGCATTGCTAAAATTCTGTGCGACCATATTTCCGACTACCATCTCCATGTCCTTCGTTTCAGTTGTCGGCAGGCTTCCTTCTCCCAGCTTGATATTCTTCATCGCTCCCAAGGGGATCCCATGCAGCTGCACGTTTCCCTCGTAGGCACCCTGACGCATAATCACATTCAGGTTCAGATCCGGATAAGCACTTGTCACATGCGGAATCTTTTCAAATGTCTTCATCGTCTCATCCGTCATGAAGCTGTCTTCCGGATTTTTCTTGTCACTGGAATTTCCATTGTTATAATTATATACCTGAATCGCGGTCAGGCTTCCATAGGAAGAATACTGTTTGATGGTAAATTCTTTCAGTCCTATTCCGATGGAAACCATGACAACGATCGATGCCGTACCAATCACGACTCCCAGAACCGTCAGAAAGGTACGGAGCTTTCTGCGAAACAGGTTGTTGACGCTCATCGTCAGCAGATCACTGAATCTCATTTTCACCGGTCCTTTCTATTTTTTCTTTCTTTTCAGATGATCGTTTTGTTCTTTTTCAACGTCCTTTGTTTCGTCTTCCGATACATCTGCTGTCGTCATTTCCGGCTCGCCCAGCTCATTGTCCAGTTCCTCTTCTAATTCGTCTTCAAGCGCCTTTTCTCCTGCTATTTTCTTCTTTTTCCTCTTCCAGACAACTACACCGACACCTGCGCCCACCAGCGCAGCGATCACAAGCATCGGAGCGATCCGCCCAGCGCCGCCCGCTTGCGCCGCATCGGCATCTGCATCCATGCCGTTGTCCATTCCATCCATGCCGTCCATCCCGTCATCGGAAAACGCCTCACTCACGTTCAGAAGCATTTCTTTTTCAGTCTCTGAAACGACTCCATTTTCATCCTCATAGGAAATGATAATCTTCACTTTTCCATCATCGGTTGTCGGCGCAATCGCGGTCAGCATCGTATCGACATTGCCGGTTTCGCCCGGCTTGATATTTCCCACATAAGCGTCAGCTGGTTGGATAGAATCTGCCTCAAAACGCGCCATAACATTGTAAAGAATTACTTTTCCGGTGTTGTTGATGCCAAACATGACATTCGTCTCAGAACCAACCTCAACCGCATCCGGCATCACATCGATCGTACTGGTGTTCAGACGCGGCTCCTGCTTGACCGGAAGTGCAATCTTGACCTCTTCCTTGGCATTTTTAAACTCCGGGCTGTCGTACTGCTCCTGGATTGTCATGCGGTATGATTTCTGCTCTGCCGTCGGCGCTGCCTTAAATACCATCGACAAATCCGCCGTCGCCCCCGGCGCCATATTGTTGACTACCACCGAAGTCGAACCGCTCTCCGAGGTAAAGATCGGTGTATTTTCAACCTCTTCTGACGCAAATGTAAACATGATATTGGAAGCCGACACATCGGAGGAGGCATTCTTCATCCGCACGCGCAGCTCAAACGGCTGCCCGGCATAGATTTCTGCCGGAATCGTCTCGAAACTATCTACGATGATTCGGGATTTGGTACGATCCTGCTCGCCCGCATCGGCTGAAAGCTCATCGTCATCCTTTCCCTTGACACCCACGTAAAATACCTTGTCCACCGGATCGGAGAACTCGCCGCCCTCTTCTTCGCGGTATGTAACCAGATAGTGAATCGGGAAAAAGCCCGATTTTACGTTCTCGCGCACCATCATGCTGTACGGAACCGTCACCATCTGCCCTGGTTCCATGTCGCCCATCTTGCGGTTATAGTTGCCCTCGTTGATATCAAACGGAAACTTTGTTATATCCGCGTCAAGCTGCATATCCACGCGGACATCGTAAACCTTTTTAAGCCCCGTATTCGTCAGATTCACGCCAAAATTCATGACCTGATTGTAGCCCGCATACGGTGTCTGCTGGTTGTCACCGATGGAAAAATCGTAATCCAGCTTCGTGTTGTCGTCTTCCTCGGTGGAGGAACCATCGTAGGCGGATACCCAGATGTTGATGCCGACTTTTAGGCTGTCATCAATATAGAAAAACGCCTGATAATATCCTGCTGCCAAATCCCGGCGCAGTTTATACGTCAATGTTACACTTTTAGACGAACCTGGCTTTACATCAATTCTTTTTTCTTTAAACGTATTTGAATCAGCTTCAAATGGAAAATGTTTTCCAGACCATGAAATATTGGAATCCGAATCACTGTCATCATCGTCATCATCATATGTATAAAATTGATCGTATTGATCCGCATTGGCTAAACGAATTGTTCTTAAATAATTATCTCCTTTGCTGCCATTATTATGAACCGTCATCTTAATCGAAATTTTATTTCCGGCCTTTCCGTGCGGCACTTTACTGACGGTAATTAAATCATCGTTATATTTTGTCATATCCAGCATTTCCGCCTGCGCCGTCCGGCTTCCTCCCACCGCCAGCACCGCAAAAAGCAGCAAAAACACCGCCCATCTCTTCCACTTTCTCATACCTCTCATTTTTCATACCTCCATATCCTCTCACATTAAATGCTGCTTTTATCAATTTCTCATTCTATCGTCAGCATTCCTGTGTTTTAGCCTTCTATTTTCCCATCTTCCTTACCCATTTGCCGATTCTCCTCTATCTTCACAATCTTACCATCGATAATATGGAAGATCCGGTCCGCATACGCCGCCAGATGGTTATCATGCGTGACCATAACCAGCGTCTGGTTCTGTTCCCGGACGATCCGCTGCATCAGTTTCAGCACATCCATCGTCGTATGGGAATCCAGATTTCCAGTCGGCTCGTCTGCAAAAATGATCTCTGGATGTACCACCAGCGCCCGTGCGATGCCGACACGCTGCTGCTGCCCGCCGGACATCTGGTTCGGCATATGATCGCCGACTTTTTCCAGTCCGACCATTTTCAGATATTTTTCCGCCATCTCCCGGCGCCTGACGCGCGGCACACCGCGGAAGGACAGCGGAAGCGCTACATTTTCAACCGCATTCATCGTACCGAGCAGGTTATATGACTGGAAGATAAATCCGACCCGCTCCCGGCGGAATGCCACCAGCTGGTTCTCGTTTAATTTTTCTATGTGCTGTCCGGCTATGACAATCTCGCCCTTCGTCGGCTTCTCCAGCCCCGCCAGCATATTCAATAAGGTAGATTTACCCGAACCGGAGGTACCTACAATCGCACAGAATTCGCCACGGTACATCGTAAAATCAACGCCGTTCAGCGCGTATACCTTCGTCTCGCCGACGCGGTAGACTTTATATAGATTTTTTACCTGTATGACAGGTTCCCGTTTCCGGAATTCATTCTTCCCCGGCACTTTCCGCTCTTCCATCAGCCTTCTCCATTTTCTAACTTATTTCATGCTCCTGAATATTCCATCGAAATCCATTCCTGACAACCTGGATTTATACAAGTTTCAACCATTGCAATTCCAGTTCTTCTTTCTACATTATACCGGATTTGTTTCAATTCTCCTACCTTATTTTTCTTAATGTTCCTTACGCTTTTCTTACCGTTACTGTTCACACACGTGTGCCCAGCAACGGGATTTTGCCGATGCTGCGCATT
>OGEQ01002523.1_pt1 | contig 12113 bp, 13 predicted proteins | sample 1570731 | NCBI WGS metagenome assembly OGEQ01 (sample SAMEA2582132, study PRJEB24529) | metagenome | biome: Human gut stool | place: China | collected 2011
CTCTTTCCCTACACGACGCTCTTCCGATCTGCCATAGTGGGGGTGTTGTTATCACGGCTCAGGTGGGCCAAAACGATATCACTGGCGCCGTTTTCCGCCAGCGTGACGGCGAACTGGGCGGCGTCCTCGTTGCACAGGTGACCCTGCAAACCTAAAATACGCTGCTTCAGGTAATAGGGATAGGGGCCGGAGCAAAGAGACTCTACATCATGGTTGGACTCTAAAATGACAAAGTCCACGCCGGGCAGCAGATCCAGCGCCTCGTCGGTGACGTAGCCGGTGTCGGTGAGAAAACCCACACTGCCGCTCTCTGTGTCCAGCCGCCAGCCGCAGGAGCCGGGGGCGTCATGGGAGGTGGGGATGGGCTGCATATCGATCTCTCCCAAGGTGATGGGGCTGTCCAGTCCCATGAGCCGGGGGTCGATCCCCTCTACCCGGCAGCTGAGCTCCCGGCAGGTCCGGGGGGTGGCAAGAAGCGGGCAGGCTGTCTTTTTCAGAAGGGTGTTCAGCCCGGAGATATGGTCGGAATGGGTGTGGGTGATCAGAATAGCCGTCAGGTCTGCCGGGGTCAGTCCCAGTTCTTTCAGAGCTGCGGTGATCCGGCGGCAGGAGATCCCGGCGTCGATCAGCAGATGGGTGTCTCCGCAGGAGAGCACAGCGGCGTTTCCGGAGGAGCCGCTGGCAAGCGTATGTACGGTGGTCAAGAAAATACCTCTCTTTTGAAAAACGTCCGCCGGGGAACGGGCCGGTCAAGGCCGACACACTCCCTGACGGACGTGAAGTTCAGCTGATTTGCGCAGTGGAAAGGACATCCTCGTCCGGCTCCTCCACGGCGCGGATGTCCGCGCCCAGAGCCCGGAGCTTGCCGATGATGTCCTCATAGCCCCGCTCGATATACTGCACGTTGGAGATCTCGCTCTCGCCCTCTGCCGCCAAAGCGGCGATGACCAGAGCCGCGCCGGCCCGCAGGTCATAAGCCTGGATCGGTGCACCGGTGAGCTTTTCCACGCCCTCTACCACGGCGGTCTTGTCATCCACCTGAATACGGGCACCCATGCGTTTGAGTTCATCCACATAGCGGTAGCGGCTGCTCCAGACACCCTCGGTCACCAGACTGGTCCCTTGAGCAAGGGTGAGGACGGTGGTCATCTGGGGCTGCATATCCGTAGGAAAGCCGGGATAGGGCAGGGTTTTGACGTTGGCCTTTTTCAGGCGGGCGGTACGGCGTACCAGCAGGGTATCATCCTGCTCCTCCACCTCTACGCCGCACTCCTGGAGCTTGGCGGTGATGCAGTCCATGTGCTTGGGAATGATGTTTTTCACCAGGATCTGACCGCCGGTGGCGGCCACGGCAGCCATATAGGTACCGGCTTCGATCTGATCGGGAATGATGGCATAAGAGCCGCCGGACAGCCGCTCCACGCCCCGGATCTTGATGGTATCCGTACCGGCGCCCCGGATGTCGGCGCCCATGGAGTTCAGGAAGTTGGCCAGATCCACGATGTGAGGTTCCTTGGCGCAATTTTCGATCACCGTGTCCCCCTGAGCCAGCGCGGCGGCCATCATGATGTTCATGGTAGCGCCTACGGACACCACATCCAGATAGATGTTGGCTCCGGTGAGACGGCCGGACTCCACGATGGCGTTGATATAGCCGCCCTCCGTGGTGACACCGGCACCCAGAGCGGAAAAGCCCTTTACATGCTGGTCGATGGGGCGGACGCCGCCGAAATTGCAGCCGCCGGGCATGGCAACCTCTGCCCGGCCGAAACGGCCCAGCAGAGCGCCGATGAGATAGTAGGAAGCCCGGAGCTTCCGGGAAAGTTCATAAGAGGTTCTGGTGGTGTGGATGTGACGGCTGTCGATCTCCACCGTGTGGCGGTTGATGGAGCGGATGGACGCGCCAAGCTGCTCCAAAATCTTCAAAATCGCGGTAACGTCGGAGATCTGGGGGATGTTTTCAATGCGGCAGACGCCGTCCACCAGAATGGCGGCGGGAATAATGGCAACGGCGGCGTTCTTCGCACCGCTGATCTCCACCTCGCCGAACAGAGGCTTGCCTCCGTGTACGATGTATTTTGTCAACGTTCTGACCTCGTTTCAGGTATTCTTTTGCGGGGAGAAAGCCTTGCGCCGGGATTAGTTTGTCCGTCGGGCCGGCACTTCATGCACCCTGAGAAAAAAGTGGACAGTACCACTCATTATGATCGGCGTCAGTATAGCATACTTTGCCTGAAAAAGCAAACGATTCCTGACAAAATATGAAATTCAAACAATTTTATGCCCGGCGGACGGTACCGGAAATGCAGTTTACATAAAAAGTTGCCGTATCCGTGACGATCCGCCAGGAGGGAACCAGCGCCATGGGGGCGGCGGTGGTGCTTTGCAGTTCGTAGCAGAGGCTGACCTCCGTGATGGAGGACACCACGGAGCTGGAGGCGTGGCGCATCTGCTGAAAGGCAGTCAGGGCGGCGAAGGCGGAGAGGGGCTTCTGCCCGGAGGAGGTCTCCGCGCCGGTCTCCGGCAGCAGAGCGCCGCTGGCGGACAGGACGCGGCCCTGATCGATGGTAAAGGTGACGGCGGCGTTGAACACCGGCGTACCGTTCCACAGGCGGACGGCCGTTGCAGTGCCGCTGCCCGTTTCATCCAGTGTAAATATCGGCGTATCGTAGGAAAACGCCTTGCAGAAATCCCGACAAAATGCTTCCGCGTTCTCCTGTGACAGAGAACCGGCGGCGTCAAAGCTGCCGGTATCCCGGAAGGCAGCGGCGCCCTGCTGGCTGGTGTAGGTGTAAATGCCGCCGCCCTGAGTGGTGCGCTCCAGATTATCTCCCAGAAGAAAGGCGGCGGCCTTTCGCTCCGCTGTCTCATCCCGGATCAACGCATAGGTGGAAACGGCGGTGTCCGTGGGGATCAGAGCGGGGTCCAGCGTCATGCCGTCCGCCGCGAACAGAGAGACCAGTTCCTGCTGCTGGGTGCGGCGGGCCACCCGCTCCTCATTGCCCCGAATGGCCAGAGACGTCAGTAAAAAGGCGTTGAGCAGCGCCAGAATCAGAATGATAATGTTTTTCAGGCGATAGCGTTCCGTAGCCGCTCAACTCCTTTCAGAAAGTGTGATGTCAATCCGTCAGCCAGACGGCAGAGAGCGGATAGACGCCGGTATCGGCATAGCCGATGGAAAGCTCGGCCCCCTCTGTCCTCCCGGCGATGGCCATAGCCTGCCGCAGCGGCAGCAGAGGCGAGGCGGAGCTGGCAGCGCTGTATTGCCGGGGACGCAGGGACAGAGCGGAGATCGTATTGCCGGAAAGCGTCACCTCAGCGGCAGCGGAGCCGTCCGCGAAGCGGATGGGAACGCCGCCGGACTGGTAGCCGAAGGTCAAGAAAGTCTCGGTTTCTGACTGCTGCCACTTCTGCAGATACAGCCGGGCATCGCCCTCCGGGATCAACTGATCCAACAGCTCCAGAACACCGGAGACGGCTTCCCGAGGCGTGGGAAGGCCCCCGGCACTTTCTACGGAGAGGACCGTTTCGCCGCCGCTGGTGTAGGAAAAGGTGCCGCTGCCACTGATGCGGATGACCCGGTCTCCCTCCACCACTACCTCCGCGCCGCCGGCGTCGGTATAGCGGGAATTGGTGTGGGGGTTGAAGCCCAGAACGGAGAGCAGCGTCTCTGTGGAAACGGTGCTTTCCGTCATCGTCAGTTGGGGCAGCTCAGGAAGAGGGTCCGGAAACAGGGAGAGAGGGGCCAGATGCTGGCCGTATCCGCTGAGATCCTCAAAAGCAAAGGCGGTAACGCCCAGCTCAAAGTGATCCAGTACCTCCGTCAGGGTAGAGGGCTGCACGGCAGTGACGCACTGGTAATAGCGGGATCCGCCGTCCCACAGCAGCAGGACCACCTGACCGTTCTGCTCCGCTGCGGCCAGAGCGCGGACGGAAAGCTCACTTTCTGCGGTGATACCCATGAGGTCCGCCAGATAGGACACCGGCAGGGGCTCTAAAAAGTCACAGTAGACTGACGGTTTTCCCAAAGCCGACCGGAAGGCGGCAGCACTGGAATCCATCCGGCTGCGGGCAGACCCAAGAACCTCCCGCAGCAGTGTTTTGATGGGGGTGAAGCTCTCGCTGTCCGTGGTGAGGGAGATGCTGCCATACCGGCCGTATTCTCCGGTGACGGCCGCCCGCACCGGGGCGGACAGGGTATCGGAGGAGGGGGCATCGGAGATCTGGTCGCTGACAGGAGCGGTGAGCCGCTGCCAGGTGCCGCTGCCGGCAGCAGCGCCCAACTGGAAAAACTGCGTTCTGGAAAAGAGGAACAGGGACAGCAGCGCCAGAAACGTGATGGTGATATTCTGGATAAAATCCCGGTAGCGCATGGCCGGTCCCTCCTTTCTGATAAAAGCTGAAATTACTGCTGAGCCGACGTGTTTTCCGCCGTATCCTCCGGTGCGCCGGGGGCGGGCTGGGTGATGGGCAGCTCCAGACGGACCGTGGTGCCCGGTCCCTCATGGGGGACCAGGGAAATGGTGCCGTGGTGCCGCTGGACGATCTCTCTGGCGATGGATAGTCCAAGGCCTGTGCCGCCGGATTCCCGGGAACGGGCCTTATCCACCCGGTAGAAGCGGTCGAAAATACGCTCCCTGTCCTTTTCCGGGATGCCGATGCCGTCATCCCGGACCTCCATCCAGGCGGTGTCGGGGCTGGCTCCGGCGGTGACGCGAATGTGTCCGCCGTCCGGAGTGTACTTGATGGCGTTGCCGAGAATGTTCATCATCACCTGCTCCAGACGGCTCCGGTCGCCGGTGATGAGGGGCAGCTCTCCCTCCGGCACATAGGTCAGCTCATGGCCCCGCTGCTTGGCGTTGAGGCTGTTGGAGCGGACCACGCTTTCAATGGCGTCGTGGAAGGGGAACCGGGTGAACACCATTTCGGTGCTGCCGGCGTCCAGTCGGCTGAGGGTCAGCAGATCCTGAACGATGTGGGTCATGCGGTCCGTTTCCGTAATGATGATGTCCAGGAAATTGTTCTCCATATCCCGGGGAATGTCATCTCCGGCATCCCGGATGGTTTCGGCGTAGCTGCGGACGTTGGTCAGGGGGGTCCGCAGCTCGTGAGACACGTTGGCCACGAATTCTTTGCGCCGTTCCTCATTCCGGTGCTGTTCCGTCACGTCATGGAGCAGGATCAGAACGCCGCCCTGGGCCTTGTCGGAGAAGGGCGTGAGGTAGAGGGCCAGGGTCCGGTCTCCCACCACCAACTCATCTTCAATGTAGTTGGGTTTCTGGAGGGCCAGCACGTTCTGGAAGGGATGCAGGTCGCCCAGCAATTCCTCGTAGGTGCAGCTGGGATCGATGGATCGCCGCAAAAGCTCCGTGGCGGCGGGGTTGCAGTGGATGAGGTGCCCCTCCCGGTCAAAGGCCACCACGCCGTCGGTCATGTGGAGGAACAGGGTATCCAGCTTGTTGCGCTCGTTTTCCACGGCAGCCAGTGTGGACTGCAGGACCTCGGCCATCTCGTTAAACGTTCCGGTGAGAATACCAATCTCGTCGGTGGATTCCACCGGCAGCTCGCTGTCAAAATCACCAGCGGCCACCCGCTCTGCGCCGATGGTCAGCTTTTCAATGGGGCCCACCATGGTCTTGGAGAGCAGGAAGCTCAGTAGCACGGAGATCAGCAAGCCGATGATGAGGGCCTGCATGATGATCTGGAAAAGCTGATTGTTCAGGTCGGATACCGTGTCCTTGTTATCAAGGATATAGATGATGAAGGCGTTGTCACCGCCGAAGATGGGGATGGCCACATCCATGTAGTCGGCAGAGATATCGCTTTCGTCGCCTACGGTGGAGGCGTCCTTCCGTGCAACCGCGTTCCGGGCGGTCAGAAGGTTGGCGGACTGCTCCCGGGGCAGGTCGGAGGACTCGGCGCTGCCAGCCAGAAAGCTGCCGGCGGTGCCGTCCAGCACATAGTAGTTCCGGGTGCGGTAGTCGATGCCCAGCATACCGGCATTGACCTCCATGATCTCCTGGATACGCTCAGCGCCGTCCGGCTGAGCGGCGGCGCTGCGGAGGTCCGCCACAAACTCCCGGCGGTCCGCGCCGAAGGCACTGCTCATCTGCTGATAAAAGCTGTCGATATAGAAACTGGTGACGCTGGTGGTCAGGAACGCGCCTACCACCGCCATCAGGGATGTGATCAGCAGCAGGAGGATCAGCGTCAGCTTCATATGTAAGCTGCGGAACAAAAAATCACCGCCTTTATGGTGTTCAAAGGATCTGAAAACTGTACGGCCCGCCGTTTGCGGGGGCGGGCGCGTCCCGGAGAAGATCCCTGTGTCCTCTTCAAAACATGAGAAGAACGCGAGGAACGTCACCGGAGCCGGTGGGGATTACACCGCGAAATAGTACCCCACGCCCCGGCGGGTGAGGATGTATTTGGGGCTGGCGGGGTTTTCCTCGATCTTTTCCCGCAGACGCCGGACGGTCACGTCCACAGTCCGCTGATCGTCGCCCACGTAGCCGTAGTTCCAGACCTGCTCCATCAGGTCGATGCGGGAGTAGACCTTATTGGGATGGCTGGCCAGGAAGGTCAGCAGCTCATATTCCCGCGTGGTCAGCTCCAAAGGCTTGCCGTCCCGGAAGACCTGATGGCTGTCCGTGTCGATGGAGAGGTCCCCTGCCACCGGCATGGCTGTGGCCGCAGCGGTGGCCGCGGCGGCGGTGTTCATAGCCGTGCGGCGGATGTTGGCTCCCACCCGGGCGATCAGCTCCCGCATGGAGAAGGGCTTGGTAATGTAATCATCGGCGCCGATCTCAAGACCGGATACCTTGTCGGCCTCCTCCTCCCGGGCGGTGAGGATGATGACGGGCACGTTGTTGCCCTCCTCCCGGAGGGTGCGGCACACGTCAAAACCGATCATCTTCGGCAGCATCACGTCCAGCAGGATCAGATCGGGGTTTTCCTTCCGGGCCTTTTCCAGACCGTCGGCTCCGTCATAGGCCTCCACGGTGCGGTAGCCCTCCCGCTGAAGGTTGAAGCGCAGGATGTCTACGATATTTTTTTCATCCTCCACAATGAGGATGGTTTTCTGGGCGTCCGTTTTCCGTTCCAAGGAAACGTACCTCCTTTATTTTCTATTACAGGTTCAGCAGGACCTTGGCCCGCAGGACTGCGGCCACGGTCTTGGCGTCATCGATCTCACCGTTGACGCAGCGGTGCACCATTTCATCAAAGGGCACCCGCTCCACGTTGAGAAATTCATCGGGGTCCAGCTGCTGCTGGCTGAATTTCAGCCCCTTGGCCAAAAACAGGTGCAGTGTTTCCCCGTAGCAGCCGGGGGCGGGCAGGAGCTTGCCGAGGGGCAGAAAGGTCTCCGGCTCCGCGCCGGTCTCCTCCTTCAATTCCCGCAGAGCGCCCGTCACCGGGTCCTCGCCGGGGTCCAGCTTGCCTGCGGGCAGCTCATCCAGCACCTTGCCAAATACATACCGGTACTGGCGGACCACCAGTACCCGGTTGGCCTCGTCCAGGGCCAGGACCGCTGCGCCGTCCACATGGTCCACCACTTCCCGGGTGGCTTCCTCGCCGTTGGGCAGGCGCACATCGTCCACGTGCACCGTCATGATTTTACCCTCAAATACGTCCTTGCGCCGGAGCTTGACCTCCGTCAGATCCATGGGCATTTCCATACTATCCACCTCGTTTAAAGGGCAGAGACCCTGCCTATACTATATTCAACCTATTATAGCATAGGCGTGTTGAAATGCAAAGGGCCTGTTTTTCTTGAAGTCATGGGAAAACTATGGTATACTGTTTTACCAGAAACGAGGTGATCCCCACGGAGAAAAAGGGAATCAAGATCGCGGCCCAGAACCGCAAAGCCTACCACGATTACTTCGTGGAGGATCAGTACGAGGCAGGCATCGAGCTGTGCGGCACGGAGGTCAAATCCATCCGTGCGGGCACGATGAACCTGAAGGACTCCTACTGCACCGTGAAGGACGGCGAGTTGTTCGTCCACAGCATGCACATCTCTCCATACGAGCATGGCAACATCTTCAACCGGGACCCGGACCGGGACCGGCGGCTGCTGATGCACAAGCGGGAGATCCGCAAGCTCCACGCTCTCGTCAAGCAGGACGGCTACACACTGGTGCCCCTGAGCGTCTATTTCAAGAACGCCAAGGTGAAGGTGGAGGTCGGCCTGTGCAAGGGCAAGAAGAATTACGACAAGCGGGACGCCACCGCCAAGCGGGACGCCGCCCGTGAAATGGACCGGGCCATGAAGGCCCGCAGATAACAGATCAGAAAGGAACGAATGTATATGAGCAATCCCATCGTAACCATCACTATGGAGGACGGCCGCATTATGCGCGGCGAGCTGTATCCCGAGAAGGCTCCCAACACCGTCAACAACTTCATCTCTCTGGCTAACAAGGGCTTCTATGACGGCCTGACCTTCCACCGGGTCATCCCCGGCTTTATGATCCAGGGCGGCTGCCCCAACGGAAACGGCATGGGCGGCCCCGGCTATGAGATCAACGGCGAGTTCGCCGGCAACGGCTTCCGCCAGAACGATCTGATCCACGAGACCGGCGTGCTGTCCATGGCCCGCACCATGGCACCCAACTCCGCCGGCAGCCAGTTCTTTGTGATGGTGGCTCCCGCTCCTCATCTGGACGGCCAGTACGCCGCCTTCGGCAAGATCACCGAGGGTCAGGATGTGGCCATTGACATTTCCCGTGTCCAGCGGAACATGATGAACGATATGCCCAAGAAGCCCGTGGTCATGGCAACCGTCCGGGTGGATACCCAGGGCGTCGAGTATCCCGCTCCCGAGACCCACTAAAATACTCCGAAAGGAGATCTGACCATGAAAACAGCAGTTATTACCGGTGCGTCCTCCGGCCTTGGCCGGGAATTTGTCCGGCAGTTCTATTCCGTATTCCCGGAAATTGAACGGGTGTGGCTCATTGCCCGCCGGACGGACCGCCTTCAGGAACTGGCAGAGCAGCTGGAGGAAAAGGGGATCAGCACCCTGACGCTGCCGCTGGACCTGTGCGACACCATGAGCTTTACCGCCTATCACGAGCATCTGGTGGAGGAACAGCCGGAGATCGCCCTGCTGGTGAACAACGCCGGATGCGGATATCTGGGGAACATTGGCGAGATCGACACCGTTTCCCAGACCCGGATGATCGATCTGAACCTCCGGGCGCTGACTGCCATCACCAATTTGTCGGTGCCCTATATGGACAAGGGGAGCCGGATCTTGAACGTCAGCTCCATCGCCTCCTTCTGCCCCACCCCCCGGATGACGGTGTATTCCGCCACGAAAGCCTATGTTTCCGCCTACACCATCGGCGCGGCGGAGGAACTGAAGACGAAAGGCATCACCGTTACCGCCGTCTGCCCCGGCCCCATGGCCACAGAGTTTCTGGCAGTGGGTCATGTGGTGGATTCCCGGCCCTTTGAGCTGTTGCCCTACTGCGATCAGGTACAGGTGGCCGGCGGTGCACTGCGGGCGGCCAGAGCGGGACAGACCATCTACACCCCCAGACTGTTCTATAAGTTCTACCGTCTGCTGGCAAAACTCACCCCGGCCAAATTGATGGTCAAGCTGACCAAAACCTGAAACTGTCACGGAATTGTAACACATTCCGCTTGTGGAATGTGTTACAATTTCAAATAGCAAATTCCGCTTTCCTATTTTACAAACCAGCAGAGCGTTTATGGAACGAAAGAGGAGCAATGGAACGGATGAAGTTTTTGCCGGAAGGCGGAAACGGAATGAGTGACATTTGCTCAAAAGCGCAACTCACGTCCAACTCGTTTCACAAACCAGCGGAGCGTTTGTGGAACGAAAGAGGAGGAGCAATGGAACGGATGAAGTTTTCGCCGGAAGGCGGAAACGGAATGAGTGACATTTGCTCCGACGACGGGGCCGTAAAGGTTTCGACGGGGATGGGGAAGCGGGACAAGCGGGCGGCGGCGCCTGACCGCCATAAAACGGGCAATTTTATAAATTAAATAACAACAATACTGTTGCTATTGCTGCTTAATTAAAGCAGCCGTCTGAACCGGAGAGGCCACAGGCCGGGGAAGGCGTCGTTGATGTGGCGTCCGTGAGGCGGGAAAGAGTTGACCTGCCCACGCATCATGACTCTACCAAACCGCAAAGTCTGTCAGGTGTCTTTGCGGGGCGGGAATTCTGAAACCTGACTGCGCCCGGAGAAAGTCCCGTGAAACTGTTTTCGGACAGGGGTTCAATTCCCCTCGGCTCCACCATAAGGTGGCAACAATTTGGATATTTTAAGCGCAACGCTTAGAATGCCAAAGGGTTGCCGCCTTTTTTTATTTCAAATTCCGCACTCAGAAAAAAAGATATTTTCGCGTTATTTTGGTAACCGGAGAGATTTGAACTCCCCCTTTCACAGATTCAAAGGCAAAAACCTGAGAAGTGCCCTTTTTGCGGGCACAAAATAGAACGATCTTTTCTCAAAATTTTATACGATCTTTCGGGCGTCTGTTTGTTGGTTTCGTCGAAGCCATCAAAAAGGCGCCCTTTTTCATTTCCCGACGTCAAAAAGGGCGTCTCTGCCTAATCCATCACCCGGCCGGAGCATTTCAGGATACTCCGGCTTATTTTTTTGCTTACGAGGAGGACTTCACAATGAACGATCAGAACGAAACCACGCAGCTCCGTTACCTTGAAGAAACCGCCACCCGGCTGCGGCAGAACGGTTTCACGGTGGAGCCGATTGAGGATCACCACCTGCCCGTCTGCTGGGAAAAAGGGCGCCTCTGCCGCGTTTCCGGCAAGGGCAGCGTGTTGTACCGGCAGGAGCGTGTCGACATCCCCGGTGCGCAGGATGCTTTGCAGACGGTAATCGACACCGCTAAAATGACTTCGGAATACATGGCGATTCTGGAAACCGCGCCGCGGCTCAAAGCCAGCGGACTGGATGGCGACTACCGTATCCTCGCGGACTTCGGTGACGCGGTGCTGGCGGGCCACCCCACCGAGCGCGGCGTCCAGTTTGTGACGTGGGAGTGGGATTGGGACCGCAAGGGTGTCCACCACGGTCACTACTTCCAAAACGGCTGCGAGGAGGCCAAGCACGACTTTGTCCGACGCAGCGGGCTTCTTCCCAAGGAAGCACTGTTCGAGCCAGAACAACTCGACGAGATACATCGGGCATTGGCTTTCATTTGCGAGCAGGACGAGGGTCTATCTATCGGAAGGGAAAAGGAGATCAAGACCATCATGGAGCAGATCAAGTTCCTATTGCCGGAATCTCCGGAACAGACGCAGACAATGGAACAAAGTATGTAAGCGGTGTCGATCATTCGACGCCGCTTTTTTTGTAGGAGGAATCACAAGATGAAATACGAATCCGATCGACGCAGCTCTCCTCTCTTTGCGCCCACTCCTCCGCGAGAGGAAATTGAGCCGCCTGTATGTCGCCGCAATGAGCGGTGTAAGGGCTGCCCTCATGCCAGACACGGCTTTATCTGTTGGCACAGGGACGGGACCTGCCTCAAAACCGACATGGAGGAGATCGAGGAAAGGAAGGAGCGTAGAAGATGATGTTTCAGGCGGTGCTGAGTAACCGTACTCACCCGGAATACGGCGTAGCGACCATCCCGTTTCCCGTTCCGCATGACCAGTACGCGCACTGCATGGAGCTGCTGGCGGCGTTGGAGATCGGCGACGCGCTCAAGGCGGACAGCATGATAGCGGGGATCGATAGCGATAGACCAATATGGGATTAGACAACTTCGGCGAGACAAGTATGCTCGTCAGGGGCTACAGTTCGTCCCGTGAGACTTTGACGCAGCGTGGATCAAGGAATCAGAAAACGGGGCATGGCCTGCGGAGTACAACAAATATTTCTTGAGACTTCAAATAAAGTGTGTTACAATGCGGAAACAGAGAACAAGTTGTGGCATATTCGGGAAAATGCGAGAGTGAAAAGAAATGAAACTGATCTGCATCGGCGACAGCCTGACCTTCGGGTATGGTGTGCGGCCGTCCCAGCGGTGGACAAGGCTGTGCGCACAGGAGACGGGCGGGGAGATTGTGAACGAAGGCATCAGCGGGGACACGACCGGCGGTATGC
>OGEQ01002533.1_pt1 | contig 12072 bp, 9 predicted proteins | sample 1570731 | NCBI WGS metagenome assembly OGEQ01 (sample SAMEA2582132, study PRJEB24529) | metagenome | biome: Human gut stool | place: China | collected 2011
AGACCGGCCTGTCCCTGGGCCGCTGCTACACCTTCGGCATGCTGGCCGCAAAGCACGCCATGGGCAAGTAAGCCGCAGGAAATAACACCATAAAAGAAGAAGGCCGCCGGGCAGGAGAAGGTTTCCTGCCCGGCGGCTTTTTGCTGCCGGAAAAAAGTGAAAATAATGCCCGAAACTTGAGCGGGATTGTTGTGAATGTGACGATTTTGGTACGATTTTGGTACGCTTGGTTTACACCGCCCCGGAAAGCGTGGTATAGTTAAACGGATAAGCAGCAGTGGGTGCCGCTGTGGGAAAAGCGAGGAGAGCGTTACGATGAAAAAGCACATTCGAGCATTCGTCAGTCTGCTGTGCGCTGCGGCACTGGCACTGGGCTGTGCATCCTGCGGCGGCGCAGCGCAGAGCACCGGAAAATCCGGCGGCACCGCCGGGGTGACCCATATCACCGTATGGACCTATTACAATGGTGACCAGCTGGAAAGCTTCAACAAGCTGGTGGACCAGTTCAACGAGACCACCGGCCGCGAAAAGGGCATCCGGGTGGAAAGTGCCAGCCAGGGCAGCGTGAGCGACCTGGAGACCAACGTGATGGATGCGGCCCAGGGCAAGGTGGGTGCTGCGGCCATGCCCAACATCTTCTCGGCCTATGCTGACACCGCCTATGCGCTGGACCAGATGGGCATGCTGGTGGACCTGAGCCAGTACCTCACCGAGGACGAGCGCGCCCAGTATGTGCAGGGCTACCTGGACGAAGGCGACTTTGACGGCGACGGCAGCATGAAGATCTTCCCGGTGGCAAAATCCACCGAGCTGATGTTCCTGAACGAGACCGACTGGGAGAAGTTTGCCCAGGCCACCGGTGCCGCCTACGACGACCTTTCCACCGTGGAAGGGCTGGTGGCCACTGCCGGTGCCTATTATGACTGGACCGACGCCCAGACGCCGGAGCCGGACGACGGCAAGGCTCTGTTCGGCCGCGACGCCATGGCCAACTACATGCTGGTGGGGGCCCGGCAGCTGGGCGACACCCTGTTCGAGGTGCAGGACGGAAAGATGACCTTGAACTTTGACAAGGACGTAGCCCGCAAGCTGTGGGACAACTACTATGTGCCCTTCGTCAAGGGGTGGTTTGCCGCTATCGGCCGCTTCCGCAGCGATGATATCAAGGTGGGCAATGTGCTGGCCTATGTGGGTTCCAGCTCCAGCGCCACCTTCTTCCCCGCGCAGGTCATGGTGAACGACACCGAGAGCTACGACATCGACATGACGGTGCTGCCCAGCCCGAAGTTTGCGGGCGGCGAGGATGTGGCCGTGCAGCAGGGTGCCGGTATGGTGGTCACCGCCGGTACGGAGGAAGAGATCAATGCCTCGGTGGAGTTCCTCAAGTGGTTCACCCAGCCGGAACACAACATCTCCTTCTCGGTGGACTCCGGCTACCTGCCGGTGACCACGGCTGCCAACGACATGGAGGCCATCAAGACCAGCGGCCTGGAACTGAGCCCGAAGATGGAGCGCATCCTCTCGAATGCAGTCCAGAGCGTAAAGAACAACACCCTTTATACGCCAAGTGCCTTTGTGGGCGGCAGCAAGGCCCGCAAGGTGCTGGAATACAGTCTGAGCGATCTTGCCTCTGCCGACCGTGCAACGGTGCAGGAGCGGGTGGCCGCAGGCCAGCCCGCCGCCGACGCGGAAGCGGAGTTCCTCACCGACGAATACTTTGATGCCTGGTATGGGGGCATCTGCACTGCACTGGAGGAGTACGCCGGCTGAGCGTAACGACCGGAAACCGACGGGAAAGGGGAGAAGTGCCATGAAGCCTGCCGAAAAGTACCGTGCGTGGAAAGCGCACCGGCCCGAGAAGCCGATCTTCCGCACCATCCTCTTTTCCATGATGGCGGTGCTGCTGGCGGAGGTGATCCTGCTGTCGACCGGCATCGGCCTGACCAATGTGTCCGGGCGGCTGAACCAGAACGCCAAGCAGATCGTGAACATGCAGGTGCGCAACCGTGCCAGCTATCTGCAGGATATGCTGATCAAGGCACAGGAGCTCACCGACATTTCCACCACCATCAACAACCTGACCCAGCAGATGCTGCAGGACGGCACCATTTCGCTGGACACGATGGACCAGAGCAGCGAGGCCGCTGACCCCCTGATGGAGGCCGCCGCGCCCTATCTGGTGAGTGCACTGCGCGCCCGCCCCGTGACCGGCATCTTTCTTGTGATCAACACCCACGACCTTGCGGAAAAGAAAGTGGGCAGCCCCATGCCCAGCGTGTACCTGCGGGACCTGGACCCGGACGCCCGCCCCTCGGAGCGCAAAGCCGACCTGATGATCGAGCGTTCCAGTGCGGCAGTGGTCAAGAAGCTGGGCATCACCACCGACAAAAGCTGGAGCACTGCACTGAGCTACCGCGGCCTGACCAGCGGCGGCTTTGCGTGCACCGTGTTCCAGACCGCCTGGGAGGATGACGAAAAGCTGGACGCCGCCGACTACGGCCGCTGGCTCACCCAGACCTACAAGCTCACCGGTGACGAGCGCACGGCCATTGCCTACTCCCAGCCCCTCATCCTGCCGGACGGCACCGTGTACGGCGTCATCGGTGTGGAGATCCTGACCAGCTATCTGGAAACCAAGATGCCGTATCAGGAGCTGCAGGACGGCGGGCAGGGTACCTATCTGCTGGTGTCCACAACGTCGGGCCTGTCGGACCCGGAACTGTTCCTGACGCTGATGGCGGGCGACGGACTGGATGCCAACGTCATCGACGCGGGCGTGGAAAAGATCACCTGCCGGCAGACGGACGGCGAACGCTGGCTGACGCTGAACAACGAGACCGGCTATGCGGCGGTCCAGAACCTGGACCTGTACAGCCGCAACGCGCCCTTCTCCAACGAAAAGTGGCTGCTGATGGGCACGGTGCGCAGCAGCATCCTGTTCCGCTTTGCCCGCACCGTGCAGCAGGTCATCACCTCTGCGGTGCTCCTCACCCTGCTGCTGGGGGCTGTGAGCAGCCTGCTGGTGTCCCGCGGTCTGGCCCGCCCCGCTGAGCAGCTCTACTGCGAGGTGCTGGCAGCCAACGGCAAACAGACCTTCCCCAAGTTTTCGCACACCGGCATCCGGGAGCTGGACCGCTTTGCGGAGGCCATCACCCAGCTGAACAGCAGCCTTGTGACCAACTCCACCAAGTTTTTGCGCATCATGGACATGGCCAGTGTGGAGCTGGGCGGCTACGAGCTGCGGTATGACACCGGCAGTGTGTATGTGACCAAAAACTTCTTTGCCCTGCTGGGTGCCCCGGAGGTGGACGGCAGCAGTCTGACCGTGCGCACCTTTGGAGAACTGCTGGAGCACATCCAGCTGGACCGCCCCTGCACCGTCAACGCGGAGGGGGACAAGGTGCTGACCGTGGTGCAGGGCGGCCGCACCCGCTATATCATGCTGCGGGTCACCACCGAGGACCGGGTGCAGGTGGGTCTGGCCGAGGATGTGACCGCCGCTACCCAGGAGCGCCTGCGCATCGAGCGGGAGCGCGACTACGACGTCCTCACCGGCCTGTACAACCGGCAGGCATTCCACCGCGTGAGTCATGAACTGTTCCAGAATCCGGAGCGGCTGGGCGTGGCAGCCTTGCTGATGATGGACCTGGACGACCTCAAGCACATCAACGACACCCACGGCCACGACTGGGGCGACCACTACATCCAGAACACCGGCCGCTGCATTGCGGAGCACAGCCCGCCGGGCACCGTGTGCGCCCGCCTGTCCGGCGACGAGTTCCTGCTGCTGTTCTACGGCTATCCCGGCCGGGAGCAGCTGCGCGAAAAGCTGGAAGCACTGACCCGCGCCATGCAGCAGGCCGTGGTGGTACTGCCCAGCGGCAGCGACCTGCACATCAGTATTTCCGGCGGCGTGGCCTGGTACCCGGAGGATGGCCGGGACATCGAGACCCTGAAAAAATATGCAGACTTTGCCATGTATCAGGTCAAGCACTCCACCAAGGGGCAGATGAAGGACTTTGACATCGGCGTGTACAATCAGGAGGCCTACATCGCCCGCACCCGGCGGGAGTTCCACCAGCTCATCAGCGAAGAGCGGATGTACTACTACTTCCAGCCCATCTTCTCGGCACAGACCGGCAGGGTGCACGCCTACGAAGCACTGATGCGGTCGGACCTGCCCACCCTGCGTTCTCCGGCCACCATCATGAAGCTGGCCCGGGAGCAGGGCGCGCTGTATGAGATCGAGCGGCTGACCTTCCGCAAGGCGCTGGAAGAATTTGACGATCTGCGCAGCAAAAATCTCGTGGACCGGCAGGCCCTGATCTTCATCAACTCCATTGCCAGCGTCAGCCTGCGCCGGGAGGACAGCGAGTATATGGACCAGCGCTGGCACGAGCTGCGCCGCCAGATGGTCATTGAGATCACCGAGGAAGAGGAGATGAACCGGGAGGCACTGGAAACCAAGCGCCACGCTCCGGGCTTCTCCGGCATGTTTGCGCTGGATGACTACGGCAGCGGCTACTCCAACGAGGGCAGCCTGCTGGAGTTGGCGCCCCGGTTCATCAAGGTGGACATCAGCATCATCCGCGGCATTGATTCGGACCCCGACAAGCAGCAGATCCTGCGCAACGTCGTGCGCTACGCCCAGCCGCGCAGCATGCAGATCATTGCCGAGGGTGTGGAAACGGCCGCCGAGATGCGCACCGTCATCGACCTGGGGGCCGACCTGCTGCAGGGCTACTTCCTGGCGCGGCCGGCCGCTGTGCCCGACCCCATTGCCCCGGAGGCAGCGGAGATCATCCGAGCTATCTAGGACAGCAACCGCCGGAAGCGCTTCTGAACCGCCCCAAAGAGCAGGAAATTCCATATGGAACTGGAATATCCTGCTCTTTTTATACAGTGAGGAACGCAATTTAGCACCCGGTCAATTTACCTCTGGTGTTTGGCCGGGCGCTGCGGTATACTGGGGTGGAACGAAAAACGGCACGGGAGGTGCTTTGAAAAAATGGTACAGGTGGATCTGATCACCGGGTTTCTGGGGGCCGGCAAAACGACCTTTCTGCGCCGGTACGTCCGGTATCTGGTGGAGCAGGGGCACAACGTCTGCATTCTGGAAAACGACTTCGGCGCGGTGAACGTGGATGCCATGTTGGTGCAGGACCTGCTGGGCGACCGGTGCGATCTGGAGACCATCAGCGGCGGGTGTGACTGCGACACCCACCAGCGGCGCATGCGCACCAAGCTCATCGCCATGGCCATGCGCGGCTTTGACCGGGTGGTGGTGGAACCCAGCGGCATTTTTGATGTGGACGAATTCTTTGACGTGCTGCGGGACGACCCGCTGGACCGCTGGTACCGCATCGGCAATGTGATCGCCATTGTGGACGCCATGCTGCCGGAAGCATTGTCGCCGCAGGCGGAATATCTGCTGGCCTCCGAGACGGCCAATGCAGGCCGGGTGCTGCTGAGCCGTGCGCCGCAGGCCGGGCCGGAACAGTGCCGGGCAGCCATTGCCCACCTAGACCGCGCGCTGGAAGCCTGCAAGTGCTCCCGCCGCTTTGCCCCGGACGAGATCCTCACCAGGGACTGGGCCGCCCTCACCGACGCCGACCTTGCACAGATCGCCGCCTGCGGCATGCGGCAGGCCAGCTGCGAAAAGCTGCACTTTGATGAGCACAAGGCCTTCGGCTCCCTGTGCTTTCTGGAACAGCACCTCACGGTGGAGCAGCTGCAGCAGGTAGCTGCCCGGCTGTTCGGGGACCCGGCCTGCGGGCAGGTGCTGCGGGTCAAGGGGTTTGCCCCCACCCGGGACGGCTGGCTGGAGCTGAACGCCACCGCTGCCGGGCAGACACTGGCTCCCATCCCGCAGGGGCAGGATGTGCTCATCGTCATCGGCGAGGGGCTGGACAGGGCAAGGATCGAAACGCAGCTTCACCGCTGAGCTTTCAACGAACGTTGTAAAACTGGTGCAAAAAAGGAGAACAGAATCATGAAAAAGAACCCGCAGATGCCCTCGGCGCGGCGCATCCTCGGCATGGTGGTCGGTATTGTGATCATCGGGCTGGGCATTGCACTGTTCAAGCAGTCTCACCTTGGCAACGACTCCATCAGCGCACTGAATATGCGTCTGGCCGAGATGCTGGGCATCTCGCTGGGCGTGCAGAACCTGTGCACGAACATCCTGTTCTTTGCACTGCAGTTCTGGTTCGGGCGCAAGTACATCGGCCTTGGCACCTTTGTCAACGGCATCGGCGTCGGGTTCATTGTCACGGCCTTCTACGACCCCATTGCGGCCCACTTTGGCCCGGCCGAGGCGCTGGGCCTGCCGGTGCAGCTGCTGTGGGTGGCGCTGGCGGTGCCGGTCACGGCGCTGGGGGCTTCGCTGTACCAGACGGCAGATCTGGGCATCGCCCCGTACGATTACCTCTCGCTGGGCCTGCGGGACTACACCCCGGTGCCGTACTTCGGCTGCCGCGTGTTCACCGATGCGCTGTGTGCGCTGCTGTGCTGGCTGCTGGGCGGCCTTGTGGGCATCGGTACGCTGATCTGTGCCTTCTGCCTGGGGCCCTTCATCCAGTTCTTCAACGGGCTGGTGTCGGAGCGGGTGCTGCACTACAAGCCGGGCGGCCAGTAAGATCGGGAAATCAAAAAGGCGTGCACCTCCTTTGCGGAAGTGCACGCCTTTTGCTGTGCGGGAATCAGAACTTGAACAGCGGGGTGCCGGCCAGGATGTCGCCCTCTGCCAGCATCTTCAGCTCGCCCAGATCGTCGCCGTTGGTCACGATGATGGCGGTAGCGGTGGGATGGCCTGCGGCGCGGATGGCGTCCAGATCCACCTTCAGCAGCGGGGTGCCGGCCTTGACCTTGTCACCCTCCTTGACCAGAGCCTTGAAGCCCTTGCCGTTCATCTCCACGGTGTCCATGCCGACGTGCACCAGGATCTCGATGCCGTCCTCGCTGGTCAGACCGACGGCGTGCAGGGTGGAAGCCACCTGGTTCACAGTGCCGTCAAAGGGGGCGTACACGGTCTTGCCGGTGGGCTCGATGCCGCAGCCGGGGCCCAGGATGCCCTGTGCGAACGTCTCGTCGGGGATGTCGGCCTGTGCCAGGACCTTGCCGCGGATAGGAGCCAGAACGGTCTTGCTCTGGCCAAAGAACTTGGCGGTTTCTTCTTCTTCGGCCTTGTTGCCGAACAGCTTGTCAAAAAAGCCCATGATAATAATCCTTCCTTCTGATCATATTCAGGGGCGCGGCCGCCGCGCGGGCCTGCTGCGCCCAAACCCATATGGTATATTCAAAAGATACCATACTGCGCCCCAAAATGCAACTGCAATCCTGCACAAACTCCGGCGGGGTTTGCTGTTACATCAGCGCAATCAGCTGCTCGATCTCTTCCATGCGGGTGGCCCAGCTGGTGGCGATGCGTACCACGGTGTGGGAGTCGTCGAACTTCTCCCAGAAGCCGAACTTCGCCCGACCTTCCAGTGCGGCCAGCTGGGCGTTATCCAGAATCACGAACACCTGATTGGTGGGCGAATCCATAAAAAAGCGATAGCCCTTGGCGGCCAGACCCTTCTTGAGGGCGTTGGCGGTGTCGATGGCGTTTTTGCTGATCTTCGTGTACAGGTCATCGGTGAACAGCACATCGAACTGGATGCCCAGCAGACGGCCCTTGGCCAGCAGGGCACCCTGCTGCTTGACCATGGTCATGAAGTGGGCCGGGGCACCGTGGGGGAACACCACGGCCTCGCCGCACAGGGCACCCACCTTGGTGCCGCCGATGTAGAACACATCGGTGAGCCGGGCGATGTCGGCCAGGGTCACGTCGGTGCCCTCGGCCATCAGGCCGTAGCCCAGCCGGGCACCGTCCAGAAACAGCGGCATCCGGTATTCCTGACAGACGGTGTGCAGATCTTCCAGCTCCTGTTTTGTGTACAGGGTGCCGTATTCGGAGGGGTGGGAGATGTACACCATGCCGGGGAACACCATGTGGTCGTGGTTGGCGTCGGCATAGAAGGTGGCGCACCAGTCCCGTATATCGGCGGCGGACACCTTGCCCTCGTGGGCCGGCAGGCTGATCACCTTGTGGCCGGTGTACTCGATGGCACCGGCTTCGTGGGCGGCCACATGGCCGGTGGCCGCGGCCAGCACGCCCTGCCAGCGCTGCAGCATGGAGGCAATGACGATGGCGTTGGTCTGGGTGCCGCCGGAGATGAAGGTCACGTCGGCGTCCGGGCAGGCGCAGGCGGCGCGGATCTTCTCCCGTGCGCTGGCGCAGTAGGGGTCGGTGCCGTAGCCGGACACCTTTTCAAAGTTGGTCTCGGTCAGCTTCTGCAGGATGGCGGGATGGGCACCCTCGCAGTAGTCATTTTCAAAGTACAGCATAAAAACGCTCCTATAGTTCAGATGCATCCATTGTAACCCCCGGCCGCAGGCTTGTCAAATAGGAAAAAAGTGCAGAGGGCGGACAGCCAAAATGCTGTCGGAATTGCGCCCCGAAGTAGTTGCTGCTGCCAAGGCCTCCTTCCGGGCGGTATGGGATGCTGGTTCCAGGATAGCCCGGAACCGGCACACCGTCAATGTGGCAGCGTTTTTGCTGATTCTTTAACAGGGATGTGGTATAATCTTATATTGGGACAGAATAAAATCAGGAGGGGTGAACCGTTTATGAAAAAAAGTACCTGGTCCCGCGACCTTCTGGTCATGCTTGCCGCACTGTGCGTCGCCGGGGTGGCGGTGGTATGGGTGCAGCGCATCACCGGCCGCATCGACGGCGTGGCCATGCTGATCTTCATGCTGGCCGTGTTTGTCACCTCCATGTACACCGACGGTTATCTCTGGGGCGTGCTGGCCTCGCTGGCAAGTGTGCTGGCGGTCAACTTTGCCTTTTTCACCCCCTATTTTGCCTTCAATTTTACCCTGCCGGAAAATCTGTTCTCCGGCCTTGTGATGCTGGCCGTATCCATCATGACCAGTACCCTGACCACCCGGGTCAAAAAACAGGAGCAGCTGCGCATGGAGACCGAGCGGGAAAAAATGCGCGCCAACCTTCTGCGGGCGGTCTCCCACGACCTGCGCACGCCCCTCACCTCCATTTACGGGGCCTGCTCCACCGTGACGGAAAACTACGATTCGCTGGGCAAGGAACAGGCCCTCAAGCTGCTGCGGGAGGCCTGCGAGGATGCCCAGTGGCTCAACCGTATGGTGGAGAATCTGCTTTCCGTGACCCGCTTCGACGGGGAACAGGTGACGGTCAAAAAGACCCCCACCGTGCTGGAAGAGCTGCTGGATGCAGTGCTGGTCAAATTCAAAAAGCGCTGCCCGGACGTTCCGGTGCAGCTGGAGCTGCCGGAGGACTTTGTTATGATCCCCATGGACTCCATGCTGATCCAGCAGGTGCTGATGAACCTGTTGGAGAACGCGGTGCTCCACGCCGAGGGCATGACCACCCTGACGCTGCGGGTGTTCACGCTGGGCAGCCGGGCTGTGTTTGAGGTGAAGGACGACGGCTGCGGCATCCCGAAAGAGCGTCTGCGCACCCTGTTCTCCGGCACCGGCGGCCCGGACCCCAACGCCCCGGCCGACAGCGGCAAGCACGGCATGGGCATCGGCCTGTCGGTGTGCGCCGCCATCATCAAGGCCCACGGCGGCGAGATCGACGCAGAGAGCCGCCCCGGCGAGGGCACGACCATCCGTTTCTGGCTGGAGACGGAGAAAATCGAACTGGAGGACGCAGAGGATGAGCAATAATAAATATAAGGTGCTGATCGTGGAGGACGAGGCGAACATCTGCAGCTTCATTGAAACGCTGCTGACCACGAACGACTATCAGGCGCTGGTGGCGCACACCTGCACCATGGGCCTGACCCTGTTCGCCTCCCACAACCCGGATCTGGTGATCCTGGATCTGGGCCTGCCGGACCGGGACGGGTTGGAGCTGATCCGTACCGTGCGGCAGAAGTACATGACCCCCATCATCGTGTTGTCGGCCCGTACCGACGAGATGGATAAGATCGAAGCGCTGGATCTGGGTGCAAACGATTACATCACCAAACCCTTCGGCACCGGGGAACTGCTGGCCCGGGTGCGGGTGGCCCTGCGCCTGAACCGCTACAGCCGCACCGGCGACGCAGCATCCGGCGGGGAGTTCCAGGCTCAGGGACTGCGCATCAACTACGACCGCCGCAAGGTGTTCGTGGAAGGGCAGGAGGTGCGCCTGACCCAGACGGAATACAACATCGTGGCCTTTTTGTCCCAGCATGCCGGCCGGGTGATGACCTACGCCGCCATCGTGCGGGCCATCTGGGGCGATACCGATGTGGGCAGCACCAAAAAGCTGCAGGTGAACATGGCCAACATTCGCAAAAAGCTGGGCAGCCGCCCCGGCAGCAACCCCTACATCCTCAACGAGCTGGGGGTGGGTTACCGCATGATCGACGAGGACCCGGAGAGCCGTCAGACTGCAGAGGATGGCGTATGATCCTTGCACTGGTAATTTTTGCGGTCACCTATCTGCTCATGCTGGCACTGCCCAAAGAGCGCCCGTGGGTGGCGCTGTGCAGTGCGGCGGTGTTCATGGCACTGGGACAGCTGGGCGTGTATGATTTTTCGCTCTCGGCGGCGCTGGGGGCGGTGGATTACAATGTGCTGCTGATGATGTCTGGCACCATGGGGATCGTGTCGCTGTTCATCCGGAGCCGGATGCCGGCCCGCCTGGCCGAGCAGCTGATCGTCCGGGTGCCCAATGCCCAGTGGGCTGTGTGCGTGCTGGCACTTTTTGCCGGGGTCATCAGTGCATTTGTGGACAATGTGGCCACAGTGCTCATGGTGGCACCGGTGGGCCTGGCCATTGCCCGCAAGCTGAAGATCTCGCCGGTTCCGGTGATCATTGCCATTGCAGTGTCCTCCAACCTGCAGGGCGCAGCCACGCTGGTGGGGGATACCACCAGCATCCTGCTGGGCGGCTTTGCGGAGATGAACTTCTTTGACTTTTTCTGGATGCACGGCCGCCCGGGCGTCTTCTGGGGTGTGGAGCTGGGCGCGCTGACCTCCCTGCTGGTGCTGCTGTGGCTGTTCCGGAAGGAAAAACAGCCCATCACCGCCCGTGTGGAAACACAGGTGGAGGACGATGTGCCCACCGCCCTGATGCTGCTGACGGTGGGGCTGCTGATCGTGGCATCTTTCCTGCCGCAGCCGGACAGCGGCCTGCTGGCAACACTGTACGAGCTGCGCAGCGGGCTCATCTGCATGACCCTGTGCGTGGTGGGCGTGGTCCGCGCCTGCCTGCGGGAACACTCGGCAAAGCCGCTGGTGCAGGTGGTGCAGGAGCTGGACCGGGACACCTTGCTGCTGCTCTTCGGGCTGTTCATCGTGATCGCGGGCATCCGCACGGCGGGTGTCATCGACGCTGCCGCGCAGCTGTTCCATACCGTGGCCGGGGAGGATCCTTTCCGGCTGTATGTGCTGCTGGTGGTGGTATCGGTGGTGCTGTCGGCCTTCATTGACAACATCCCCTATGTGGCCACCATGCTGCCGGTGGTGCAGGGCATTGCCGCGCTGATGAACAATGGTGCAGGCATGGCACCGGAGGTGTTTTACTTCGGTCTGCTCACCGGCGCAACGCTGGGCGGCAACCTGACCCCTATCGGGGCATCGGCCAACATTGCGGCCATCGGCATCCTGCGCAAGAATGGTGAGACCGTGCGCACAGCCGACTTTTTGCGCATCGGGGTGCCCTTTACACTGGCGGCCGTGCTGACCGGCTCGGTGTACCTGTGGCTGGTGTGGGGCCGCGCGTTGTAAGCGACAGAAAATGTCTGCCGCCAGCGCCCGGCGGCCACGCTCAAACGACCAAATAAACCGCCCGTCCTGTGCCGGAAAACCGGCCTGCGACGGGCTTTTTTACGGAAGTATGACGTTTTATAAAAAGAGAAAACTTTTTTGCAGAAAACGCTTGACAATTTCGGTATATCTGGTATAATAACTATCGTTCCGAGCGACACGGCTCACGAACGAAACAGAATATGCGGATATGGCGGAATTGGCAGACGCGTTAGATTCAGGTTCTAA
>OGEQ01002534.1_pt1 | contig 12066 bp, 19 predicted proteins | sample 1570731 | NCBI WGS metagenome assembly OGEQ01 (sample SAMEA2582132, study PRJEB24529) | metagenome | biome: Human gut stool | place: China | collected 2011
TATCTTCCTTATGGCTTTTCCATCTGCCGGATGGGAGCTTGATACGCTCGCCGTTCTCGTCAAGGTCATAAACCTTTCGGCTCTTGGGCATCCACTTTCCGTTTTCATCAATGGCTCGCATGGTCAGCATGATGTGGCAATGGGGATTGTGTCCCGGAGGATCTGGGTCATGGATTGCAAAATCACAACACATTCCTTTGGACACGAAATGCTCATTGCAGTATTCCTGCATCATCTGCGGACACATTTCAAGTGGCATTTCTCTCGGCAGGGCAACAACGAAACGCCTTGCAAGCTGTGAGTTCCATTGCTTCTCCACTTCCTCGGCAGAGTTCCAGAGTGTAGCTCGGTCTGCGTATTCGGGTGGTGCATTGGTTGGGAGCATGATTTCCGTGTAAACAACCTCATGCTGTTTTCTGCGGTGGTCTTTGTGCTTCTGGTCATACTCGGAAAACAATTTTTCTCCGGCTTGGTAGGCGGCTCCGGCAACGGCAGAGTTGCCTTTGCTTCTCTGAACAATTCGTATGTTCAGATGGGGTACTGGCATTTTGTTTGAACCTCCTTTCTCGGTGCAATAAAAAATGACCGATACTTTTCAGCAGCGGTCAGATGGGGAAAGTATAAAACTTGCTGACGGTGAATGATTGCTTGCAATCATTCATCGGCGGCAAGTCCACAAAGGGGTAGCTGTCACAAGACAGCGCAGGGGAAGTGTAGCTTCCTCTGGATGATTGGAGCAAAAGACTTTTGCGGAAATCATCAAGCTCCCTGCAAGGGGCTTTCGGCAGAACGCAATCACCATCTTTAGGTGGTGTATAATTGCGCCCTGTTTCTCAACAGGGTTTTTAGCTCCCGTTCGGTTGCTCATTTTCCTTTCGGTTCGCAATCAGCATATTCAGCTTCTTTTGAACCGCTTCGCTGTGGAAGATGAAAGTCAGAAGCTCCATCACATCATCGTCCGTCAGAATGGTCGGTTCTCTCAAAAAGGTTTCCAACATTCCGGCACGAGTACAAAGGCGGTGGGTTCTCTCGCTTCGGGTCAGTCGCTTGATTTCGCTTTCCAGTCGCTTTTCCTTGTGCTTGGCTGCGGTCAGCTTTTTCTCCGCAACATACTGTTCTCGTTTCAGCTTTTCCAACTTCTCATTGGACATCGGGTCAACTCCTTTCGCAATAATGGATAAAACAAAAGCGACCAACTTTTTACGGTTGATCGCCTTTGGCTTAGTCATTATTCAAATGAAATGTAAATAGTTAAATTATCGGGTATGTAGCTGATACTCAATCCTTTTTCGTCATTAGATAGAAGCGTACCAATAGAAACATAGTCCTGTCCCTTGATTTCTTCTGATACATCCTCAATCACGGAGAAGCCTTCTTGTTTCAACAGCTCCATATATTCGTTATAAGCACTTTCGTCTATATCTACAATGCTGATACTGCAATTCTCGTGTTCTGTATCGAGCATAGCCCACGCAACTGTACCGGACGGAACAGGAAGTCCCTCTGTGTATTCATTCACAGGCCATACACCCTCATCAAGCATCGTAATACTTTCAGATTGTGTATTGCTTGTGTTTCCTGTGCCAGTTGGTGTTGTTCCCAGGTTGGAACACGCTGTCAATGACAGCATAAGTAAAACCGCAAGTATTGAAATATATTTTTTCATAGTTACCTCCTGTTGTTGCGGACTGTTCGGATAATCTGAATGACAGCAAATGTAACAGCGATTATGCCGACCACTAAAATGACTTGTGATGCATCAAAACCGAAAGTCCCCTCAACTTGAATGTTTGTCATTGCGTCTGCTTGCCCGATAGCTCCATCTGGCACTTTATCAGATTTTGCAGTAGCATAAATTACAAAAGCAACAACAGCTACCACAAGGGAAGTAACGCTTGAAATAATCCCTTTTCGTTTCTGGGGAGCAGAATTATCAATTCCAAACTGTTCTGCTGTATTGTCAGCAAATTCTTTTGGTGTCCCCAACCTTTCGATTACCTGTTGTTCAGTTTCTCCATGCTCTGCAGCAGAAGCAAAGATTTCATTCAGATCACGCACAACCTCAGTTTTGGCTTTGCGTGATAAATTCAATTCCTTTTCAACCTGCTTAATATATTGTTCTTTCATTCTGACACCTCCGTTTGTTGATAGCTGGCGATAAAGCCATTTACGCAATCTGTGTAGCTTGCCCAAAACATAATCAATTCCTGTAAAACTTCCTTTCCTTTGGGAGTAAGGGAGTAATATTTCTTAGAGCCACCATTAGCTGCCGCTGGTGCTAAACGACATTGAATTAGCTCTGCCTCCTGCAAGCGATACAGAATAGGGTAAATCGTCCCCTCTTTCGCATATCCCAAAACAGACGCACTGTTATTTAACTCTGTGATAATTTCATAGCCATAGGTTTCTTTGCGTCCGATTAAGGATAAGAGTATCATTTCAAGAGAGCCTTTTTTGAATTGTTGCACATACTTATTATCCATACTCTCTACCTCACTTTAGTTTTGCTACTTAGCATACCTAAATAGCAAAACTAATTATACTACGGTCTGCAAGTTCAGTCAATATAGTTTGAAAGAAATTCACATCTATAGCGGTAAATTTTACATTTTCGTCATATTCGATACCTTATACATCCCTATGTACTTGCGGTCAAAACATCGGATACAGACCCGACATTTTGACCGCATATCAACCCTAAACGCTACATTATTCCGTCTGACTGACGAAACCGTTTTGCTTGGCGTTCTCGCTTGCTTTTCGTCTGCGTTCCTCGCTGTACGGCGGTTGCAGACGGATGGACAGTCGGGACTTGTCCAGAACATAGGACACGCCGCCTTGCTCGTAGGTCTTTTCCAGTCGGCAAAGGTCGGGGTACTTCTTGGAGAACGCCGCCAGTCTGTTCCTCAGTCCGGCATTGTAGGTCTGGATGTGTGCTGTGTCCTCGCCCTCGTTGAACAGGACGATAGTTTCCTTTTCGTACTTCGTCAGCTTACTCATATAATCTCTCCCTAATGGAAATCGGCTGATTATCGGAATGGTACTTGTGGTGGGCGAAGTGTTCTACTTCCAGTCTCATGTTGTAGAAGAAACAGCGATACCATCTGTCGCAGCTCTCGTCACTCAGCTTGACTGCCAGAGTGAAGAACAGCTTCTTTGCCGCAGGATCGGGAGCAAGTGCAGCCGCAAAACGCAAGCGTTCAACGGTGGCTTCACGGTTCGGACAGCCAAAGGCATAAAGGGCTTTCTTTTCGTTCATAGACATTCTCATAGATAAATCCTCCTTGAAATTGTGAAATTAAAAGCGACAGAGACTTCACAAGGAAATACCTGTCGCTTTGCTTACGGTATGAAATTGTGGGGTCTGAACTTGCTGAATTGTCCAGTCTTTTACCTCTACTTAGTAGGTGGGAAGAATGGGCTGTGGAAGATTTCGCACATCATCAGAACGCCCATTGTAAAGCCATACTTGAATTGGACTTCATTGGTTATGTTGCCCTCGTCTGCGTGACTGTCGCAGAGCTTTTCAAGCAAGGCGTAGTCCTCTTTGCTTAGCTTGTCCTCGAAGAAAGACATAATCCTTGCAATCTCCCCGGTGGCTTCACGGAACTTGTCGGACTTTGGTACGACATTCTCGCTTGCGTAAATCTCGCCATTGAACAACGCTTCTAAAATCATAAAATTTAACTCCTTTCTCAGCAGTAAATCAGTTCGCCCTTGATGGTTTCCTCTGCCTGTGCAACGCAAGCGTTCATCTGGCGAACCCATTCGATTTGGTTTTCTGCTTTCAACTGCTCCGTCACGCCGTATGCTTTTGCAAGCTGCGGAATGATGATTTCCAGTCGCTTCTTGGCGGCTTCCTCAATCTCCGCACAATGCTCATAGAGCGTTTCGGACAGTACCATGTCGGAAAAGAGGATGGGGTGTGCCAGTCGCAGATACTCCTTTCTCATTCGCCCCCATTTTCCGAGACGGATATTCGGCTTTGCCAGTTTGATGTCGGGTACATAGTAGTCTCCGCACTTGATAAAATTGAGTTCCATAGTGTTTTCCTCCTTGAAAATATATTTTGTTTATTACGCACATCGGGATTTTTCGGCTTCTGCTTCGGCAGCTTCTTTTTCCTTTTTACGCTGTCTGTATCTGCGGACAGTTTCATTTCTGCGGTCTTTGCGTTCCTGCTCTTTGAGTTCTGCCAGTCGCTTTTCTTCCTCTTGCCTTGACAGGACTTCATCTTCGGTATCTTCCACCACAAACTGACCGATGAAATTGAAGTAGAGGTCAATGCGCTGGGTGCGGTTGGCGGTTCTGCCGCCAGTCGCTTCATAGACAACGATTTTGTCAATAAACTCATTGAGCATGGTCTGTGTGATTTCCGTAAAGTCACGGTATCGCTTTACCAGTCGGACAAACATTTCTCCGCTTTCTTCCTCTTGCCGGAGTTCGCTGATCTTCGCTTCGATTTCAGCGACCCTTGCTTCAAGCTCCTGTTGCTCGGTGTCATACTGAGCCATGAGCTTTTCAAACTGTCTGTCGGGTATCTTGCCGGATGCGTTGCCCTCATAGAGTTTTTTGATGAAATTATCCAGTTCTGCAATACGCTTTTTTGCGGTCACAAGCTCCTTTTTGCTGTCGGTCTGCACAACTGCTTGACTGGCACTTGTAAGCTCTTTGACTTGCTGTAAAAATGCCTGTTCATCTTTCAGCACATAGGCGGCAACCTTGCGGATAGCTTCATCCACCAGACTGTCCAGAGTGGATGCCTTGATAAAGTGCATCGTACACTCGCCGTACATGGATTTGTAGGTTGGACAGCGGAAGTTGCTGTCTGCATCGTAGGTTTTTCCGTCTGCTCTGTGCTGTGAATGTGGGCTTGCATAAGACAGGCGTTTTCCACAATCCGAACAGTAAAGCAGTCCAGACAAGCGGTGGGAGTAAGTCCCGTTAGCCAGAGTACGCTTTGTTTTCCTGCGGAGCTTCTGTGCCAGATGCCATGTTTCTTCATCGACAATGGCTTCATGGGTATTCTCAAAGATGATAAGTTCATCGGGTCTGGCTTTTCTTCGCTTCTTGGTCTTGAAGTTCTCGCAGATGGTCTTTCCCAACACGGTATGCCCCATGTATTCCTGCTTTTAAAGAATGTAGGCAACTGCGGTACAGTTCCAACGGTAGGGGTCATGGTAGCTGTGGTTTCGGCTCTGCCCATGCTCGGATTGTTCCAGATAGGCAGACGGTATCAGCACCTTTTCCTCGGACAGCTTATTTGCAATCGCCTTTGTCCCCATACCGTCAATAATCATCTGGAATATTCTGCGGACTACCTTTGCGGCTTCCTCGTCAATCAGCAGATGGTTCTTGTCCTCCGGGTCACGCTTATAACCATAAGGGATAGCACCGCTGCATCGTTTTCCGTCCTGCATCCTTGAACGGAAGATAGCACGGATTTTGTTGCTTGTGTCCTTTGCGTACCACTCGTTCATAATGTTCAAAAACGGAGTGAAGTCATTTTCGCTTGGATTGGCACTATCCACGCCGTTGTTGATTGCGATAAATCGGACACCTTTTTCGGGAAACATGATTTCCGTATAAAAGCCGACTTTTAGATAGTTACGCCCAAACCTCGACATATCCTTTACGCAGACAATATCGACTTCTCCTGCTTCGACTGCGGCAATCAGAGACTGAAATCCGGGGCGGTTGAATAATGAGGTGTGATAGCGATAGCGGCAAAAAGCTAATAAAATCAATGGTTTTGCGGACAGCGGATAGACAGGGAATGTGTTAAAAACTGAATACGCACACAAACGGCGTTACCTTAACCCCTTTGGGGGAGAAAGTAACGCCGTTTTTTTATGCCCGCAGGAAAGGAGGTGCAGCCGGAATGTATTTCACAAAGGGCAAGCAGCGGGCGTTTGAATTGCTCATGCAGCAGAAGCCGGGATTTGACCGCTATCAATCCGGTTGTGCCGGAGATGATGAAGATTGCGGCACTTGCCGTTTCTACCGCCCCGGGTGGAAATATGAGTTTTGCGTTTTCAAAGAGTGTCCCTATTGCCCCGGCAAAAGGACGCGGAAAACGCACGCCAGCATGGACAAATAGACGGGCAAAAGCCCTTGTGCCATGCGGCTTTGCAGACGCGAAAACGGCAAAGGGCATATTGCAATACCAAAACAGCCGAAAACGGCTTTCTAATTGTCCACGCATACCAAGAGAGGAAGTGAGGAAATATGGCAGTTTTCAGAGTGGAGCGAAATACGGGATATACCGTTATGAGCAACCACCACTTGCGAAACAAGGAATTGTCCTTAAAGGCAAAGGGCTTGTTGTCGCAAATGCTTTCGCTGCCCGAAGATTGGGATTATACCCTTGCGGGCTTATCCCATATCAACCGGGAGAAGATCGACGCAATCCGCGAAGCGGTCAAAGAACTTGAAAAAGCCGGATATATCGTCCGCAGCCGGGAACGCGACGAGAAAGGACGTTTGCGCGGTGCGGATTATGTCATATATGAGCAGCCGCAGCCGCCTACATCGGATTTACCTACATTGGAAAATCCAACATTGGATAATCCAACGTTGGAAAAACCTACGCAGGAAAAACCTACGTTGGAAAATCCAACGCAATTAAATAAAGATATATCAAGTAAAGAACAATCAATTACTGATTTATCAAGTACCCATTCCATTCCTTTCCATTCCCTAAATCCCTTGCCTTATGAGCAGGACGAAGCGGCTACGCCGCCGGAAAGGAAAAGAACGGAAGCGAAAACAAACAGCGCAATAGAGATTTATCGGGAAATTATCAAAGACAACATCGACTATGACATTCTCATTCAAGACCCCAAAATGGATAAAGACCGTTTGGACGAGATTGTAGAAATCATGCTGGAAACCGTCTGCACAGCCCGAAAGACAATCCGTATCGCCGGGGACGACTACCCCGCCGAACTTGTCAAATCAAAGTTTATGAAGCTGAATAGCAGCCACGTTGAGTTTGTTTTGGATTGCATGAGGGAGAACACAACCAAAATCCGCAACATCAAGCAGTATCTTAAAGCGGTGCTGTTCAACGCGCCGAGTACCATTGACAGCTACTATACCGCCCTTGTCAATCACGACTTTTACGGCAGCAAATGAGCATAGCCGCAGTTTACCGGGAAAGGAGTTGATACCTTGCAGGAGGAAGTAACCCAAAAAACGATTGCCCTATCCGTCAACGTGGGAAAAGGCGCGGCAAGGCTTACCGAACAGGCGTTGCAGAAAGCAATCAAGAAGTTTTTGGAGCAGAAAAGCAAAGCCCCGCATGGGAAACAGACTATGCGGCAGCTTATGAAGCAAAATGCGGGTGTTTCCAACATCGAGATCACCGACAGCAATATCAAAGCCTTTGAGAGTACCGCGAAGAAATACAACATAGATTTTTCGCTGAAAAAGGTTAAGGGCGAACAGACCCGTTACCTTGTGTTTTTCAAAGGCAGGGACGCGGACGTTATGACCGCAGCATTTCAAGAGTTTTCCGCAAAGAAGCTGAACAGGGACAAAAAGCCCTCTATCCGCAAAGCCCTTGCCGCAGCAAAGGACAAGGCGAAGCAGCTTAACGCCGCCCGCGACAAGGTAAAGAAAATAGACAGGGGGCGCGAGATATGAAGCAGATGAACTACAAAAAGCTGATAATCCCGAATATCCCGTATGTGTTCTTTGTCTATCTCTTTGATAAAGTCGGACAAGCGGAGCGGCTTGCCCCCGGCGCGGATATTTCCGAAAAGATACTCAATATCACACAGGGATTTTCCGAAGCGTTTTCAAATGCCTTGCCGAGCGTTCACCCGCTGGATTTACTTATCGGCATTGTCGGCGCGGTGGTTATCCGTCTGATTGTCTATGTCAAAGGGAAAAACGCGAAGAAATACCGCAAGGGCGCAGAATACGGCAGCGCCCGATGGGGCAACGCCGAAGATATAAAGCCCTACATCGACCCGGATTTTCAGAACAACATCATTTTGACGCAGACCGAACGGCTTACCATGAACAGCCGCCCGAAGCAGCCGAAATACGCGAGAAATAAAAACGTTGTGGTGATCGGCGGCAGCGGCAGCGGAAAAACAAGGTTTTTTGTAAAGCCTAATTTAATGCAGCTTCATTCTTCCTACGTCTTGACAGACCCGAAAGGCACCGTCCTAATCGAGTGCGGAAAGCTGCTGCAACGGGCAGGCTACCGCATTAAGGTACTGAATACGATAAACTTTCGGAAAAGTATGCACTATAACCCGTTTGTCTATATCCGCAGCGAAAAGGACGTGTTAAAGGTTGTCAATACCCTTATCGTGAATACCAAAGGCGAGGGAGAAAAAAGCGCGGAAGATTTTTGGGTGAAAGCCGAGAGATTATTATATTGCGCGTTGATCGGCTATATTTGGTATGAAGCCCCCGCCGAGGAAATGAACTTTATTACCCTGTTGGAACTTATCAACGCCAGCGAAGCCCGCGAGGACGACGAGGAATATCAAAGCCCCGTCGATTTGCTGTTTGCCGACTTGGAAGAACGCGACCCCGACCATTTCGCGGTGAAGCAGTACCGAAAATATAAATTGGCGGCGGGCAAAACCGCAAAATCAATCCTCATTTCTTGCGGTGCGAGGCTCGCTCCTTTTGATATAAAGGAATTGCGCGATCTTATGTCCTACGACGAATTAGAACTTGACACGTTAGGCGACAGAAAAACAGCTTTGTTTTTGATTATGAGCGATACGGACAGCACGTTTAATTTTGTTATCGCTATGCTGCAATCGCAGTTATTTAATCTCTTGTGCGACAAGGCCGACGACGAATACGGCGGCAAGCTGCCGGTTCATGTTCGCTGCCTGTTAGACGAGTTTGCAAACATTGGACAAATCCCGCAGTTTGAAAAATTGATTGCCACAATCCGCAGCCGGGAAATCTCGGCTTCTATCATTCTGCAATCGCAGAGCCAGCTAAAAGCCATTTACAAGGACGCGGCAGAAATCATACTTGACAATGCCGACAGCACCTTGTTTTTGGGAGGGCGCGGGAAAAATGCAAAGGATATTTCGGAGAACTTGGGACGTGAAACAATCGACAGTTTCAACACTTCCGAAAATCGCGGCACGCAGGTTTCTCATGGCCTCAATTATCAGAAATTAGGAAAGGAGTTGATGAGCCAGGACGAGATCGCGGTCATGGACGGAGGCAAGTGTATCCTGCAGGTGCGGGGTACTCGGCCGTTTTTATCGGACAAGTTCGATATTACAGCCCATAAGAATTACAAATACCTTGCCGACGCCGACAAGAAAAATGAGTTTGATGTGGAACGGTACATGAAACGGCGCCCTGCGGTGGTAAAGCCGGAGGAACCTTTTGAAATGTACGAACTGGAAATAGAACCTGACAGCGATAACGAAAAAAATTAGGAGGATTGAATTTATGGAATTTTTCAACAGCGCAGTAGACGTATTACAGACCCTTGTTGTGGCTCTGGGAGCCGGTCTTGGTATCTGGGGTGGTATCAACCTCATGGAGGGATACGGAAATGATAACCCTGGGGCAAATGCTCATGTACGGTAGAGAAGCACAAAGCAAAACAAGGATAGCCAGCCCTGCCACTATTCCGAAGTCAGGGGAACGCAATAGAAAAATTCATAGCTGTATGCTATACTTAATTAGCATTTGAACATATCAAGCTGACACAGCAATCTCTTTACTTGCCGTTAATGCGCGTCTACCAATAGTCCGTACAAAGCAAGAGTAGCGTAAAGGTATAAAAATTTCAAACTTCTTTGTAACGAAATTCCGATTTCTCCGTCTAACCTATGAAGCTGAAGGAGGTGATGACAAGTATGGACTATGAAAAGCTCTATAAAGCCTACTATTTACAGGTATACTCGTATACTATTTCTCTTGCCAAAAATCGTGAGATAGCAGAGGAAATCACGCAGAACACATTCTATAAGGCAGTTTCTACAACATCACAATTCAAAGGTAAGTCAGATGAATTGACATGGCTCTGCTCCATAGCAAAAAACCTTTACCATGATGAAATGCGAAGCCGTCAGCGAGTAGCTGATGTGAGTGAAATCAATGACTTGCCATCAAATGAAAATGTTGAGAACTCAGTTGCAGATTCTGACATGGCGTTCCGCATACACCTCGTTCTTCACCGTTTGGAAGAACCATACAAAGAAGTCTTTCAGCTTCGCGTATTCGGGGAACTATCTTTTTCACAAATCGCTGCAATTTTTGGAAAAACAGAATCATGGGCGAGAGTTACTTATCATCGTGCAAAGCTAAAAATTCAAGAAAGGATGGATGAAAAGCATGAGTAAACAATGCGATATTGTTCGAGATATTCTTCCGCTGTATGTTGACGGTGCTTGCAGCGAAGCAAGCGCAGAGATGGTAAAAGAGCATTTGAACGCCTGTGCTGACTGTAACGTAATTTATCAGAAATTGCTTTCTCACACGAGCGAAGATGTTCTTCACGAAGAAAGCGAAAGCGTTATTATGCGCCATGAGGCAAAAGAAAAGCAGAGAGGCAGAAAAAAGATAACGATTGCTGTTCTCGTTTCCATCGCTCTTTGTATCATTGCAATTTTTACAGCTCTCTTTCTGTTACCTATAAACATTGCTTATGAGCCTGTCAAAATCGACTTCCCATTTGAGGTTGAAGATGTCGAAAACGTTGAAATGTACCACTATGACGGAGTGCCTGCATCAGCAGAAAAGAAAGTAGTTGTTGCTGAAAATGATATAAAGACCCTGTATGATAAGTTCAAGGGCTTATCCCTAAAAGACAAAACGACTGAGGAAACTGCCGGAGCAGATGTGACCAGCTTTAGATTTAACCTCTCAGATGGAACAAGCTACGATTTGATTTATGCCTGCTATGGGGTTAAAAACGGCGAATTGAAGTCAGCAGCAGGCGGTTTTAAGTATTTCACAAGTGCGGATATCGGCTCTTATTGGAACAATTTGAATACGGAACTTGAAGCAACTCCCGTCAATGAGAGGGAGCTGCCGGGAGCAGATAGCATTTCTCAAAATGATATTCTGCAAGTTGGGATACGAAAGGCAACCGCAGGCGTGTATGATGAAGAAGGCTTAAAATTCACATGGAGCGTTGAAAATATAGGCGATTATTCGGTGAGCTTTGATAAGAATATGATTGCCCAAATTGTTCTCAATGGAGAGGATTACGCCTTTGAAACCGAAGCCATTACATTGGAGCCGGGCGAAGCATATTCCGTCGATATTAGTATTCCGTATCCCGTTGCACGACAAGACGGAACAAATAATGTAAAAATCACAGCAACAACGGGTGATACAACGGCAACCTATAAAGAGTCGTTTACTCATTGATGAAAGTAAAAAGGAGGTATTGTTATGTACATCACATCTATTGTTTTTACGCTGATAGCATGGGGTGCTGGACTGCTTCTGGACGCAAATATTCATTTTGGTGATCCGCAAGGCTTTTTGTGCTTGCGGGTGCTGCTGCCCGTTTTGGCTATGGGACTTTGCCTGCTACGGGCAATTAAAGAGAATAAGCGTGACGGGGATAAGTGAAAGGGAGAGGTCGTATGAAGTGCCCTTATTGTGAAAAAGAAATGATATTGGGTTATATCCAATGTCGGGATGGTGTGTATTGGACATTGAAGAAGCAGCTTGTTGCATCACTTTCTTCTTTGGGCAAGGGAAGCACTTGCCTTTCCAATGGCGCAGCAGATAATTCCAACACCGTATTTGCGTTCAAGTGCGAAGATTGCAAAAAAATCATTATTGACTATTCGAGTGAAAGATAACTATTCAGCGTATAAATCCGAACACATGAAACCGCCATTCGATGACGATTTTGCGTGCTAAAATCAAGCGGCGGTTTTGAAATATCATATTTCAAGCCGCCGTTTTCCTTTTGAAAAATTGGATCAACGGAGGGTGTGGTAAAGTCGCCCTTTTTTAAGGATACGGCGGTATCCAAGGAGGTATCGCCGTGTCCTTTTTCTTTATTGATAGTGCATTTGATCTATACTGGCTAAAAAAAGCGCACTTCCG
>OGEQ01002551.1_pt1 | contig 11982 bp, 5 predicted proteins | sample 1570731 | NCBI WGS metagenome assembly OGEQ01 (sample SAMEA2582132, study PRJEB24529) | metagenome | biome: Human gut stool | place: China | collected 2011
TACTGACAGACACCAGTATTACAACGATTTTAGCACCCGAAATGACCTATACGCCAAAAAGCTTATAGGCAGCCTGACGATTTCCCTCTTATTCCTGCTGTCTGCAACACCGTCGTTCGCCCAGCAGAACGACGTCAAAGTAACCGGTAAAATCACCGACGGAAGCGGCGCCCCGCTGGCGGGAGTCGTTGTCGTGGTAAAGGACGGCAAAAGCAACAACGGAGCCGTATCCAATACGCAAGGTGTTTATGAAATCAAAGTTCCCGCATCCTCGACGCTTCTTTTCACCTGTCTGGGCTATACCGACCAGGAAGTGAAACTCGGCGCATCGAATGTCGTAAACGTGACGATGACCGAAGACGCCCAGTCCCTCGACGAAGTGGTCGTCGTGGGTTACGGTACGCAGAAAAAGAAAGACCTCACGGGAGGTCTCGCCGTCGTCAGCAAACAGACGCTGGAAATGGTCTCGACCAACAACCTGATGGACCGTCTGGTCGGCCAGGTCGCCGGTCTGAACATCACGACCGGCAACGAAGCGCCGGGCAGCAACCAGACCCTGCTGATCCGCGGCCAGAACTCACTGACGGCCAGCAACGACCCGCTGATCATTCTCGACGGCATTCCCTACTCGGGCGGACTGGCCGACCTCGACCCGAACATCATCGAGAACATGTCGGTGCTGAAAGACGCGTCGGCCGTGGCCATCTACGGTTCGCGCGGCTCGAACGGCGTCATCCTGATCCAGACCAAGCGGGGTTCGCAGGGCGAATTCCATGTCACCTACAAAACGAAGCTCGCCATCGCCGAGCCGATGCAGCGCATCGAAACCATGGGTCCCAACGAGTTCATCCGCCTCAAGCAGGACATGGGCCGGCTCAAGAACAATTACAGCGGCGAGCAGCTCGATCCGCTGGTAGGTTCGATTATCAGCGCCAGCGAGAAGGTAAACTACGCCAAGGGCATCACCAACGACTGGCAGGACTATGTCTTCCGCACGGTCTTCACGATGGACCACCAGCTGAGCTTCCAGGGCGGCAACGAGAAGACCACCTATATGGCCTCGGTTTCCTACCTGGACAACCCCGGCGTGGTTTACAATTCGAATTACCAGCGCACGAACGTCTATGCCAGCATCAACCAGAAAATGAACGACTGGCTGTCCGTAGGTCTCACCACGCAGTTCGTGAACCGTGAGACCGGCGGTGCGACGCCGAACCTCGAACATGCCATCAAGCAAAGCCCCTACGGCATCTACAAGGACGAGACCGGCGCCTACTACGAGGAGCCGATGGACTACTCGAACCTGCCCAACCCGATGAAGGACGTCAACGCCGACCAGAAACGCACGGGCCGCAACTTCATGGCCAACGGGTTCCTCGATCTCAAACTTCCGGTCAAAGGGCTCTCTTTCCGGTCGCAGTTCGGCTACAACTACCGCAGCCAGATGAACGGAACCTACTACGGCCGCAACACCGTAACGGGTAAGAAAGTCGACGGCCGCGCCGAGCTGGCCAACAACCACACGACGGACTGGACGTGGGAGAACGTGCTTAAATTCGACCGGAATTTCGGCAAACATCACATCGACTTCACAGGTCTCTTCTCCATGCAGGAGGCCCAGTATACAGCCGCTTCGCAAAGCGGCGAAGGCTTCGTAAACGACGACTCGAGCTTCTACCGGATGGACGGCGCCGAGAACAAGATCGCCATCAGTTCGTCTTTCTGGAAAGAGAACTTCGTTTCGGGCATGTTCCGTGTGAATTACGGCTTCAACAGCAAATACCTTCTGACACTCACCGGACGCGCCGACTCGTTCTCGGCCTTCGCTGAAAACCACAAATGGGCTTTCTTCCCCTCGGCTGCCGTTGCCTGGCATCTCGGCGAGGAGAGCTTCATCAAGGACAACGCCTCTTGGATCGACATGCTGAAGATCCGCCTCTCATACGGCGCCAACGGAAACAACGCCATTTCACGTTATCAGTCGCTCGACCGTCTCTACTCGACCAATGGTGTCAAATATATTTGGGGCGACAACAGCGACGCCGCCAACTCGGCCTACCTGCCGAGCGACGGTATCGGCAATCCCGACCTGCGTTGGGAGACCACCTATACGGCCAACCTCGGTATCGACTTCCAGTTCTTCAACGGCCGTCTGGGCGGTACGATCGACATGTACCTCTCCAACACGCACGACCTGCTGATGTCGCGTACCGTTCCCATTATGAACGGTTACAGCAAGATTCTCTACAACGTCGGCCAGACCCGCAACAAGGGTATCGAACTGACGCTCCATTCGCAGAATATCCGCAAGAAGGATTTCAGGTGGGAGACCGACTTCACCTTCTCGCTCAACCGCGACAAGATCGTCGCGCTGCGCGGCGACGGCAGAGACGACATCAACAACAAGTGGTTCATCGGCCAGCCGCTGTCGGTCTACTACGACTGGAACATGATCAGCATCTGGCAGGAAGGCGACGAGTTCACGTTCATCGACAAGGACGGCAAGGAGGTGGCCCACCAGACTGGAGCCACGCCCGGAGCCGCCAAACTGGAGGATGTCGACGGCAACGGCGTCATCGACTCCAAAGACCGCAAGGTGATCGGCAGCAAACAGCCGAGCTTCACGATGTCGATGGGCAACCGTTTCTCCTACAAGGACTTCTATTTCTCGTTCCTGTTCAACGGCGTCTTCGGCAAGTGGATGACGGACAACGTGGCCAACATCTCCTCGTATACGTTCGGTTCGGGCAACTACATCCACGGCGTGAAATACTGGACGCCGGAGACCCCCGACGCAGAGGTCGTTTCGCCGGGTTACCAGGCCTCCTTCAGCCACGGCTACTACAAGAAGCTCAACTACGTGCAGCTGCGCAACATCACGCTGGGCTACCGTGTCAATCAGAAATTCGTCCGCCGGATCGGCTTGAGCGCCATCGACGTGAATTTCAGCGTGAACAACGTCTGCGCCTTCTCCAACATGCGCCAGATGCTGAACTACGACAACACCTGGTTCGCATCGTTCCCGACCGCCCGTTCCTACGTACTGGGATTAACCTTAACCTTCTAATCAAGACCTGACTATGAAAACGATGAATTATATCAAGATCGGCATCGCGAGTTCGATCCTCTCAATAGCTGCGGGCTGCACCTCCTTCCTGGAAGAGGATCTGAAAAGTTCGCTGGCCCCCGACAACACTTACACCAGTTCACTGGGCTTCGAGGCGGGAGCCACGGGGCTCTACGCCATCGCCCGCTCGGAATACAACACCTGGGGTGAAAACGGCGCTTTCATGCACAACGGCGCCTGCGCCTACGAGGTCCTCCAGATTTCGACCGACCTCTGCCGCATGGGAACCGTCCGCGACGGTTCGCTGGTTCCGTTCGCCGAAATGACGCTCAACCCGTCGACGCTTTTCGTCGGCTCGTACTGGAACTGGGCCTACAACCTGATCGCTTCGGCCAACGAACTGCTGATCTATTCCGAAAAGAACGACAACTGGGACTATCCCACCGACAAACAGCTTTACCAGGCCGAAGCCCGTTTCTTCCGGGCTTACGCCTACCGCACGCTGGTCTACCTCTACGGCGACGTGCCCTGGGTCGAAACCATCCAGAAGCCCTTCCTGCTCTCGTTCTCGCGCGATCCCAAGATCGAGGTGCTGGGCAACATCATCAAAGACCTGGAATTTGCCAAGACGTACCTTCCCGACAATCCCGACAACGTGAAGGAGGGCAAGCTTACGACGTGGGCCGCACGCCACCTGTTGAGCGAAATGTACCTGCTGCGCGGCGCCGAAGGCGACTATAAGCTGGCCGAGGAGAATGCCCAGGACGTGATCGACTGCCCGTATTACAGTCTGATGAAAAGCCGCTTCGGCAACGCCAAGAACGATCCCGGCGACTATTTCAGCGACATGTTCGTCGAAAACAATCAGAACCGTTCGGCCGGCAACACCGAGGGTATCTGGGTCATGCAGTTCCAGTACAACACGGTCGGCGGCGGCACGAATTCCGATGACTGGACCCGCCGCGCCTGGAATCCCCAGTACCACGCCATCGACGGATTCGCACTGGCCGACTCACTCGGCGGCCGCGGCCTGGCGCAGATCTATCCGCTGAAGTGGTGGATCGGCGTCAAGGGGACCAACGCCACGACAGCCGGAGAAAAGGAGGGGTTCCCCGATATTCAGGAAAAAGGCATCTTCGAAGACGGCGACATCCGCAACTCGGAGTACAACATCAAGCGCAACTGGTACTACAACAACCCGCTGACGCCCAACAAGCTGGGACAAAAATGCCCCATCGACGACAAATCGTGGTCGCAGGCCCAGCTCTTCCCGGCGCTGAAGAAATTTTTCTTCGGTAAGGAGGAAAACCTCCAGCTCACCGGCGCATACAAGGACCGCATGAAATTCCGCCTGGCCGAGACCTACCTGCTGCTGGCCGAAGCCTACCTGCGTCAGGACATGCCCGATAAGGCCGCCGATGCCGTGAACGAAGTGCGCCGCCGCGCCAAAGTGTCCGACGTTTCCGACGAGGAGATGACGATGGATTTCCTGCTCGACGAGCGCATCCGCGAACTCTACGGCGAAGAGAGCCGCCGCTTCACGCTGATACGCACGGGCAAACTGCTCGAACGCGTGAGAAAGTACAACCCCGAGGCGCGCGACCTCATCCAGGATTTCCACGTGCTGTGGCCCATTCCGCAGGCTATCCGCGACGCGAATGTCGGCAATTTCCCGCAGAATCCCGGATATGAAGGTTACGAAGGCTAAAAACCTTCGTCCCCGCCTCCGGGCGGATCAGACAAGAATGTGTCCGGCAGATTCCGGACCGTATCAGCAACCACGAAAAAAACAGTTATGAAAAAGATAAAATTTGCATGCAACCTGTCGCTGCTGACCCTTTTCGCACTCGGCCAGTGGGCCTGTGAATGGGACCCGTACGAACACGACAGCGACCCGGTCCGGGAAACTCTGGAGCTGACCGCCTCCTCCTCCCAGATCGCTTTGGACGAAAACGACCTTTCGGCTACGGTACTGACCTTCGACTGGACGCCCGCGCGTCCGATGCCCGACGAGTATCTGGTGTCCTACACGACCAAACTGGACCTGCTGAACAACAACTTCGGTTCGTCCACCGCCATCGTGACGAGCGAAGACGACGGCATCTTCAGCCGGAGCTACACCTCCGAGCAAATCAACAACTGGGCTAACGAGCGCTGGAAAGTGCCCGTAAACAAGACCTTCACGCTGGCGTTCCGCGTCATCGCGGAGTATGCGGGCGGCCCCACATACGAAATGCCCGAAGTGCGCACCGTGGAGGTGACCGTAACCCCGATCAAGGTCGATGTCTTCGATGCCGACAAGGTGTCGCTTTCCGGCACGGCCATCAGCAGCGTGACGGAGATCGAAAAGACGGTCGAGAATGCGAACCTCTATGCCTGGTACGGCGAATTGAGCATCGGCGAGTTGCAGATTCCCGTCGAGCTGGAGGGCCAGACCTACTACATCGTTCCGAGCGACGGCAACGGCGCGCTCCGCGACGGGGAGCTTGTCGACGTGAAGATGACGGAAACCCCCGTTTCGTGGAATATCCCGAGCGCCGGCAACTACCGCCTGCTGATCGACATGGAGAACAAACAGGTGCGCATCTACTCGTCGGCGACCGACCTGAAGCCGCTGTCCGTCACATTCCACCCGAGCGGTGCGGAAACCAATCCCGAGGCAACGATCGAAGTGCTCGATCTCTACGCCTACGGAGCAGGTACGGGCTGGGGCGTGCGCAAACTCAACCTGAAGCAGAGCTTCGCCGACCCGCAGATCCTGATCTATGACGCCGAAGAGCACAACGGCACGAAACTTTCCAGCGGCATGAAGTTCTGCGTAGCCCAGAATTTCTCGGTCGGCGATGCGGATTACAACCAGAACAACGCCTATTGCTTCACCTGTCCGCTGACGGCAGAAGGCAAGAGGCAGAACCTCACGCTGACTCTCGGCAAGGTGGGCGAACTGCACGGAGGCGCCGACGGAGAGACGCGCAACTCGTATTACACGATCCCCGCTTCCGACCTGCTGATCTTCGATCTGCGTCACGGAACGATCCTGGCCCGGAACAAATAACGCCGGACCGCACGACTGAAAAATATTGCCGTATCGGAATGGAGACTGGGTTCCGGCCGACAGGAAGATACGGCAATATTCCATTACAACGACAATCAATCGTAAAAACAGCAACATGATACACATGAGAAATCTGATGACCGGCTGTCTTCTGGCAGCATTTCTTTGCGCCGCTTCCTGCGGTTGCTCGAAGGACAACGGCGGCGGCGAAGAAGGCGGCCAAGTTGCCGGTGTGACCGTAAAGCCCGCCTACAACAAGTCGGAAGTGCTGCACAACCCGCTCAACGGCTGGGTGATGTATGTCAGCGCGGACTACGATCCCTCCTATTTCGACAAGGAGATCTACGTACCGCTGCTCGGAAAGAACGTAAGGGTGGCGGACTACGCTTCGGCCTGCTATATCCGCACGAAATGGTCCGTGCTGAATCCCGCAGACGGGCAGTACGCTTGGAAAGACCCCGATTCGAAGGTTTACAAACTGGTTCAGAAAGCCCGGGAGCTGAAACTCCCCATCGCTTTCCGCGTCGTGGTGGACGGACGTGACCAGGGCGCCAATACGCCCCAGTTCGTCTACGATGCCGGAGCCGAATACGCGATGTCGGAGCCGAAATACCCCGACCGCAAGACCCCGATGCCGCAGGACCCGATCTTCCAGCGCTACTACGAGAAGTTCGTCGCAGCCCTCGCCGAGGAGTTCAACGATCCGGAATACACCTCGTTCATCGACGGCTACGGCCTCGGCAAGTGGGGCGAGGGCCACAGCGTGGCTTACAACAAGGACGACGTATCGGCTGTCGATGAGAATACGGAAACGGTGAAGCGCGAAGTCCTCGACTGGATCACCAAGCTCTACGCCAAACACTTCACGAAGGTTCCCCTGGTGATCAACTACCACCGCGTACTGGGCCATCCCACGAGCCAGGGCACGGCAAACCCGAACAGCGAAAGCCTCGTGGCCCTGGCCATCAGCAACGGCTACTGCATCCGCTCCGACGCCTTCGGCATGAACAACTCCAGCTGGGGTTACAGCACCTGGGAGAAGGCAATCGCCGCACAATGGCGTTACAAGGTCCCCATCATCATGGAGGGCGGATATATCGTCAGCAGCCACAGCTACTGGAACGACCCGGCCGGCTACCGCCAGGGACACCCCGAAGATGTCCGCCAGGGCGAATTCGACTCCTCGGCCGAAGCCCGCGTCAACATGATGGACTTCCGTGTCGGCCAGGAGACCGAGTCGTGGTTCAACGATGCCTTCAGCCTCGTGCAGCGCTTCGTCTCCGAAGGCGGCTACCGTCTCTATCCCGACCAGGTGATCGTTCCCGACCAGGTGAGCGCAGGCAGCCGTGTCAAGGTCGCTTCGCGCTGGCGCAACATGGGCTGGGGCTATTTCCCGAACAACCTGCCGCAGTGGAACTACAAATACAAGGTGGCCTTCGCTTTGATCGACGCTTCGGACAAGGCGCAGAAGGTCTTCGTCGACAAGGACTGCGAGCCTTCGACCTGGGTCGAGAGCAAGCCCTTCTCCTACACCTTCGAAACGCCGGCCGTCGATCTTCCCGCGGGGAAATACACGTGGGGCATCGCCATCGTTGACACGACGAAGGAGAACCGGCCTGCCATCCAGCTCGCCGTAAACAACGAAAAGACGGCCGAAGGCTGGGTGAAACTGCACGAAGTACAGATCAACTAACGCCTGAAAAACCATGAAGAGGGTTGCATTGCTTTCCGCAGCGCTGCTGCTGTCCGTCACCGCCTCCTTCGGGAGCGGCGTCCTGGTCGAGGCCGAGAGTTTCCGCGACAAGGGCGGGTGGGCCGTGGACCAGCAGTTCATGGACCAGATGGGTTCGCCCTACCTCATCGCGCACGGCATGGGCAAACCCGTGGCGGACGCCGTGACGACGGTCGAATTCCCGGAAACGGGAACCTACCGGGTCTACGTCCGGACGTTCAACTGGGTCGCCCCCTGGTACGACGGGGAAGGTCCCGGAAAGTTCGCCCTCCGGGTCGGCAGCCGGAAACTGTCCGCGACGCTCGGCTGCACGGGCAGCGAGTGGATGTGGCAGTGCGCCGGAAAGGTCTCCGTCCGGAAAGGTCCGGTCAGCGTTTCGCTGACCGACCTTTCCGGATTCGACGGCCGCTGCGACGCCGTCTATTTCACCACCGAAGAGGGCGACGTCCCTCCGTCCGGAAGCGCGGAACTCGCAGCGTTCCGCAAACGGATGCTCGGCATCCCCGCAACGCCGCAAACCGCCGAATCGTTCGATTTCGTCGTCGTGGGCGGCGGCATCGCGGGCATGTGCGCCGCAGCCGCGGCGTCCCGGCTGGGGTGCAGCGTCGCTCTGGTCAACGACCGCCCGGTGCTGGGCGGCAACAACAGCTCCGAAATCCGCGTGCACCTGGGCGGCGTCATCGAGCTTGGCCCCAACGAGGGACTGGGCCGCATGATCCGCGAATTCGGCCACTCGCGCGAAGGCAACGCCCGGCCGGCCGAAAACTACGAGGACGCGAAGAAAAGTGCGTTCATCGCCGGGGAGCAGAACGTGAAGCTGTTCTCCAGCTGCCGCGCCGTAGCGGTGAACAAAGAGGGCGGCCGGATAAAATCCGTAATCGTCCGCCACATCGAAACCGGGGAGGAGACGACGCTCGAAGCGCCGCTTTTCGCCGACTGCACGGGCGACGGAACCGTCGGATTCCTGGCCGGAGCCGACTACCGCATGGGCCGCGAGAGCCGCGACGAATTCGGCGAAACGCTGGCGCCCGAAACCGCCGACCGGATGACGATGGGTTCGTCCGTCCAATGGTATTCGGTCGACACGGGCCGCAAAACCTCGTTCCCGACGTTCAGCTACGGCGTGGAGTTCAACGCCGAAAACTGCGAGCGGGTGACGATGGGCGAATGGAAATGGGAGACGGGCATGAACCTCGACCAGATCCGCGATTTCGAACGCATCCGCGACTACGGCCTGCTGGTGATCTATTCGAACTGGAGCTTTCTCAAGAACGGCCTGAAAGACAATGCCAAGTACCGCAACCGCGAGCTGGGCTAGGTGGCCTATGTGGCCGGCAAACGCGAATCGCGGCGGCTTCTGGGCGACTACGTCCTCAAACAGGACGATATCGACAAGAACGTCTTCCACGAAGACGCCTCGTTCACCGCGACGTGGGACATCGACCTGCATTTTCCCGATTCGCTCAACTCCGTGCGCTTCCCGGGCCGGGAGTTCAAGGCCGCGACCAAACACATCCACATCTATCCCCATGCCGTGCCTTACCGGTGTCTCTACTCCCGCAACGTGGACAACCTGTTCATGGCCGGGCGGAACATCAGCGTGACGCACGTGGCCCTCGGAACGGTGCGGGTGATGCGCACGACGGGCATGATGGGCGAGGTGGTCGGCATGGCAGCCTCGCTGTGCCGCAAATACGACGCTTCGCCCCGCCTGATCTACCAGAAACACCTCGGAGAACTCCGCAGGCTGATGCGCAAAGGCGTCGGCAGAAAAGAGGGGATTCCCGATAACCAGAAATTCAACACGGGCGGTTCTCTGAAAGCGCCCCGCGCACTGCGCAACGACTGAAAACGACAATGAAAAAACTACTGACACTGCTGCTTGCGCTGCCCCTCGCATGGGGACACGCCGCAGCGCAGGAGAACGCGAAATATACGATCCTCCTCACCGGGGCCTCGTTCGCCTCGCCGCAGAACGGCTGGTTCGAAATCGGCTGCCGGCAACTGGACGCCCGGGCGCTCAACCGGGCCATCGGCGGCGAGTCGATCGCCGACACGGCCAACCGGATGGCCGAGGGCACGCTCTGGAACGCCGGGGAGCTGGACGAGATGGATGCGCTGGTCATCATGCAGGTCCACAACCGCGACGTCTCGGCCACGGGCGGCCTGAAAGAGAAGTACACCGATTACACGACGCCGTTCGACCGAAGCAACTACGCCGCAGCGTTCGATTACGTCATCAAACGCTACCAAAGCGAGTGTTACGCCCTGAAGGACGACCCGAAATCGAAGTACTACGGCACGAAATCGGGTAAACCCGCCGTCATCGTCCTCTGCACCGACTGGCACGACGCGCGGACGACCTACAACGCCGCCATACGGCGCCTCGCCGCACGGTGGGGCCTGCCGCTCGTGGAGTTCGACAGGAACATCGGCTTCTCGAAAGACACTCCGAACCCGGCCACCGGGACCCAGCAGAGCCTGCTCCACGCCCAGGACACGCAAACCATCGAAGGCGTCGCCTACGGGTGGCATCCCCAGCGGGGCCAAGACAAATACATCCAGCAGCGGATGGCTGCGATCTTTACCGACACGATGCGCAGAATCCTGCCGGCAAAATAGAATCCCGACCATGAAACACACACTCCCGATACTGTTCACGATGCTGCTCTGCGGCACGTCCGCCTTCCCGCAGGAGGGCTGTTACAGCCGTTTGCAGAACGACACCCTGACGATCGGCAACTCCCGGATCGAACGCCGGTTCGTCTGGAACGGCGGCAACCTGATGACGCAGAGCCTGACCGACTTTTCGTCAGGACAGGTGTGGACTTCCCGTTCCCTGACGCCCGACTTCAAGGTCGCGGGCGATACCCGAAGCACCGGCGGACGCTGCTCGACGAAACGGATCGCCGAAACCGACATCCATCCGGCGCGGCTGGAAACCACCGTGGAATTTTCGCTGGGAACGCTCGACGTACGGCGGATTTACCGCATCTGCGCCGACACTCCGGCGATCGCCTGCGACACCTACCTCAAAGGCAGCGCCGCACAGCTTCCCGAGAGCCGGGCGGTCAACGCCGCCGACCGCAAGAACATCGAATCGACCGCCGACATGCAGTCGCAGCCGGTCGCCGCGACCCTCGACCGGTTCAACCCCGGCGGGTTCCACTGGCACACGCGGATCGTGGAGTTCCAGGACGTCACGGACTGGAACAACAACCTGGTCTTCGAAACCGACGTCATTCCCTACCGGAAAAACAGCTACCGGGGCAACCTGCTCTTCGCCCGCAACGCCGAGAACGGCCGCGGGCTCTTCTTCCTGAAGGAAGCCCCCGGTTCGGGCGTGCAACTGGCCTATGGCGGCGGGGACTTCACGGCGGAGTTCGGCGATTTCACGGTGACGGGACTGGGCGTGACGGAGAAGGACCTCCGCGAAGGGGAGTGGGTGAAAGCCTACGGATGCGTCCTCGGAGTCTGGTCGGGCGGAGAACTCGAACAGTTGACGGCCCTGCGGAGCTACCAGAAAAATTTACGGAAGCTGCTTCCCGGACGCGACGAGATGGTGATGATGAACACATGGGGCGACCGCAGCCAGGACACGAAGGTGAACGAACGGTTCTGCCTGGCCGAGGTCCGCAAGGCCGCGCATCTGGGCATCACGCATTTCCAGATCGACGACGGCTGGCAGGTGGGCAAAAGCCCCAACTCCGCCGTGGCGAAGGGGTCGTTCAAAAACATCTGGGACAATCCCGACTACTGGAAACCCGACCCGGAGAAATACCCCCGGGGATTGCACCCTGTCGTGGAGCTGGGCCGGGAACTGGGCGTGGAGATCTGCCTCTGGTTCAACCCGAGCGTACAGGACGGCTATGCCGACTGGGAGAAGGACGCGCAGGCCCTCGTCGGTCTCTACGACGAGTACGGCATCCGCACGTTCAAGATCGACGGACTGGCAATCCCCGACAAACGCTCCGAAAGCAACCTGCGGCGGCTGTTCGACCGCGTGCTGGAGCGGACGGGCGGCCAAGTGGTCTTCAACCTCGACGCCACGGCCGGACGCCGCGGAGGCTACCACATGTTCAACGAGTACGGCAACATCTTCCTCGAAAACCGTTACACCGACTGGTC
>OGEQ01002559.1_pt1 | contig 11956 bp, 6 predicted proteins | sample 1570731 | NCBI WGS metagenome assembly OGEQ01 (sample SAMEA2582132, study PRJEB24529) | metagenome | biome: Human gut stool | place: China | collected 2011
TGTTAAAAATCATTGGGAAAGTAATTGCAGTTCTTCTTCATAAACTGAATATACCTGATGAAGAAGTTTATGAGGTTACAGACCAAATCACAAGGAGGAAATTCAGTATGATGTTTGACAATTTTCAAGCTTATGATGTACAGGAGACCAGACGGGTCAGCCGTGAGGAAGGACGGCTTGAGGGACGAATCGAAGGCGAACGTGCCGGTCGAATTGAAGGCGAACGACTCCATTTAATCAAGCAAGTTATTAAACGAATTGAATTACAGTATTCTGTCAATCAAATTGCTGAATCTCTCCTGGAACCATTGGATATTATCCAACCTATTTATGACATTGCGCTTCAACAGGGATCTGATTACGATGCCAACCTGATTTTAGATGAACTCAACTCAAAAAATATTCAATAAATACTGAATTTTTTCTAACTTTTATAGCCCATTATAAAAAGCTCTGGACATCTGCCAGAGCTTTTATTGTCACCGTTTCTTATTCCATTCTGTTCTCGTTCTCTCTCCATACCGTTTTCGTAAAAATTTCTTTCCTATTCCTGCTTAAATCCTTCTCCGACAACTTCATTGGATTCCATAATGATCGTAAATGCTTTCGGATCTATCTCTTTTACCATTCTTTTTATCGTATACATCTGCTTGTTATTGCATGCACACATGACCACGTCTTTTTTTTCACCACTATAGCTTCCTACACCTTCCAGAATCGTTGAACCACGGCCTGCATATTCATCAATCTGTTCTGCCACCTCTTTTCCTTGCTTTGTTACAATCAATGTCATCTTACCTTCATCAATTCCATACATAATACGATCCATGACCGTCGCCATAAGATATGTTACAAGGATTCCATAAATCAGTCCGTCAACTTCTTTGAATACCAGTGCACTTCCAAGGATGATCGTACAGATATCCAAACCGAATGTGATCATACCGAGTGTCATGTGTGGTTTTGCTTTCTTGATGGACATACTGATAAAATCCTGCCCTCCGGTAGAGGAACCTCGCATAAAAATCAGCGCAAATCCGATTCCGCATAACACACCCATACAAAGCGCAGCCAGAAGCCTGTTTCCATTATACACTGGAAGCATTGGTGCCACATAGTCTGTCAGTACGGACCAGATCAGAGTTGTCTTTACTGACTTTAGGAAAAATGTTTTTCCAAGATATTTGTAACAGAAAATGGTGACCGGGATATTCAGAAGTATCATTCCTGCACCAACTGGAATCTTAAACAGATGATACAGTATGATTGCAATTCCGGAAAATCCTGCTACTGGGAAATTTGCATTCAGTGCAAAATTATAAATTCCAACCGCGCCAAGCATTCCTGCTGCCAGATCCACCAGAATGTCAATCCCCAATTCCTTCCAGTCAATTTTTTTCTTTAACATATACACATCCTCCTCTTATCTTTCATCTGATATCATAGCTTCTCTCAAAAAAAGAACAGACACAAACTATATATTCTATAATTCGCATCTGCTCTTGTATTATAATTTCATTTCACGAAAATTTAAAATTCTCTGATTACTGCTTCCCCGAAACTGTAATGTAATATCCTTCAAATCTTCTACAAACGGACCATCTACCAGTACATCTATATAAGACAACATCTCATCCGTGACTTCTGTATAGGCTCTTCCACCTGGTATCAGATCTTTGTCATATACATACCCGGAATAACTCCAGATATTCTTCTTTGGATACATTTTCCGGACTTTTTTTAAGAGCTTTACAAGTTCTCTTTGATTCTCCGGTTCAAATGGTTCTCCGCCAAGAAGTGTAAGTCCTGCAATGTATGGATGGTTCAATGCATCCAAAATTTCTTTTTCAGTCTTCTCAGTGTATGGATTCCCATAATGGAAATCCCATGTTTCTGCATTAAAACAACCTTTACAGTGATGACGACATCCTGAGACAAACAATGTCACTCGAACTCCCGGCCCATTTGCTATATCATATTTTTTTATTTCTCCATAATTCATATAAAATTCCCAGCCTTTATTTTTTCAAAACCAATCTGTAACTGTTCAGAACCCCACCACACAAATTCGCGAAATCCGGGAACCGTAAAATTTTATACTTTAATTCCGCAATTTGCTTTTACAGATGTAAGACTCTATCCTTAATCTCCTGTGTTCTTCCCTGATTCCAGAACTGTGTTCCGATGTATCCACATGTTCTTCTGGCTACCGACATCTTATCCTGATCATGGTTACCACAGTTCGGACATTCCCAGATAAGCTTTCCACTTTCGTCTTCTTTAATCTGAATCTCTCCGTCATAACCACAAATTTCACAGTAGTCACTCTTTGTATTCAATTCTGCATACATAATATGCTCGTAGATGAACTGCATCACAGAAAGGACTGCCGGAATGTTCTGCTGCATATCCGGGACTTCAATATAGCTGATTGCTCCTCCTGGTGACAGTTTCTGGAACTCCGCCTCGAACTCCAGCTTGTCAAATGCATTGATCGGCTCAGATACATGTACATGATAACTGTTCGTAATATAATTCTTATCTGTAACTCCTTTGATGATTCCGAATCTCTTCTGAAGACATTTTGCAAACTTGTATGTGGTAGACTCCATCGGTGTACCATATACAGAATAGCTGATATTCTCAGCAGCTTTCCACTGGGCACATTTGTCATTTAACCTCTGCATAACTGCCATTGCAAATGGTCTGGCTTCCGGATCTGTATGCGTCTTTCCAAGCATGCGCATGCACATCTCATAAAGGCCTGCATATCCAAGAGAAATGGTTGAATATCCGCCATATAGAAGCTTATCAATGGTCTCACCTTTTTTCAGTCTTGCCAGTGCGCCGTACTGCCAGAGAATCGGTGCCACATCTGAAATAGTTCCAAGAAGTCTCTCATGACGGCAACGGAGTGCTCTGTGGCATAACTCCAGTCTCTCATCAAGAATCTGCCAAAATCTGTCCATGTCTCCTTCTGCGGAACATGCTACATCTACCAGGTTAATTGTAACAACACCCTGATTGAAACGCCCGTAGAATTTATGCTTTCCGTTTGGAAGCATCTGAGAATCCTCTACTGTCAGGAAAGATCTGCATCCCATACATGGATAAACTTCACCTTTTTTCAGTTCCTTCATGATCTTTGCAGAAATGTAATCCGGAACCATACGCTTTGCAGTACATTTTGCTGCAAGCTCTGTCAGATACCAGTACTTTGAATCTTCTGTAATATTATCTTCGTCCAGGACATAAATCAGTTTCGGGAATGCCGGTGTAATCCAAACACCCTTCTCATTCTTAACGCCTTGCATTCTCTGTTTTAATACTTCTTCAATGATGAGTGCAAGATCCTGTCTTGTCTGACCGTCTTCCACCTCATCCAGATACATGAATACGGTAACAAACGGTGCCTGTCCGTTACATGTCATGAGTGTGATAAGCTGGTACTGGATTGTCTGAATTCCGCTTTTTACCTCTTCTCTCAGACGGCAGTCTGTCAGTTTGTCAATGATTGCCTCATCCAGACTCTCCCCACATGCTTTACGTTCAGAGATAACAATATTACGGATTTTCTTACGGCTGATATCCACAAATGGTGCAAGATGTGCCAGTGTAAAAGACTGTCCTCCATATTGATTACTTGCTACCTGTGCTACAATCTGAGTCGTCACATTACAAGCCGTAAAGAAGCTGTGTGGTTTCTCGATCATTGTCTCACTGATGACGGTTCCGTTCTGAAGCATATCTTCCAGATTGATCAGATCACAGTTGTGCTCTTTCTGTGCAAAATAATCTGAATCATGGAAATGAATGATTCCCTGTTCGTGTGCTTCTACAACCTCTTCCGGAAGAAGCACACGCTTGGAAAGGTCTTTACTTACTTCTCCTGCCATATAATCTCTCTGCGTGGAGTTGATCACCGGGTTCTTATTGGAATTTTCCTGATTGACTTCTTCATTAATATTATCAATCAGTGCAAGGATCCCGTTATCTGTTGTATTGGACTTTCTTGCCAATTCACGTTTATAACGGTAGCGCACATACTTCTGTGCCACTTCATAGCCACGCATTCCCATAATTCCAGTCTCTACCATATCCTGAATGTCTTCTACATGTATAGCGTGAGTTGATTTTTTTACCTGTCCTGCAATATCATCTGCAATTGCCCGGACCTGAAATTCATTCAGTTTGTAAATATTATCAACTTCTTCATTAGCTGCGCGGATTGCATTCTCGATCTTTTCCAGATCAAAGCCGACTTCCTCTCCATTTCTTTTGATTACTTTCGTCTTCACTAACATCTTCATGTCTCACGCCTTTCTTATATATCTTTGTTCTTCTGCTTTTCGGATCCACCACAACATCTTGTGTTCCACAATTCACACTCACTCCGGTAAGAAACTATTTAGCTTCTTCAAAATCACAAGATATTGTGTTCCGCTTCATTATATTACTACAAAATATGGCGTTTGAAAAGCATTATTTTAATTTTAACATACTTTTATAAGTATACCTTTTTTCTGTCCATTTTTTGCCATTTTGTCTGTTAAAGATCAAATAATGACAACTGATTGGACTCCGGAAGGTCTCCTAAAAGTCCTAAATCTGCCATGTAATCTACAACCGTCTTACTTGCTTTCGTACGGTTTCTAAAATCATCTTTGGACAGATATGGACCATCTTTTGCCGCTTCCTCCACCGCTTCTGCAGCCTTCTCTCCCATTCCGTCAATGCTGGAAAACGGTGGCATCAGCTTTCCGTCTATGATGCTGAATTTTGTTGCTTTTGCGCGATAAATGTCGATTGGCAGGAATTCATATCCCCTCGCATACATTTCCTGAACAATATGCATGTCCTTCATTGTATCCTGTTCTTTTTTGCTGAGAGAATCAGACCGTCTTGTATAATCATCAATATAGTATTGCAGTTTTTCCTTGCCCTGACACATAATTTCATAAGAAAATGCATCTGCACGGATTCCAAAATATGCTCCATAGTATGCCAGCGGATAATTTACCTTACAATAGGCGATACGATATGCCATCATGACATAGGCTGCCGCATGGGCTTTCGGAAACATATATTTAATTTTCTCGCAGGAACCAATGTACCACTCTGGCACATCATGTTCCAACATATCTTTTTTATACTCCGGCCAATCTTTACATTTTCCTTTTGCAACGGTACCTTTACGCACTCGCTCCATGATCGTGAAGGATTCCTCACTATCCAGTCCTTTGTTGATCAGATATGTCATAATATCATCTCGGGTACAGATTGCTGTAGAAATGGTTGCCTTACCGCTCTTGATCAGATCCTGCGCATTGTTCAGCCATACGTCCGTTCCATGGGACAATCCGGAAATACGAATCAGATCTGAAAGTGTCTGTGGTTTTGTATCTACTACCATCTGGATTACGAAATCCGTTCCGAACTCCGGAATTCCAAGACATCCTACCGGACATCCCCCGATATCATCTGGTGTAATTCCAAGTGCCGATGTATCATGGAATAAAGACATTACCCCCTGATCATCCAGAGGGATATCTGTTGCTACAAATGGATGATCCGTCTCATTGTACTCATTTTCCATAGCAGGCGAACTGATATATGCCTCAAGTGCCTTGATCATGGTTGGATCATCATGACCCAGAATATCCAATTTTAACAAGTTGTGGTCGATGGAATGATAGTCAAAATGTGTCGTAATAATATCAGTCGTCATATCATTTGCCGGATGCTGCACCGGAGTGAATGAGTTGATATCTTCCCCGTGAGGAAGTACAATAATTCCTCCCGGATGCTGTCCGGTACTTCTGCGGATACCGGTACATCCCTGAACAATCCTGTCAATTTCGCAAGTTCTCTTTCTTGTTCCCCGCTCTTCAAAATAGTTCTTTACATACCCAAATGCTGTCTTATCCGCCAACGTACCAATCGTTCCGGCACGGAACGTCTGTCCGGCTCCGAAAATAATTTCCGTATATTTATGGGCATTACTCTGATAATCTCCTGAGAAGTTCAGATCGATATCTGGCTCTTTATTTCCTTTAAATCCAAGGAATGTTTCGAACGGAATATCAAATCCATCTTTTACAAGCCTGGTTTTGCACACCGGGCACTCCTTATCCGGCATATCCCATCCACAGCCCCCTGCGTAAGCTCGTACTTCTTCGGATTCAAAATCACTGTAGTGGCACTTCGGGCAATAGTAATGTGGGCTTAATGGGTTTACCTCTGTAATTCCAGCCATGGTCGCAACAAAAGAAGATCCTACCGAACCACGGGATCCTACAAGATATCCGTCCTCGTTAGATTTCCACACCAATTTCTGTGCGATAATATACATAACGGCGAATCCGTTGGAAATAATGGAATTAAGCTCACGTTCCAGACGCTCTGTAACAATCTCCGGAAGCGGATCTCCATACATAGAATGTGCCTTGTTATAACAGATTTCACGAAGCGTTTTATCTGAATCTGGAATGACCGGTGGACACTTATCCGGGCGGACTGGTGATATTTTTTCCACCATATCCGCAATCATATTGGGATTGTCAATGACAATTTCTTTTGCTTTTGCTGAACCAAGGTATTCAAACTCCTCCAGCATTTCATCTGTCGTATGCAAATACAACGGTGCCTGCTGATCTGCATCTTTGAATCCTTTTCCTGCCATAATGATACGGCGGTACACTTCATCTTCCGGATCCATAAAGTGCACATCACAGGTCGCCACGACCGGCTTATCAAACCGTTCTCCAAGGCGGATGATCTCACGGTTGATCTCACGTAAATCTTCCTCACTTTGAACCTTCTCCACACGATCACTATCAATCATGAACCGGTTATTTCCAAGTGGCTGTATTTCCAGATAATCATAAAAATTAACAATTCTGGCAATCCGCTCTGCAGATTTTTCTCCCAGTATTGCCTGATACAATTCTCCTGCTTCACAAGCACTTCCAATAATCAGACCCTCCCTGTATTTTAACACTTCGCTCTTTGGCATTCTCGGCTGACGTCCAAAATACTCCAGATGTGACTTGGAAATCAATGTATAAAGGTTCACGCGTCCAATATCATTCTTTGCCAGAACAATGACATGATAAGACGGCATCTTACGGATTGCTTCCGCGTTGTGCGCGCCAAAATGATTCATCTGATCCAGTGTCTCGATTCCACGTTCTTCCAGCATCTGAATAAATTTCACATAAATCTCTGCGGTAACTCTGGCATCATCCACTGCTCTATGGTGATGTTCCTGAGAAATATTCAGTGCTTTTGCCACAACGTTTAGCTTAAATTTTGAAAGTGTCGGTAATAATACACGGGCAAGTCCCACCGTATCTACAGAAGTAAAATCCGGTTCTATGCCCTGCCGCCTGCAATTTTCTTCGATAAAGCTCACATCAAAACTGGCATTGTGCGCTACCAGCACTGCATCTCCTACGAACTTTAGAAACTGTGGGAGAATTGTCTCAATCTCCGGTGATTCCATAACCATCTCATCAGTAATGCTTGTAAGCTGTGTGATTCGAAATGGAATCGGAATCTTCGGATTCACAAATGTACTATACTTATCCGTAATTTCTCCGTTCTCAACTTTAACTGCACCAATTTCGATAATCTTATCTTTTGCCGAACTAAATCCCGTCGTCTCCAGATCGAATACAACATAGGTTCCTTTTAAAGACTGACCTTTCTCATTGACTGCCACATCCTGCAAATCATCGACCAGATATCCTTCCACACCATAAATAACTTTAAATGGATCGTCTTTATCCAGTGTCTCAATATAATGATTCGCGTCCGGGAACGCCTGTACCACACCATGATCTGTAATCAATACTTCACTTTCTTCTTTTGCAGCGTACTCTCTGACTGCCTGAACTCCTGCATTGGAAGCTCCGTCATCTGCAAGATCATCTTCAGATACATTTGCAGCATAGATGACCGGTTTATATGTCAGAAGATTGTAACTCTTAAGCCACTCCTCTTCTTCCTCATCTTCTACTGCGTCAAATGTCTTGGCAAGTCTTCCATCTTCCAGATGTGCTTTGATCTTCTCAAGAAGAGCCAGCTCTTTTGCAGCCGCCTTGTCATTTCTTGCAACCTTAGTTGTCTTTGCAATTCTTCTCTCCAGGATTTCAAGGTCTGAGAAGATAAGCTCCAGATTGATTGTCTCAATATCTCTGAGTGGGTCAATACTTCCATCAACATGTACAATATTACTGTTCTCAAAACAACGTACTACATGCACGATAGCATCTACTTCACGGATATTTGCAAGGAACTGGTTTCCAAGCCCTTCTCCTTTTGATGCTCCCTTTACAAGTCCTGCAATATCAACAAATTCAATTGCTGCCGGGATGATCTTCTTCGTGTGATACATCTCGCCAAGGACATTCAGTCTCTCGTCCGGCACAGTTACAACTCCGACATTCGGGTCAATGGTACAGAACGGATAGTTTGCAGACTCCGCTCCTGCTTTTGTCAGTGAATTAAAAAGGGTACTCTTACCTACATTCGGTAATCCCACGATTCCTAATTTCATCTTTCTATATTCCTCCTATAAATCCTCTTTATCTTTCTTAATAACCTTAATACAATACCCTGTATTATACCATAGCATCTTATCTTTGTGAATAATCATTTTCATCTCATTCCCGACTCTTTCTCTTTATATTTCCACACTTTCCGAAATGAATTTTTCTAATTTTTTTCGCTTTACAAGCTTTTTTGTACCCTCGTTGCAACATCAAAGGTGTTTATTGGCTTTCTATCTCTTCTTACATATAAAATGTGTAACCATAACATTAATAAGCACGAAAGAAAACATTACACCTACAGTAATAAGAATCGGCCAATGAAATGTAAAATATGACAATTTATTTTCCATGTAAATTTTTACTCCAAACAAAGCTGCCACTCCTACAGTAAACAACAATCCTATCACACACATAAAATAATAACTGCCTTCTCCAAAAAGCATTAATTTCATTTGTTTATCAGTCATCCCAATACTTTTCATTACATCGAATTCTTTTCTCCGGGCGTACATCCCGGTAAATACAACATTACAATAATTAGTCAATCCCGCAATGAATAATATGATACTTATAGCACCTAAGAGAATTCGATTTCCTCTCATATATGTTTCTTTTTGCTGCATCAGATCTGATTTACAGATAACAAAAACTCCTGCTTCGCCGGTTCCTTCATCCATTGATACTTCTGTCATTTCGGATCGTTTCTTATTTTCCTCGGATATCAGCTCGCTGATCTGTGTTTTCACATAAGGTTCTTTTTCCGGATTGGCAGTTAATTCCATTGTTAATATCTTTTTCTCGGTCGGTATCTTTTGAAAGCCTTTCTCACTGATAAAATAGTATAAGCTGCCTTCTCCATGCCAGGATTGATTTATTTCCGGGAAATCATCGTTTTGCCGATCCAAATAACCACATAGAGTAAATGTTTCAGATTCTTTTTGAGGGAATTCGTCTTCCTGTTGTTTCTCTTTATTCTCAGAATTACTTTGTTCTTTTCTACGAATTGCATCTTCTTTTGAAAGCAGCGTTTTAAAATATACCGGTTCTCCAATTGCTTTATCTGCAAGTTTTTGCTGTTCCGGAGTCAGCATATGATCATGTATGATCAGCACACCATTTCCTTCTTCCAAAGATTCCACATCAATATTAAGTTGATTATCCTGCACGTATTTCTTAAGCGACAAGATTTGATTTTCATTTAAAATCTGCACAGTGTCCCAGCTGAATCCTTCCACCATATTGTCATTTGTAAGATTCGAAAGCCCCTCGTCATAGGGACGAATGCCTTTCTTAGATATAACCGTATCTACATAGGCTCCTTCAATCAGATTGGACTTCTCCCAATCAATACCATCTATCTCGTATAGTTTTTTCTCTAACTCTTGAGAGATTGGTGAAAATTCATCATAATCATTGTCATACAACAGTTCCACACCGTCTCCCTGTGTTAACAAAGGATCAACATCGATTTCTCTGGTTTTATATTCTTCCCCACATCCCTGGCTTTTCCCGAATTCACTAAACTCTCCCGCCAGCAAAAAATCAGGACGTTTCTCAAGAAGATGCTTATAATCGCATCCATTTGTAAGTACATTCATTAGAATAAAAGACAGGACTCCTAAAAATATGGAAATACTTGTAATGATAAATCGTGCTTTATGACGCATTATATTTCCCAATGCAATATAAAACATTTCTCCTGTCTCAGAGCGTTTCAACACCAGTTTTCCAGGATGTTTTATTTTTTTGTCACCCATATTTCCATCATAAGTTGCACTCTCAATACAAGACAGACTCGTTATTTTTCTAATAACTCCTTCTGATGCCATCCACAAAATTCCATTTACAAATACAACAGAAAGCAAAAGAATCCACGGTCTGAAAAAGGAAAGTATCGTGTTTCCTCCCATTTCCTGATAAAAATGAAACCCTAATATTTCCGGTATCATTAAGACTAAAATCACTACAGAGAGCAAGCTTCCCAAGACAGAACCTTTTAACATAAGTGACCTCATTTGCTTCCGGTAAATTTTCGTAATCTGTCTTTCTGTAGCTCCAATTGTGTGAAGCAATCCGAGATTTTGAATATCTTCACTCATGGATATCCAAAGAACATTACGCACAAGGAAATATATTCCACACAAAATACCTAGCGTTCCCAATATCACCAGCTCATATCCACCTGCGAATTTAGAAACGGCAGTATATTGTGCTGTATCAGAAACGTATATCTTCTGATCTGCACTCTTCATCGGCAATGCCTGATATAATTTTTCTTCTGTTTTGCTTCTGCTTAAATGATTGCTCTGACTGAAAAGTAAAGTATAGGGACCCTTTTCCAGTTTCAACTCTTTAATTTTGTCATGTGAAATATATCCGATTGCTAATTTATTTCCAGAATCAGTATACCATCCACATAGTTTGAATTTTTCTTTCGAATGTTCGAACAGACCTTTGTATACATCTAAGTTTATTTCCATTCCCTGTTCCGGTTCAGAGATACCAAGTTTTTTCAATGCTCTCTCAGATAATAGAATTTCATCCTTTTTCTGTGGGTAGCTTCCAATTATATTGGTATATGCAGGCTTTAAAAAAAAGTTCCAACTTTCTGAGTCAGCCCACACTACGTTGCATATCGTTTTTGCATTATCCTCTGAAACGTCTGTAGCTTCACCTACAAAAATGCTTTTCCCAACCTGTTTTATATAATCCAGTTGTTTTAATTTTGCATATTGTTCTTCTGTTCCATCTTCTATTCTGCCCGAAGAAGCAGTTCCATTTTCTCTGATCAGCCTTATTTCTTCCGCCTGTATTTTCCCAACGGAGATTCCGAATACCATGGTAATAGCAACAATACCGATTACTACTGAGCAAAATAAAATCGCATTTCTCACCTTTTTTGTGCCTGCAAAATTTTTAGCCAGAAATCGGATTATGTCTTTATTGTTATTTGGAATGTTCTTATGAAACATAATGATACCTCCTAACAATCGTTACAATCTCTTGTATAGATTTTTCCATCGGACATGCGTATTACTCTGTCTGCCATCTGCGCTACTTCCTCTTGATGCGTCACGATCAATGTCGTCTGATGAAATCTTGCGGCACAGGATTTTAGTAATCCTACGACTTCCATACTTGTAACAGAATCCAGATTTCCGGTCGGTTCATCCGCCAGGACAATTGCCGGTTTCGTTAATAATGCCCGCGCTATAGAAACTCGCTGTTGCTGCCCACCGGACAGTGTTGATGGAAAACGTTCTAATTTATCTTTTAGTCCAAGTGTTTCTACAATTTCATTGAAAAAATCTACATCGATTTCCTTACCATCCAGTCGCATCGGAAGAACTATATTTTCGCGTATACTAAGAGAAGGTATCAAATTATATTGCTGAAATACA
>OGEQ01002571.1_pt1 | contig 11901 bp, 7 predicted proteins | sample 1570731 | NCBI WGS metagenome assembly OGEQ01 (sample SAMEA2582132, study PRJEB24529) | metagenome | biome: Human gut stool | place: China | collected 2011
ACCAAGGACTTTGAGCAGGCCATGGCCCGCCGCGAAGATCTGGCGGCCTGAACCGAGGTTCCCATTGCATCCATGGATTCATTCCAATGATCGATAAGGGCTGGCATGCGGCGAACGTCGCGCCAGCCCTCACGATATATCGCCCTTCGAACCGCCCATGCAATTATGCTGCCATACGGTCATGCCGCCATGCAGTTGACGCACCACGGCAGTCGCCTTTTGGAGCGAAACCGGATGAACAGACATCCCGTGACAACAAACACAACGGTCACACCAACAAAGCACCACAAGGTTATGCCAATGACTCCAGGCAACATCAATGCAGGCGCCACAAAGGCGAACAGGCCACACAGAATTCGTGAGAATCCCAGAATGAAACCCTGTGTCGAGGCACGGGAACGCTCCGGAAAAGTCTCCTGTACCCACACCTTGCAAATAGCTTCGCCGGCCAGTGGAAGGCCCACATACATAATGGCCGTCGCCGCGACGATAATCCCTAGCGAACCACCACCAACGGCCATCAGAATCATGGCCGCAACGGCAATTACACCGCCGACCGCAAACAACGGATTACGCCATTTCGTATTGACCGTTACAGACACCAGTAGATTGGCCAGGAACATCACCACATACAGCACAATGCCCAAACCGGTGGCCAGACTCTGCGAGGCATTCGCATTGACCAGCATGAACGTCTGGAACTGCCCCCAAGTGTTGGCCACGATGTTCCAGAATACGTAGAACACCAGCAGTACGGCGAACGGATATCTCAGAACCCCGTCGTGCACAACGCCCCATAGCCCGCCGTCAGCACGGCCAGTCCCAGCCGTTCCGGCATGCGCATCGTCGACATTCTCCAATGACTCCGAAGCGGCATGCAGGCAAGCGAATTCCTTGGAACACATTCGCCATAGCAACACACCCAACGCGATCAGCGCAAGCATGAGGAACAGCACACGCCCACCAAGAGCGCCCTCGAAACCGGAGACCGCGAACGCGATCAGCGCCGAACCAAGCATGCCCAGCTGCCAACCAAGCTGAGTCACCGTCACCAATTTCGCACCCGATTCGGAATCTTGAGCGTCGCGCGACATCACCGATAGCGACACCGGAAGGTCTACACCGGTACCGAATCCTGCCAGTATCACACCAACGAGCAACATCCAAAAATCGAGGGCGAACGCGCACAACACAAATCCGCAGGCCGTAACCATGCCAATCCGGTTGAACACTCTCGTCATGCCGAATCTGCCGCACGTCGCACCGGCGACGACGGAACCAATCGCAATCGCAAAATTCAGTACCGCGCTCAACGCACCGACCTGCATATTGGACAGACCGAAACCCAACTGCCACATCGTGATGGTGGTGGACAATCCGACAATCGCGGATGAACCGAGGAACGATCCAAGGCCACCGCACAATCCTAGATTTTTCAATGACTGTCGCGCCCGCATATCACTGCCGGCCATCGCATCTCTCCTTTCATGGAAAACGTCGGCCATGCCTAAGGAGGTCAGGCATGGCCGACGGCATTGTATGGGAACGAGAAGGGGCATCCTCGCTCCCGTTCGATCAGGCTTTCCGCTTCCGGCACATGCCGAAATACGAGGCGATGATGCTCAGCACCGTCGCGATGGACATGGCGGCCACGCCAACGATGACGCTCTGCAAATCAGCCGTGGACTGCGCGTTCTGCGCAAAGCTGATTACACTGGCCACCGTGTTCACTCGATCGCAGATGAACACCGCAGTGGAGCACATCAGCAGTACCGACGTGGTCACGCAGCAGATGTCGGAGACGGTCGACGAAACCGGGGTATTCAATCTGGGCTGCTCCAATGCCACACGTACGACCATCAGCACGATCGCCACAATCGAGCCGGCGACGGTGAGCCGGTTCAGTGCGATATTGCCGAAAGTTGCGGTATGGCTGTTGATGAAGTAGAAAACCAACCCGACAATCGCCGCGATGACGGCCAGTATGGTGACGTAGAAGCCAAACGCTTGCCTTTTCATGAAGCTCATTACAATTCTCCTTAGCTAGCTTCGATCTCACTGAAGTTCAGAGCGTCCGCGACGCGAGACCACGTACATGACGGCACCCAACAGCGTCAGCAGTCCCGTCACCACGCTGACCCCAGTCAGTGCGTTGTCATACCACGTGCGCACATGTTCGATACGTGTGGTGGAGTTCAGACCGTCCACGGCATTGGAATTGGCATACGCGTAGTTCTGCCACTTCATATTCCGATGCAGGGCCTTCATCAGCTTGGTATCCTGCTGAACGTTGTCGACGGTCCAGTAGGGCCATAACTTGGCCACCGCATCCATGCTGTCGTCTCCGGTGGAGGTGAGCATGGTGACGCCGTTGTAGGCGGCCGCGCGCAGATTCTGGTATTCGTTGTCCATGATGAAGTCTTCGGACAGGATGCCCTTGAAACCCCATTCGTTGCGCAGAATACCGAGCATGAGACCTGTGGATGCGTTGGTGCTGGTCACGCCGATACGGTTATAGCCGCTCATCATGCCCAAGGCTCCAGCATCCTCGACCGAGCTCTGATGTGCACGGAGCTCTCCCTCACGAGCCTTCTGTTCGGTCATGAATGTGGCTACGCCGGTTCGGTTGATTTCCGTATCGTTGAAAGCGTAGTGCTTCGGAGCCAGAATGCAACCGTACCCTTTGGCGCCCGAGACCGAGGCAGCCGCCTGGAAGGCGGTGAGGACCGGATCCTCGGAATAATATTCGTGATTACGGGCGTTGTATGCGGTGCGATGCAGGTTGGTGCCCACGCCCCACAGAATCGTGGTGTTCGCCCAGATCGAATAATTTCCGATGACCTTGCCCCACTCTTCGGCAAGATCCTTGCTGAAGGTCTGCCCGAGCACGGTTTCGCTGGCCATTACACCCATCGAGTAGCTCAGGTTCTTGTCGTTGGCATCGACGGCATACGGGTCACCGGAGGATTTGTCGGTGTTGGCATACTGGCCGAGCGTGTAGGAGGCGAATCCGTTAGGACCATCATTCTGGATGACCTCTGGGGAGGTAATCGATTCGATGGCCTTGGTGGACGTACCACCGAATGCGGTGCGGATTAGGGCCTCCGAAAGTTTCATCTGGTTGATGAGCTTGTCCCAACGAGAGTCGCTGATATCAACGCCCTTCAGTGTGGCGAGGTTCAAATCGCCGTCGGCTCCCCATGCAACGGAAGAGGTGTCGCCATTGGACGTGATCTCATAGGTGTCGTTGGTGAGCCCGCCCTTGAGCATTTTATCGGTGGCGGTCAGATCCTTATAGGTCTTCGGCCAGGTTCCCTGCCAATCGGAACGGCTCAGATAGGTTACTGTGTTCGGCATCCACGTGTTCAGATCGGCATCCTGAAGCTGGTTTTCCACCTTGGTGCCGTTCTTGCTGACTGCGAATGTGGTGGAATCAAGCTTGTCCAGAGTCCAGGAGGCCGTGTTGTCGGCATTGCCGTCTGAGGATGCGCCCTGCTTAGCAAGCACGTTGTTCGCGGCATCATGTGCGTTGTCGGCAATGGTGAAGACATACTCGCCGGCGTCGAGAATGTAGGTGCCTTTGGTGCCCTTGAGATTCTCAGCGGTGGAATCCCAACTCGCCATGTACTGCACATCAGCGGTGATGGTCAGGGTCTGTGATTCGCCGGGCTTGAGTTCCTTGGTCTTGCCATAGTCAAGCAGCTGCACCGCGGACTTCTCCACATTGTGGCTCTTGTCATAATCGGTGTACGGCACGTTGTCGTACAGCTGCACGACGCTCTTGCCCGAAACGTTACCCGTATTGGTGACCGTTACCTTCGCCGTAACGGTCTTGGCAGTCAGATCGACGTCCACCGAATCGAGTTGCTGGCTGAACGTGGTATAGCTCAGACCATATCCGAACGGATAGGTCACCTCATTGCCATAGTCCCATGAACCGCCGTCAGTGCTTCCCACGGTGGAGGAAGCATTGCCCTGGCCAAGCCGCTCGTCGAAGTATCGGGTTTCGTAATACTTGTAGCCGGTATAGATGCCTTCCGCCTGAACGATTTCGGAGTTTATCGTGTGCGCGGTGTCCGCATTGGTCCACTCATAGTCGCCGTAATTGTTGACGGCCGGTGCACTGGCGTTGTTCGACACCCAGGTGTCGGATAAATGACCGGAAGGATTGGCATCTCCGGAAAGCAGATCCGCCACACCGTAGAAACCGTATGCTCCAGGCAAGCCGATCTGCATGATGGCGTCGACGTCGGCGTTGTCGGCGAGTTCCTGAATCTGCATGGTGTTGGCGCTGTTGATCAGCACGATCACCTTGCCTCCGTTGGACTTCTTGGCCTGTACCGCGGCGTCGATTAAAGCACGCTCGTTATCGGTGAGGTCCAACGGATCGCTTTGCCCGTCCTGACCGTCAACACCGTCCTTGCCTGGCATATAGGCACGGTTCTCACCGGATGCACGGGCGATGGTCACAATCATCACATTGTCGTCGTTCAGGCTGCTCTTCCAATCCGAGCTCGCCTTGTTCATCTGATCTTGGGACGGCTCTTTTCCGGAGAACTTCTCGCCGATCATCGGAGCGGTGATGCGGTTGACCGTAGTCTTTTGACCGAAATTGTTGATTTCCGTGGAAAAATCGTCCTTCATCGACTCATACAGATTCTGCAAAGTCTCGTTGATGGAGAAGCCCTTTTCCTTGAACGCGGTGACCATGTCCACGGTGTCGGCGTCGGTTCCCTCGTTCTGGCTGACGACGGAACCCATGTCACCTCCCTGCACCGGATAGTAGCTGGAGAAGCCGAGCAGGCTGATCTTCTTGGTCTCATCCTTGCTCAGCGGAAGAGCACCGCCGTTCTTCAACAGAACGGAACCTTCCTCGCTGACCCGTTCACCCAAATCGCGGATTGATCGCACTAGTTCCGTGGTGTTGGAATAATCGGACTTGTAGGTGTACGTCTCGCTGGCGTCCACGCCTTCATCCGACACGAACCTGGTACTGGTGGTACCAAGGAACTTGTTGATGTCGGTGCGGAAACCCTGCACGGCGCTCGTTGCCGTCAGCGACAGTGCCAACAGCGCGGCGAATGTGGTCGTCACACCTCGCCATACCCGAGAACTCGGATTTCTTGTCATTGGATTCCTCCTAGTTGTTAGGGTCTTCCGGTCCTGCCGCTGCCACAGCAGGACCGGAAACACAATTCACTGCGATTATTTGCTTCTGCGGGCTTTTCTTGCTTCGGCTCTACGCGCCTTTTGCGCAAGCCTGGCCTGATACTTCGCTTCCTCCGCCTCGTAGTCAAGACCTTTCTTGGCGCAACGGGCCTTCAACTCATCCTTGCGAGCCTGTTCGGAGACAAAGTCGGCCTGCTCCTGTTCGCGGCGCAAACGTTCCGCAGGTTCGACCCATTCACCTCCGGCCGTCAGTACGGCGGCCTTCTGATGTTCGAGAATGGTCGCCTGATCATCTTTGACGTGCTTCTCCACATTAAGGAAGACCATGAGCACGGCGATGACGGCATAGCAAACCAGTTCCGCGCCGATGTAGCACAGCACCAGCACCGTCTGAACGGCACCATTTTGTGCCGTGGCCGAAGGATCATAACCGGCGGAGGTGAGCAGGGCGTTGATCAGACCGTTGCCCAGACCGGTCATGCCGACCATGATCGCGCCGTACACCGACATGGTGAAGCCGTCAGAACGGAAGCCGTTCTTCGCTTCAAGATGGTCAAGCACGTCGGAAAGCAGAGCCAGCGTGACGTACATCGCCGGAATCGACCCGACGCCCTTGAGGACCACGCCTACACACACCATGACAAGGTTGTGCACGTCGATAAGGCTCACCGCTCCACCGATGACCGCAAAGACCATGCCGATCATGACGGAATTGCGCTTGCCGAACTTGTTGGCGATCGGCCAGGCCAACAGCATGCCCACGGCGGTGGGAATGCCGCCGATCAGACCGAGCGTCGACATCGCCGCACCAGCCGCAGCCTCGGTGGAGATGCCGTCGAACATCCAGCGCGCGTAATAGCTCATGGAGCCGTTTTTGATCATGCCGGAAAGCTGGAACAGCAGGAAATACAGGATGATGATCCACCAGTAGCCATTGCCCATGCACGCCTTGACCTGTTGCGCCATGGGAAGTTTTTCCTCGACGATGTTGAGCTTGATGTTCTCTTCGGTGATGCGTTCACGGGTGAAGTAGTACTCGCACAGAATGCCGATGGCCGTGAGCACGCACAGCACGATCATCACCACACGCCAGTGCGCGTAACTCGCCACAGTGTCGATGGTGCCGTCATGGTTGACGAACAAGTAGCTCTGCAGCAGAATTGGCACGAGAATGCTGGCTCCGATGCCGATTGCGGCCACGCCGGAAGCGTTCGAAAGAGTGGCGAGCAGGCCACGCTGATTGCTGTTCCGGGTGGACAGACCGACCATGGAACTATGCGCGGTATAGAACAACGGGTACGCGATGGCGTAGTACAGGTTGTACGAGAGCGCGATCCACAGCATCTGCAGACCGGCTCCGACACCGGTCGGAGTCATGAACAGTAGCGCGATGGCCACCACCACGAACGGCACGGACATCAGCATGTACGGACGGGCTTTGCCTTGCGAAGTGCGGGTATTGTCTATGAAGCGTCCGATAACGAGGTTGCCCAAGACCACAAGAATCACCGACGCCATTGGCAGGATGGTGGAGAACATGCCGAATTTGGCGGTGTTCGTCCATCCCAGCACATCGGAATAATAGCGATTGAGATATGATCCGAAGATCGCATTGGAAATGAATGAGCAGAATGGTCCGACGAAATATCCGAGAAGCATCTCCGGCGGCTTCACATTAGCCGAGGTGATGCGTGTGCGCACCAGTGGATTATTAAAGAATCCGCCGTTTTTCAATGCGGTCGAAGTGGTCATCTTCGTCTTCCTCCCTTATGGTTGATGGTTTTCACGATTGCGGTTACGTCGTCACATCTCACAGGCGGCCGTATGCACGCCGTCGGGCAGTTGCATGGTCGTACCGTTGGGCAACACCAATTCGCATGTCGTGCCGACAGGCACCTCCACGGTGATTGAGAAGCGGCCATCGTCAAGGGACCAATCCGATCCGACGCGACCGTACGGAGTGTCGACATGTGCTCTCGCCCACATCAGGCCACCGCCAAGCACAGGCCTGACCCGAAAACTCCGGTATGCGGCCTCGATGGCTTCGATCCCGGCCACCCGCTGGTACAGAAACGCCCCCACCGCGCCCGAAGCGTAATGGTTATAGGAAATCATCAAATCGGTGCCATCGTCGCCGATGGGGCACTCGCCGTTGTCATCAAGGCCGTCCCAACGTTCCCAGATGGTGGTGGCACCCATGCCAACCTCATACAGCCAGCTCGGGCATGTGGTGTTCAGCAGCATGCGATATGCCACGTCCTCACGTCCGTTATCCGCGAGCGCGAAAAGAATGTACGGGGTTCCGGGAAAGCCCGTACCGATGCAGTAGTCATTGTCTTCAATAAGTTTCACCAGATGATTCACGGCATTGCCACGAACGGCTTCCGGGAACATGTTCAAATACAGAGGCAGCACGTAACCTGTCTGGAACTCGTTGCCGAGTTTGCCATTGCCGTCGGTGAGCACGCCGCAGTAGGCATCGGCCACCTTATCGGCAAGTTCATCGTAGGTCCGCGCATCCTCGTTTCGCCCCAAGACCTCAGCCACGCGGGCCAGGGTGCGGCTGGTGTTGTTCAGGCTTGCCGTGGCCGTCCACTTCGCACGTTTCTGCCACTGACTCATCTTCGGCACATCAGGTGCGACCCAGTCTCCGAAATGCAACATCGAAGGGGTGTTCCAAATGTAGCGTGCTTTGCCGAATCCGATGAGTCCGGCCCAGAACCGGCAGGCTTTCACGTAGCGCTTCATCGTGTCGTACATGTCATGTAGCACGGTGGCGTCTCCGCTGGAACGGTACATCGCCCATGGCACGAGCACGCAGGCATCGCCCCACCAATCGATGGCCATCTGCGGCATGGTGGCGGGGAAACCATATCCTTGCACCGGAACGGTATTGGGAATGCCGCCGGTCTTGAGCTGTTCGGCCTTGACATCCCTGAGCCATTTTTCCAGGAAACGGATCATATCGAAATTCAGGCAGGCAGTCGGTGAGAAGACCGCGATGTCACCAGTCCAGCCCATGCGCTCATCCCGTTGCGGGCAGTCCGTCGGAATGTCCATGAGATTCGATTTGGCGCCCCACACAATATTGTGCTGCAGCTGGTTAAGACGATTATCCGAACATTCGAAGTCCCCGATGGGGCGCAGATCGGAGTGCAGCACGATCGCCTCTATCTGCAGATCGTCCGCAGCCACTCCTTGCACGCTGACATAACGGAATCCCATATAGGTGAAACGTGGGCTATACTCCTGAACGCCTCCCGGGAAGCCATCGGCATCGGCGCACGTATAGGTGGCCGTCGCCTTTGCCGTGCGCAGGAACGCGGTGTTCAGACTTCCGTCAGGATTGAGTATCTCCGCATGCCGAACCACCACGGTCTGGCCGGCCCGCCCATTGGCGATGCGTATCCGAACCACGCCGGCAAAGTTCTGCCCGAAATCATAGACGAATTCGCCTCCGACACGGTGAACCACACTCACCGGAGCGAGAATCTCGTGGGCCACGACCCCGGCACCATAATCCGCCTCGATGCGCTTCGGTTGGAAACGAAGAGTCTCCAATGAGGCATAACGCCAATCCTTGCAACGTGAACCGTCAGCACCGGGATTCATCATGGCGTCATACGTCTCGCCATCGTACAGGTCGGCCATGCGCACCGGGCCGGATTCGCTGACCTCCCAGCTGGCATCCGTGCCGATTACTTCGACGCTGCCATCCGTGTATTCGATGCGCAGCTCTGCGAGCAACGCCTGTCGGTCGGCGCTCACACGGTTTTTGCGGGTGAACACGAAGGATCCCACGGCCCAGCCGCCGGCAACAGTGGCCAGCAATGTGTGGCTGGCACCAGTGCCCACCATGTCGGTCACATCATAGGTCTGATACTGCAGATTGGTCTTGTATGACGTGAAGCCGGGAGCGAAATACCTGTCTCCGATCCTATTGCCGTCGCAGGCGAAATCATACACTCCCATCGCAGTGGCATACAGACGCGCCTTACGCACGCTTTTCGTCGGATCGCAGATGAACGTCTTACGGAACATCATCGGAATCGGCGAGACCTTTTTCTCGACGAAATCGTAACCGGCATCGGAAATCCAACGCCCTTGCCAGCCTTGATCCAGACGACCCGTCTCAAACGTCGTCTCGGCGTGTGCGTGTTCTCCATCGGTCGTGTTCACGTCAAGCGTCACACGATATTCGGTAAACGGTCTCAGCGGCTTTCCGCCGTACACGACAGCGGTCTGATCGTCCACTTCACAAGTCCAATCACCGATGGCAAGTCGCGCGCTGTCCACCACGACACCAGACCTGTCGGAGCGCACCGCATAGGAGAAACGAGGATGCGGATTATCGGTGACACAGCTCCGTTCCGAATGTTCGACGCTCAGCCCGACGATCGTGATCATGAAAGCCCTTCCTTCCAAAACGCGTACGTTCGAAGCCTCGTCGTCTCCAGGTCCGCGTGTTTCTCTCGTTCTCGCTGTTGAGAACCACCTGATATCAAGTCTGCTCTCTGAGCGGAACCCGGACAAACCTACTTTCGTAAAATGCGTTTTAAGACTCACGAAATGCATTCCTGCGCAGAGTTCCCTTCGCACTGCGCCGGGCAAACTGTGTATGGTTGTTGTACGCGAAGAAGCCAAATCATAAGGGAGCGGAAATTGTTCACAGTCGCAATACTCGAAGACGAACAACCAGCTGCGGATACGCTCCGATCCTGCCTGGCTCGCTTCACCACAGACCATCCGGAGGTACGCTTCGACGTGACGTTGTTCGCCGAGCCGACGGCTTTTCTTGAGGGATATAAGCCGTTGTGGGACATCGTGTTCATGGACATTGAGATGCCGAACATGGACGGCATGGCCGCCGCGCGCAGGCTTCGAACTCTTGACGAACAGGTCGTCCTGATTTTCGTGACGAACATGGCGCAGTTCGCTTCGAAAGGTTATGAGGTGAACGCGCTCGACTACATTATCAAGCCATTCCTCTACGCCGATTTTGAACGCAAGCTCACGCGTGCGGTCAAGCTGTGTGCGGCGGAAGCGGAATCCATCATCATTCAACAGCGGGGCAATTCCCAACGTTTGCTGTTGCGAGAGATCAGCTACATCGAGGTACGAGGTCACAATCTTGCATTCCATACCGAGCGTGGCAGCGTCTGCAGCACGGGAAGCCTGCAGGATGTGGAGAGTGCGTTAAGCCGGCATGGTTTTCTCCGTTGCGGCAAGCCGTATCTCGTCAACCCCCGGCATTTGTCGGGGATCCGCGGACAATCGGCCATCCTGTCGAATGGAACGGAACTGCCCATAGGCAGGGCGTTCCGCAAATCCTTCATGCAGGGCCTGGCGTACAGTCTTGGAGACGATTGTGTATTCTGACATCGTCTGGTTCTTCAATGCTGCGGGCTTCTCCCTCGAATTGACCGCGGCCATGGCGATGTTCACGTGGTGGGTCAAACGACGAGATGGTTTCGCCGTACGCTTTGCCTGCTTCATGGTCGTCATCATCGTGTTCTCTTTACTGTGGCAGGTGTTTGTTCCGTACATCGTCTGGTCGCTCATCATTCGCTGTCTTGCGTTCTACCTGCTCTGCCTGTGGGGGCTTCACCTCTGCCTGAACCTTGATTGGGGGCAGTCGCTGTTCTACGCGGTGGCGGGCATCGCGTTGCAACATATCGTGTATTGCGCGGCACGCATGGCTGCCATGCAGTTCGCCAAATGGGACGGGTCGTTCCACCCCGACGTACTCAATATCGCATATCCTGCGGCGGCGATACCGATCGGACTGTTGGCTTACCTGCTATTCGCAAGACCTTTGATGGAACGTATGCCTTACATGGCGGGATCGCGTTTTCTGTTCCTCACCGTGGGAATCCTGTTATGCGTCAACGTCTTCTCATGCCTGTTCGACTGGTATATGGCTGACGTGGCCTTCCCCGACGCCGCATACGCCCTGTTCATGATGATGCGCATCGTCGTATGCGTATTCCTACTGCTCATGTTGCGCGAAATCGTCGAACGGGAAACGGCGGAACGCAACGGCGAGGTCCTGCAGCAGCTGCTCTACCAGCAGAAAACGCAGCTGGACAGCGACAAAGAGACCATCAACCTGATCAATGTGAAGACACATGATCTCAAAAAACAATTGACCCTGCTGGGAGGGAGGATCTCACAGGAGGAAATCGACGATCTCAAACAGCTCGTGGACATCTACGACTCCTCTGTGCGAACCGGCAATGAGACGCTCGACATATTGCTTGCCAACAAATCGCTGCTCTGCGAGCAAAAAGGCATCCGATTCGACCGAATGATCGACGGATCACCGCTGTCCTTCATGAAGCCCGCCGACATCTACGCGCTTTTCGGCAACGCCATCGACAATGCCATTGAAGCGGTTCTGAACATCGACGAGCCATCCCAACGGTTTATTCGGATGAAGGTGAGAACCGGTCACGGCATGCTGGTCGTACATGTGAGCAATCCATTCACAGGCGAGTTGCACTTCCGTGACGGGTTGCCGCAAACCACGAAGGACGACCGGCGATACCACGGCTTTGGCATGCGATCCATCCGCATGATCGTCGAACAGTACGGCGGTACCTTGAACATGCATACGGACGATCGGAACTTCGTACTGAACGTCGTGATCCCATTGCCACATCAGTAACGGCCACGAACGACGCTCACCTGCGCCGATAGCCTGCCGTCGCTTATGTGCAGCACCGCCGTACC
>OGEQ01002588.1_pt1 | contig 11832 bp, 1 predicted proteins | sample 1570731 | NCBI WGS metagenome assembly OGEQ01 (sample SAMEA2582132, study PRJEB24529) | metagenome | biome: Human gut stool | place: China | collected 2011
CGCTGACTCAGACGCTGATTCAGAAGTTGACGCTGACTCGGACGCAGAGGCTGATTCAGAGACTGAGAATGATTCTGATGTTGAAACTGATTCAGAGGTTGAGACAGACTCGGATGCAGAAACCGACTTAGATGCAGAAACTGATTCGGATGTCGATTCCGATTCAGACGTAGACACTGATTCAGATACAGAAATCGACTCGGATGTTGATACTGACTCGGACGTTGAAACTGACTCAGACGTTGATACTGATTCGGATGTCGAGAGTGATTCAGAAGCAGATGCAGATTCGGATGTTGATACTGACTCAGACGCAGAAGCTGATTCGGATGCAGATGCCGATTCTGAGGTCGACACTGATTTGGATGTTGAAACCGACTCAGAGGCTGAAATTGACTCGGATGTTGAGACAGACTCGGATGCAGAAACCGACTCGGATATTGAAACTGATTCGGATGCTGATACTGACTCAGAGGTTGAGGCTGATTCGGATGTTGACACCGACTCAGACGTAGATACTGATTCAGAGGGTGATGCTGACTCGGACTTAGACACCGATTCTGAGGTAGACACCGATTCTGAGGTAGACACCGATTCTGAGGTTAACGCTGACTCAGACGTCGAGACTGACTCAGAGGTCGAGACTGATTCAGAAGCAGAGGCTGATTCAGAAGTTGACACTGACTCAGACGCAGAAGCTGATTCGGATGTTGACACTGACTCAGATGTAGATACCGACTCAGACGTCGAGACTGACTCAGATGTAGACACTGATTCTGACGTTGACACTGATTCCGACGCTGAGACTGACTCGGAATCTGATGCTGACTCAGAGGTTGATGCTGATTCAGAAGTTGACGCTGACTCGGACGCAGAGGCTGATTCTGACATTGAAACCGACTCTGAAGTCGAAACTGACACTGAAGCAGAGACTGACTGACTTTCAGATACTGAGGTGCTCAACGATGCTGACAATGATTCAGAGGTCGAGATTGACTCAGACGTTGAGACTGATTCAGATACAGAAACTGACTCAGAGGTAGATGCCAACTCTGAGGTTGAAATTGACTCAGACGTAGATACAGATTCAGAGACTGAAACTGACTCAGAGGTCGAGACTGATTCTGAGGTTGAGATTGATTCTGACGCTGAGACGGACACTGACACAGATTCAGACGCTGAGACTGACTCCGATGTTGATGCCGATTCAGAAGCAGACACTGATTCTGAGGCTGAAACTGACTCAGATGTAGAAACCGATTCGGATGTTGATACTGATTCTGATGTAGATGCTGACTCGGACGCTGAGACCGATTCAGAGGTTGATGCTGATTCAGAGGTTGATGCTGATTCTGAGGCTGAAACTGATTCAGAGGCTGACACCGATTCAGAGGTTGAAACCGACACCGAAGTTGAGGCTGATTGACTCTCTAATACGGAAGTGCTCAACGATGCTGATTTTCTAGCGGACTCACTCAAAGATACTGATGCAGACTCAGATTGCGATTGGCTTACGGATTTTGAAGCCGACTCGCGAGTCGATTGACTTAGTGACTCTGATACCGACTGTGAAAGCGATGCTGATGCTGACTGACTCACTGAAACAGAGGCGCTCGTTGAAGCGGATGTCGAACTTGAGACAGACTGGCTAACCACCTTGGATACACTCGCCGATACCGAAGCAGACTGCAAGGCACTGACACTTGCAGAAGCTGATTCAGAAACCTTCTCAGATTCAGATTTTCTTGTCGATACAGATTGACTCGTTGAAGCGGATTGAGATTGAGAAATCTCCTTGCTCAACGATTGACTGCGAGATAGACTTGCTTGAGCTGAGACACTTGCAGAAGCTGATTGACTTAGTGAAGCTGACAAACTTTGTGAGCGAACCGAGCTCAGTGACTGGCTCAATGAAACGCTCTGCTGAGCCGATACGCTCTGTGATTGCTTAGCACTTAAAGACTGACTGATCGATTGCGAAGTCTTCGCAGATGCACTCTGACTGTTTGATACAGACTGACTGTGATCGCTATCTGACAGTTTCACCGCTACGACATTGGTCGTACTATCTTTATAAGTAATGGTAACCGTACCATCACTATTAACCGTATAGGACTTAATCCGGTTGGCCACCTCTGGATTAACAGCCGACACAGCAGCAATCACCTTGCTCTTATCTGCATCTGTCAATGCAGTTAGACTCGTCACCTGAATAGTGCTTGTTGGCGCCACACCTGGCGTACGATCAGCGAGACGCCCCTGGGTAATCCGAATCTCACCCAAACCATTTGGACGGTTCATATTTGACGCATTGTCAATAGCAGCAACATTACGTTGCCATGTGTTTCGGAAAGAATGATAAAGGTCATCCTTCAGATGAATGGTCGTTGTGATGGTTGCAGGGTTCGCACTGGTAGCCGTAATATCACCCGTGATAGGAGCAATATTACCAGTTCCGTACTGGCTACTACCAAAGAAATTGCCGTTCAAGGCATTGTCATTCAAATCGGCTCTTGCAACGACTTTCATTTCTTTAAGCTTGCCACTGTCATCCGTTGCCGTGAAAGTCAAAACAGCATCATCGCCAGCATAGATGGTATAGTTTTTCCCACCACCTTCAAGAGGCGTTGACTTAGGTTCCACACCATCAACAGTCAACTTGGCCGTCACTTCAGGACGCGTTCCGTCCGTTACAGCCACGGAATTGCTGGCATCTGAATACACCGCATAATCACCATACATGATGCGAGCTTTGGCTGTTACACCACCTGTTTGTAACTTAACTGTCGGCGTCACAATCGCTTGACCTGAAGCATCTGCCACTGCTGTTCCCACTTCGTCGTCATTATTGTATAGAACAACTGTAGAACCTGGCTCAGCTCCCGTTACCGTTACAGGCGTCTGTGTGTAAGCCTTGTCCAATAATCTCGTTTCAACGGTTGGTGCTGCTAGTCGCTTCACTGGAGCCGTCACATCATTTGTAGTGTTATCTTTATAAGTAATGGTTACCACACCAGATGATGAAACCGAATAAGATTTAAAGTCCTTTGAAGTGGCAATATTTGGGTTAGCAGTCTTAAACGCTTCCCAAACCTTATCTTTTTCAGCCTGAGCGAGACTACTTGTGTCATTAACAAAAGTACTCGTTGTCACCGCCGTAATCGGATTACGAATGCCATCATTTTGCGGCAAAACCTGAATACGAAGTGTGCGTGTCACTGACTGCTTAGCCGTATTAGTCACTACAAAAGAAACATTATAAATTTTCCCAGGCGTTACGACCTCTGTCTGCCCAACAGTCCCCACAATATTAAAGGCCACTGCACTATTTTTCAATGCAGAGGTCTGAGGCACGTTGATCCCATTCACACGATCACTACCAGAAGCGTAGCCAATGCTTTTAATACTATTTCGTGTAGGAATGGTTTCAACAACATTATAAGCCTGATTGATATAGTCAGAGTTATAAACAGAAATCAAGGCATTGTTAGCTAGCCCTAAATTATACTGGGGTGCACGGAGATTACTATTAGCATCAATTCGAGAACCATTACGAGGATCACGTTGACCAGATGTCGCACGAAGAACCGCATTGGCAAGACTATTTCTAGCCTGACGAGCCTGAGCAATCGTAGGCGTCACATCACTGTCACGATCAGCCATACTGACACGAATGGCATCCAAAGCTTTATCCCCCTTGAGAATAGCAGCATCCGTATTTGGCAAATCAACAGCTTGAGCTTTATAGGTATAAATGTCTAAGGCTAAATCTTTGAGTCGCTTTTCTTGCTCTAAACGCTCAGCATCAGCCACAACAGAGGCAGCTAACAGACCAGTCGCCGTATCCGACAATTGACGATTAGATTGAACTTCGGATGTCAAGGAAGCGTTTAACAAGGTTGATTCCGAGCTGAAAAGAGTCATCCCCACTTTAGAGTCGCTACTGCTATCACTCTCGCTTACTGATTGAACAGAGGCACTTGCGCTAGGCTCTAAAGTTTTTCCAAGCGTACTCTCAGACTGACTGTGAGCAGAAGAATCCGTCTGACTTACTGATTCCGATTTAGAAGCTAATGAAGCTGACAAGGAAGTAGAAAGCGAGGCACTCAATGACAAGGATGTCGATTTAGAAGCTAATTCAGAAGCAGACACCGATTGGCTACGTGATAAAGACTCACTCAAAGAAGCCTTCGAAGTCTGACTTGATACAGTTTCAGATGACTCTTGACTATTTACTTGGCTATCTTGAACACTGGACACAGACTCCATATTTCCAAGAACAACGGAATCAGAGGCAGCTAAGAGATCAGTCTTAGCTCCTGCTTCACTTTCCAAAATTGGCTGATCAGTCATTTCATCCGCATGAGCCACATGAGTCGCAACTGAACCACCAAGCAAGGCCCCAGTTGCAAGCACTCCTTTGAGCACTGTCTGACCTGAAAAGGCAGGTGCTTCCACCTCTACCTGCTGGGCAGCAACAGACGGTGCATCCACACCCCCTCTAAGCACCTTGAAAAGACCAAAATTCGACGTCGCCGCACGAAGCCAGTGCTTCCCTGACTTAACCAATTTAAACCGTGTCACACGATCGGTTTCACGATATTGACCTTCATTCCTTCTAAAAAACATATATACTCCATTTATATTTTGATTAAAACACTCCTTTCAATTTTATCATAAAATTAAGCAAAAAAACTCATTTCAAGATTGCTTTCTAGCGATTAATCCTTTCTTTCATCTCCTCCAAAATACGATAATAATGGTAACCCTAAGACTTATTAAAACTATTTGTATTTTTAGAATATCAAACTAAAAAAATCCCCTATCAATTAGGAAATCACTCTAATCGATAGGGGATATTTGATTGTCTAGCTAGAAGCTAATGATTAAACTTACTAAAGCTTAGAAGTCTTCACTTTCTTCTTCATCTTTCTTACGTTTGGCAAGAAATCCAAGACCCGTTGCAGTTGCCAAAGCACCCAAGGCCATACCTAATGATGAGTTTTCCTCACCAGTCTTAGGAAGCGCTTGGCTACCACGTTTGTGGTTAGGATCCTTCACTTCAGAAGTTGATTCTGAGGCAGATACTGAAGCACTTGTTGATGCTGACGCTGAAAGACTTGCTGATGTACTCAATGAAGTTGAGATACTTGTTGAAGTGCTTGTGCTTTCAGAAGTACTCAAGAACGCTGATGTAGAAGCGGACTCTGATACTGAAACTGAAGCCGATGTGCTTGCTGATTCTGAGGCAGAGACTGAAGCGGATGCGCTCGCTGATTCTGAGGCAGAGACTGAAGCGGATGTGCTTACTGACGCTGAGATTGATGCAGATGTACTTGCTGAAGCTGACTCTGAAGCAGACAATGACTCAGATACACTTGTTGATGCTGAGGCTGAAAGACTTGCTGATGTACTCAATGAAGTTGAAATACTTGTTGAAGCACTTGTGCTTTCAGAGGCACTCAAGAATGCTGATGTAGAAGCTGACTCTGATACTGAAACGCTTGATGAAGCAGATTCTGAATGATTTACAATGTTTGAAAGTGATTCAGAGATTGAAGTTGAAACAGAGATAGATTCTGACGTTGAAACTGACTCAGAGGCACTTGCTGATTCTGACGCAGAGACTGATGCAGATGTGCTTGCTGATTCTGACGCAGATGCTGAAGCGGATGCGCTTGCTGATTCTGATGCAGAGACTGATGCAGATGTGCTTCCTGATTCTGACGCAGATGCTGACTCAGAGGCACTTGCTGATTCTGACGCAGAGACTGAAGCTGAGGTGCTTGCTGATTCTGATGCAGAGACTGAAGCGGATGTGCTTGCTGATTCTGACGCAGATGCTGAAGCTGACGCACTTGCTGACGCTGACTCAGATACAGAAACTGAGGTGCTTACTGACGCTGATTCTGATGCAGATGCTGAAGCTGACTCAGATGCTGACTCTGACGCACTTGCTGATTCTGATGCAGATGCTGAAGCGGATGCGCTTGCTGACGCTGACTCAGATACAGAAACTGATGTGCTTACTGACGCTGACTCAGATGCAGAGACTGATGCAGATGTGCTTGCTGAGACTGACGTAGAAACTGACTCAGATGCGCTTGCTGATTCTGATGCAGATACTGAAGCTGATGTGCTTGCTGATTCTGATGCAGATGCTGACTCAGATGCGCTTGCTGATTCTGATGCAGAGACTGAAGCGGATGCACTCGCTGATTCTGATGCAGAGACTGAAGCTGATGCGCTTGCTGATTCTGACGCAGAGGCTGACTCAGATGCACTTGCTGATTCTGATGCAGAGACTGAAGCTGACGCAGAGGCTGAAGCTGACTCAGATGCAGATACCGAAGCGGATGCACTCGCTGATTCCGATGCAGATGTGCTTGCTGAGACTGACGCAGAAACTGAGTTTGAAACAGACTGTGATTCTGAGACAGAGGCACTTGTTGATGCAGACTCGGAATTTGAAACTGATTGTGACTCACTGATTGAAGCACTTACAGATGTACTTTCAGAATTAGATACTGATTGTGAGCCTGAAACAGATGCACTCAATGACGCCGACTCACTCAATGATGCTGAGTTAGATGTTGAAATTGATTCACTAGCTGAAATGAAGCTTGAAGCCGAGTTCGAAATAGACTCAACAGTTGAAATGATTGCAGAAATTGAAGCACTGAAAGCTTGAGACTGACTTTCAAATACAGAAGCGCTCAAAGAACTTGATATACTCAATGATTCTGATTCAGAAGCCGAAACTGACGCACTTGTACTTTGCGATTCACTCAATGATGCAGACTCACTAGCTGAAATTGAAGCACTTACTGACGCTGATTCCGAGTTTGAAGCAGACTGTGATTCTGAGATTGAAGCACTTACTGATGCTGATTCTGAGTTTGAAACAGACTGTGATTCTGATACTGAGGCACTCTCTGACGCTGATTCTGAGTTAGACACTGATTGTGATTCTGATACAGAAACACTTGTTGATGCTGATTCTGAAGTTGAAACAGACTGTGATTCTGATACTGAGGCACTCTCTGACGCTGATTCTGAATTAGACACTGATTGTGATTCACTTACTGATACACTCTCTGATGCTGACTCGGAGTTTGAAGCAGATTGTGATTCTGATACTGAGGCACTCTCTGAAGCGGATTCTGAGTTAGACACTGATTGTGATTCTGATACAGAAGCACTTTCTGATGCTGATTCTGAGTTTGAAACAGATTGTGATTCTGAAACTGATTCACTTACTGACGCTGACTCTGAGTTTGAAACAGATTGTGATTCTGATACAGACGCACTTTCTGAGGCTGACTCTGAGTTTGATGCAGACTGTGATTCAGAAATTGACGCACTTACAGATGCTGATTCTGAGTTAGACACTGACTGTGACTCAGACACTGACTCACTTGTTGAGGCTGACTCATAATTAGAGACAGATTGTGATGCTGAAACTGAGGCACTTTCTGAAGCTGAAACTGAGTTCGATTCAGATTGTGAAGCTGAAATTGACTCACTTACTGACGCTGACTCTGAGTTTGATTCAGACTGTGATGTTGACGTTGATTCACTCTCTGAAGTTGAAACTGAGTTTGATTCAGACTGTGACGCTGACGTTGATTCACTTTCTGAAGTCGAAACTGAGTTTGATTCTGATTGTGATGTTGACGTTGACGCACTCTCTGAAGCTGAAACTGAGTTTGATTCTGATTGTGATGCTGAAATTGACGCACTCTCTGAAGCTGAAACTGAGTTCGATTCAGACTGTGATGCTGAAATTGACTCACTCTCTGATGCTGACTCTGAATTTGACACTGATTGTGATTCGCTTACTGATTCACTTTCTGACGCTGACTCTGAGTTAGACACTGATTGTGATTCTGAAACTGATTCACTTGTTGACGCTGATTCAGAATTTGAGACAGACTGTGATTCTGAAACTGACGCACTCTCTGAAGCGGATTCTGAATTTGAGACAGACTGTGATTCTGAAACTGACGCACTTACTGACGCTGACTCTGAGTTTGAAGCAGATTGTGATTCAGAAACTGACGCACTCTCTGAAGCTGATTCTGAATTTGAGACAGACTGTGATTCTGAAACTGATGCACTTTCTGATGCTGACTCGGAATTAGACACTGATTGTGATTCTGAAACTGACGCACTTTCTGATGCGGATTCTGAGTTTGAAGCAGACTGTGATTCTGAAACTGACGCACTCTCTGAAGCTGATTCTGAGTTAGACACTGACTGTGATTCTGATACAGAAGCACTCTCTGATGCTGATTCAGAATTAGACACTGATTGTGATTCGCTTACTGATGCACTGACTGATGCTGACTCTGAGTTCGATTCAGATTGTGATTCAGAAACTGACGCACTTTCTGATGCGGATTCTGAGTTTGAAGCAGACTGTGATTCAGAAACTGACGCACTCTCTGACGCTGACTCTGAGTTAGATACTGACTGTGATTCTGATACTGACTCACTTGTTGAGGCTGACTCATAATTTGAGACTGATTGTGAAGCTGAAGTTGACGCACTTTCTGAAGCTGAGACTGAATTTGACTCCAACTGTGATGTTGATGTTGATGCACTTTCAGATGCTGAAATTGAGTTCGACTCAGACTGTGATGTTGACGTTGATGCACTCTCTGAAGCAGAGACTGAATTTGACTCTAACTGTGATGCGCTCACTGATGCACTTGTTGAGGCACTTTCAAAAAGACTTTCTGAAACACTCTCTGAAAGGGATGCTGATGCTTCCTCTGATTGAGAAAGAGAAGATGAGACAACCTCTGACTCAGATGCTGAAACTGATGCAGATTCTACCTTACTTGTTGATACAGATTGAGACTCTACTGTTGAAGTACTTTCTACGATGCTTTGAGATGTACTTAAAGATGCACTCGTTGTATCAGCTTCAGATTCAGACTCGATAACCTGACTACCATTAAAGAAGTTAACGGCAATCGTATCAGTCTTACCTGCATAAGGTGAGAATGTGAAGGATGTATCATCACCAGTGATTTTAGCAGTCCAAGTCGATGTTAAACCATAACTATTCTTGGCCTGAAAACCATTCATTTGGAAACCATTTGACCAAGTGAGACCATTTCCTTGAGTTGTTACTGGTGTTGTATTAGCCTTAGGATTTGCAATTTGGTTACCATTTTTATCTGTAATATAAGACGTTACAGTTGTTGGAGGAGTAAGTCCCTTACCTAAAGTAAACATCGTTTGTGTTGATGTTCCTGTATTATAGATAGAATATCCAGGACTCATCTTCGAAATATTCCCAAGGGTTGATGTTGCAGGATTAACATAGGAAACAGTGTAGACAAAAGTCAGTTTTGATCCATCATTTATCACTGTCAATTTATAATAAATTGGGACATTATAAACTGAATCTGTTCCAGCTCCTGTGTAAACCTTACTTTCACCAGTCGCAAGGTTAAGGTTTGAAGTGATAGCTGGAGTGCCATTCACTATAGAGTTTCCATTGAAACCAGCATTTGTAAGCTTGGTCATCATGTTATCGACGGCATTACCAAGACGCTCACGCTGTTCTGCGTAAGCTGCGTTTGTTGCTGATGCCGCGATCAATGTTGTTGACTTAGTGACTTCTTCTTGAACTGTTGTAATAGCCGTTTGGATTTCAGCCTTGGCCGCTGTGTCTGTTAATTTTGCTTGGTAGTTTTTAGCGATATTAACGAGCAATTCTGCTTCTGAAACGTTTTGATCCAAGATAGTTTTTTCATCCTCTTGGCTTGCAGTTTCTGAAGCAACTGAGCTTGTTGAAGTTGCTGAATCAGAAGCTGAGTCTGAGTTTGACCCACTTGTGCTTTCAGTTTGTGACTGGCTATCTGAGGTTGAGTACTCTTTGCTGAGTGACGCAGATTCTGAGATCGCTTGTGACAATTCAGCAGAAATGGATTGAGAAACAGATTGTGATACTGAAACTGATGCTTCTGTGCTTGCTTGAGCATCCACTGAAGAGCTTGTAGACTCTTGGCTAGTTGATGCTACTGCTGAAGCTTCTGAAGCTGGCGCCGCACTCAATACAACTGACTCAGAGTTGACTGCCACATCTTGATTAGCAGTTACTTGGCTTTCCAAAGCTGGAGTTGTCGTTTCTTCCGCTTGGGCTGTATAAGTTGCCACTGCGCCTCCAGCCACTGCTCCCGCCGCTGCAATCCCTTTAAGAAGAGCTTGCCCTGAGAGAAGCGGTGTTTTTTCTTCAACACTTTGCGCTGAAACTGATGGTGCATCTGCCCCACCTTTAACAACCTTGAAGAGTCCAAAGTTGGATGTCGCAGCACGAAGCCATTGCTTACCTGATTTGATCAATTTAAAACGAGTCACGCGATCAGTTTCGCGGTATTCCCCTTCGTTCCTTCTAAAAAACATATCTACTCCATTCTTGTTTTATGTATTAAAACTCACCGATAAATTTTATCATAAAATTCTTGTAAGTTCTAATATAAACTATTATTTCCCTCAAAAAAAATTGCAAACGCTTTATGCTGTGTAAATACTGAAAATGCTTGTTTCATGGCACTTTCACCCATCTTATATTTTGCAACATAAAACTTAAAGTTATCTTAAAATTCAACATCTACTTCTTCTACATCTAAGATTTCAGCTTACTAAACTAATCCTCTCCTCTATAATGCTAAGGCTAAATAAGACTTAGACTAACAATTAAGATAGGCTCTCTCATTTTCAAGAACGACAAAAAGACACACCCCATATCGGAATGTGTCTTTTTTAGAACGAAGCTAATCGGCTTATTCTTACTTAAGAGTAGTTAGTTTTTATTAGGACTAATCACTCATAAGTTTTAGGGGTAAGTCGAAGGAATATTATTCCTCAGTTTTTTTGCGTTTTGCCGCAAGAGCCAATCCAGATGCAGTTGCAAGCAATCCAAGAGCTGCTGTAGCTGCTACGTTAGACTCTTCACCAGTGTTTGGCAATTGTGCCATTTCTTGTGCAGGTTTAACTGGAGTAGCTTTAGCTGGAGCTTTAGGAGCTGGATCAACTGGTTTACCTGGAGTTGGTTGTTCAGGTTTACCTGGAGTTGGTGTTACTGGTTTTTCTGGAGTTGTATCGACAAGTTTGTAAACGTAAGTTACGTTCTTATCGCCTTCGATTACTTTACCAGTTACTGGGTCAGTTGTAGTCAAGTGACCATCACCATCTACAGAACCTACTGGGTAGTTACCTTGTGGTACCAATTCGTAAACTTTACCATCAGCAGTAACAATTGTCTTAGGACGGTTATCGATTACTGTATCGTAATCTTTACCTACTGGTTGACCAAATTCATCTGTTACTGATTGTTTGATAGTGTTACCATTTTCATCTACATAGTGAACGTAAACATTACCCTTAGGTTGTGCTGGTTGTTCTTTGAGTTTGTAGATGTAAGTAACATCTTTACGTCCTTCGATAACTTTACCTGTTGTAGCGTCTGATGACTCAAGGTGACCTTGTCCATCAACTTTACCTACAGTGTAGTTACCTGCTGGTACCAATTCGTAAACTTTACCATCAGTTGTTGTGATAGTCTTAGGACGATTATCAACTACTGTATCGTAGTCTTTATCGACTGGTTGATCTTTTTCATCAACAACTGAAGTCTTGATTGTGTTACCTTCAGTATCTTTATAGTGAACGTAAACGTCACCTTTCACTTCTTTGTAGACGTAAGTGATGATTGAACGTGGTTTATCAACTTTACCTTTAATTGGATCAGATGATTCAAGGTGTCCATCGCCATCAACTTTACCTACTGGGTAGTCACCTTTCGGTACGATCTTG
>OGEQ01002592.1_pt1 | contig 11823 bp, 9 predicted proteins | sample 1570731 | NCBI WGS metagenome assembly OGEQ01 (sample SAMEA2582132, study PRJEB24529) | metagenome | biome: Human gut stool | place: China | collected 2011
ATACGGCGACCACCGAGATCTACACTCTTTCCCTACACGACGCTCTTCCGATCTTGTCCGTCGTATTTTTCGGCAGCAGCGTCCAATAGCCCGCGACGGCCAGCGCCGTCACACCGAGGAACAGGGCTATGTATAAGCCCGTCCCGCCGAAGAAGTGCCGCTTTGCGCGGCCGTTCGATCCTGCCATGTTTCATCCTTTCCGCCGCTTTGCGGCTCGTGCGAAAATTGCGAGCAAAAAAAGCTCTGACGGTAGTGTGTACCGTCAGAGCTTTTTCTAAACATGGCAGATTCGATTTTTTAGCGGACGATCAGCGTCTTGCCGTCCATTTCCGCGGGCTGCTCAAGGCCCATCACGTCGAGGATCGTCGGCGCGATGTCGGCGAGGCGGCCGGGGCGCAGCTCCGTGCCCGCGCCGCAGAGGATGAAGGGCACCAGATCGGTGGTGTGGGCGGTCATGGGGGAGCCGTCCTCCTGGGTCATGGTCTCGGCGTTGCCGTGGTCGGCGGTGATCATGGCGATGCCGCCCATTTTCATGGTGGCGTCCACCACACGGCCCACGCACTCATCCACGGTCTCCACGGCCTTCACCGCCGCGTCAAAGACACCGGTGTGACCCACCATGTCGCAGTTGGCGAAGTTCAGGATGATGACATCATACGCACCGGATTCGATCCGCTCCACGCACTTGTCGCACACCTCGTAGGCGCTCATCTCCGGCTGGAGATCGTAGGTTGCCACCTTGGGAGAGGGCACCAGCACCCGGTCCTCGCCGGGGAACTGGGTCTCCACGCCGCCGTTGAAGAAGAAGGTCACATGGGCATACTTCTCCGTTTCCGCGATGCGGAGCTGGGTCAGTCCCAGGTTGCTGAGATACTCACCCAGACCGTTGCGGACGGCCTGACGGGGGTAGGCCACCTCCACATTGGGCATGGTAGCGTCATACTCCGTGGTGCAGACGAAGGTCACGGGGAAATACTGGCGGGTGAAGCCGTCGAACTTCGGGTCCACAAGGGTCCGGGTGATCTCACGGGCCCGGTCAGGGCGGTAGTTGAAGAAAATCACACTGTCATTATCGGAGATGGTGCCGTCCCCATCACAGATCACCGGCTCGATGAACTCGTCGGTGACGCCGGCGGCGTAGGCATCCTTCACCGCTGCCACGGGCAGGGGGTTAACGTGGGCGCTCTCACCGTAGACCATGGCGTCATAGGCGGCTTCCACACGGTCCCAGCGCTTGTCGCGGTCCATGGCGTAGTAACGGCCCATGAGGGTGGCGATCTTACCCACGCCCAGCTCCCGGCACTTTTCCACCGTCCGGGTCACATAGTCCACGCCGGAGGTGGGGGAAACGTCCCGTCCATCCAGAAATGCGTGGATGTAGACCCGCTCAAGGCCACGGTCCTTTGCCATCTGCATCAGGGCGAAGAGGTGGTCGATGTGGGAGTGGACGCCGCCGTCGCTGAGCAGACCCATGAGGTGAAGGGCAGAGCGCTTTTCCTTGCAGGCGTCCATGGCGTGAACATAGGCGGGATTCTGGAAGAAATCTCCGTCATCAATGGATTTGCTGATCCGGGGCAGGTCCTGAAACACCACCCGGCCTGCGCCGATGTTGGTGTGGCCCACCTCACTGTTGCCCATCTGGCCTGCAGGCAGACCTACATCCAGACCAGAGGCGGACAGCTCTGTATGGGCATACTCCTGGAAGAACTGATCCAGACGAGGAGTGTTGGCGGCGGCAACGGCGTTGCCCTCCGTCTCGGTCCGGAGACCGAATCCGTCCATAATGATGAGTGTGGTCGGTGTTTTGTTCATAGAAACCTCATTTCGCATAAAGGGGGGGACTGTGTCCCCCCGCTTTTCCGCATTATTCCTGATTGGCCGCGTTGATGATGTCCACGAACTGCTCGGGCTTCAGAGCAGCACCGCCGATGAGGCCGCCGTCGATATCGGGTTGGGCCAGCAGCTCAGCAGCGTTCTTGGGGTTCATGCTGCCGCCGTACTGAATGGTGACGCTGCGGGCCACGCGGGCACCGTACAGGCCACGGATGGCAGCACGGATGTTGGAGCAGACCTCGCCGGCCTGCTCGGCAGTGGCGGTCTTGCCGGTGCCGATGGCCCAGATGGGCTCATAGGCGATGATGCAGCGGCGCAGCTTCTCAGCAGGGACACCGTTCAGAGCGCTCTTGACCTGCAGAGCGATCCACTCGTTGGTGATGCCGGTTTCGCGCTGCTCCAGGCTCTCGCCCACGCAGATGATGGGGTTCATGCCGGCGTTCAGCACAGCGTGGACCTTCTTGTTGACAGTCTGGTCAGTCTCGCAGAAATACTGACGGCGCTCGCTGTGACCCACGATGACATACTTCACGCCCAGGTCCTTCAGCATATCGGCGGAAACCTCGCCGGTGTAAGCGCCCTTCTCCTCAAAGTAGACGTTCTCGGCACCCACGGAGATCCGCAGATCCTTAAAAGCCTTCATAGCGGTGGAAATATTGCAGGCGGGGACACAGATCAGGGTGTCGCACCACTTGGCGCGGGGCATGATCTTCTTCAGGTCCTCGGCGAATTTCTTGGTCTCGGTGGCGGTCATGTTCATCTTCCAGTTGCCGGCGATGACAGTCTTACGGTATCTGCGGTTCATAACTCTTTTTTCTCCTTTTGTATCTTTGATAACGATGATCGGATCGTTTCGGAGGGCCGTCAGGGCGGTCCGAAAAAGGCTCGACAATAAAACTTATTATTTTATAGCGAAAACGAGGGGATTTGTCAAGTATTTTTGAAAAATTCGACTGTTTTTGCGAAAATATCGTATGGAAAGCGGCAGAATGCTCTGCTGCTTTGTGGGATCGAACTATGTGGAGATCCTGATTTTGCCGGACAGCGATAGCGGGCAAAGCCCGCTGCGCTGCAATTACTTATCCAGCAGGCAGGCCACGCCGGGAAGCTCCTTGCCCTCCATGAATTCCAGGGAAGCACCGCCGCCGGTGGAGATGTGGGTCATCTTGTCAGCATAGCCCAGCTGTTCCACAGCCGCAGCAGAGTCGCCGCCGCCGATGATGGTGATGGCGGAGGTCTTGCTGAGAGCCTCGGCCACAGCCTTGGTGCCCACAGCAAAGGCGGGGAACTCAAACACGCCCATAGGACCGTTCCAGATAACGGTACCGGCATCGGCCACAGCGTCGCAGTACAGCTTCACGGTTTCGGGGCCAATGTCCAGACCCTGCCAGCCGGCGGGGATCTCACCGGACTTGACTACCTTGCTGTTGGCGTCGGGAGAGAAGGCGTCTGCGATCACGGTGTCCACCGGCAGCAGCAGCTTTACGCCCTTGGCCTTGGCCTTTTCCAGCATTTCCAGAGAATAGGCTTCCCAGTCGGATTCCAGCAGGCTGTCGCCCACCTGACCGCCCTGAGCGGCAGAGAAGGTGTAGGCCATGCCGCCGCCGATGATGATGGTGTCGGCGATCTCCAGCAGATTGTTGATGACGCCAATCTTGGAGGAGACCTTGCTGCCGCCAAGGATAGCTACCAGAGGCCGCTTGGGGTTAGCCAGCGCGCCGCCGATGACTTCCAGCTCCTTCTCGATCAGGAAGCCGGAGACGGCGGGGAGATAAGCCGCCACACCGGCGGTGGAGGCGTGAGCCCGGTGGACGGCGCCGAAAGCGTCGGACACGTAGACCTCGGCCATGGAAGCCAGCTTTTGTGCGAAGGCGGGATCGTTCTTGGTCTCGCCCTTTTCAAAGCGGGTGTTTTCCAGCAGCAGGACCTGACCGGGCTGCAGGGCCGCGGCCTTAGCCTGAGCATCCTCGCCCACAACGTCGCTGGCGAAGATGACCTCCTGTCCCAGCAGCTCTGCCAGACGGGCGGCTACGGGAGCCAGAGTCAGCTTCTTCTGCTCCTTGCTCCAGGCGTCCTCAGTGAGCGTAGCGGGGTCTTTGCCCTTTTCTGTCTGCTTTTTGACCCATTTGTCAAAATCTGGCTGGGGCTTTCCAAGGTGAGAGCAGGCGATCACCGCCGCGCCCTGATCCAGCAGATACCGAATGGTGGGCAGAGCAGCCACGATGCGCTTGTCACTGGTGATGGCACCGGTCTTTTTGTCCTGAGGGACATTGAAATCGCAGCGGAGAAGGACCTTCTTGCCCTTCACGTCGATGTCGCGGACGGTCTTTTTCTGGTAATTCATAAGCAAACTCCTATACGATCATTGATTTGCAGTGATTAAGGGGTTTTCGCCATTTCCCCCACACCCAGCAGGCCGGGGAAATCATTTTGCCGCAGCGCCTCGTACACGCATACGGCCACGGTGTTGCTGAGGTTCAGACTCCGGGCCTCATCGATCATGGGCAGACGGATGCAGCGGTCCCGGAAACGCTCTCGGAGATCCATGGGAAGTCCGGCGGTCTCTTTGCCGAAGAAGATCCAGCTATTCGGGGAGAACCGGGCTTCCTGATAGGATCGGGGGGCTTTTGTGGTGGTCAGCCAGCAGTCCTGCGCGGCCTTCGGACGCTTTTCAAAAAAGTCATCCAGGTTTTCATAGTCAAAGACCTCCACCAGATGCCAGTAGTCCAGTCCCGCCCGCCTGACAGCCCGCTCGGAGATGTCAAAGCCCAGCGGCCGGATCAGATGCAGACGGCTGCCGGTGGCGGCGCAGGTGCGGGCGATATTGCCGCAATTCTGAGGGATCTCAGGCTCCACCAATACGATATTCAGCACAGATATTCCCTCCTTTTTGCTCGAATGGATACTATTGTAATCCTTTACCGATAGAAATTCAACTGTTTTGTGGTGAATTTTGCGATTCTTTGGGCGGTTGAATGGTTTGCGCGGGGGGAGTGGGTATGTATTCTCAAAAAATTGAGGTTTTTTAGTTAATTTGCTGAATTTCCGGTGTCTTTGATAAATTCAAACAGAAAAGGACGAAAGATTTGGAGGAAATTACCTTGAACTTTTTCCGGGAAGGGGTGGATTTCCCTAAAAAGTTTGGTATAATGACAGTGATAAGATTCCGGTCGCTATGCGGCCTGACGGACAGGAGGGACTTACCATGGATCACACGTGTCGTGCTGTGTTTATTCTGGAAGAGGATCACTCTATTCCTGCAGGTCACAAACCGCTGATGCTGGAAGCCATATTGCACCGCCCAATCATGGAGCGGGCCGTTGTGCAATGTTTGGCGGATGGCGTTCAGCGGTTTTTTGTTGTCTGCTCGCCCCGCTTTGCTGAGGAGGCGGCTGCCTGCTTCCCGGAGGGAACGGATGTTGTGATCTCTGAGCAGCATGCCGAGCTTTTGGATTTCCTGGACAATGACGAGGACACCCTGGTCCTCTGCCGCGCGGCTCTGCCTATGGCTCAGGCCGGCCCCGGCTTTGCCTATTCCGCACCCGGACGGGAACTGCGGGAGGTCTGGAAGAACAAGATGACCAACGCTGTATCCGGCGCTTCGCTGGTGTCTGGCTGGCTGCCGATCTTCGGACCGGAGACCATCGCTGAGCTGGAACCGGTTTTGGCGAAGATGGAACACGAACCGTAATTTTGAAATTTTGAACATATAAAATATACAGAAAAGAGAGGAAAACTCCTATGATTTCTCACGGGAAGGACATCAAAGTTTTCTGCGGCAACGCAAACCAGCCTCTGGCGGCTGAGATCTGCCAGATGATGGGCACCAAGCTGGGTGAATCTGAGGTCAAGAGCTTCGCTGACGGCGAGGTCTCCGTCTCCCTGTACGAGACCGTCCGCGGCAGCGATGTGTTCGTGGTCCAGTCCACCTGCAAGCCTGTCAATGACAACCTGATGGAGCTGCTGGTGATGATCGACGCGCTGCGCCGCGCTTCTGCCGGCCGTATCACTGCCGTCATCCCTTATTTCGGCTATGCCCGTCAGGACCGCAAGGCCAAGGCCCGCGATCCCATCTCTGCCAAGCTGGTGGCCAACATGATCACCGCTGCCGGCGCTGACCGTGTGCTGACCATGGACCTCCACGCCTCCCAGATTCAGGGCTTCTTCGACATCCCCGTGGATAACCTGCTGGGCAACCCCATCTTTGTGGATTATTATGCCAAGAAGTTCGGCGACAAGTGCGAGGATATGATGGTGGTCTCTCCCGACGTTGGCTCTGTGGCCCGCGCCCGCGCCTTCGCTCAGAAGCTGCACATGCAGCTGGCCATCGTGGATAAGCGCCGCCAGAAGGCCAACCAGTGCGAGGTTATGAATGTCATTGGCGACGTGAAGGGCAAGGACTGCATCCTCTTTGATGACATGGTGGATACCGCAGGCTCTCTGTGCAACGCTGCCAAGGCCATCGTGGAAGTGGGCGGCGCCAACAAGGTCTACGCCTGCGCCAGCCACGGCGTCCTCTCCGGTCCTGCCATTGACCGTCTGGAGTCCAGCAACATTGAGGAGCTGGCTCTGCTGGATACCATCCCCGCCCATCCCGAAGCGGTCCGGGCACGGATCAAGTATCTGTCCGTGGCTTCCATGTTCTCTGAGGCCATCGAGCGTACCTATCAGGAGGTTTCCATCTCCAAGCTGTTCCGGTAACGATCCGGCCCAAAATCAGCGCATTGAGTGTAATATAAAAAACGGGGAAGCAGACTTGCTTCCCCGTTTTCTTTGGTATATGATACAAGCAAACAAGGAGGAATTCCCTATGATCTTTGAAAAATCCGGCGGGGCGGTGGACTGGCTTATCGTGGGCCTAGGAAACCCCGGTCAGAAGTATGAGCATACCCGCCACAACATGGGCTTTCTCACGGTGGACCTGCTGGCGGAGCAGCTGAACGTGAAACTGAACAAAGTGAAGTTCAAATCTGCCTATAACATCGTCCGCTTCGGGGGCCAGAAGTGCCTGGTGATGAAGCCCCAAACCTATATGAACCTCTCCGGCGAAGCCGTCCATGAGGCGGTGCAGTTCTATAAGATCCCCGCCGATCATGTGCTGGTGATCTACGATGATGTGTCCCTCCCCGTGGGTAAGCTGCGGGTGCGGCCCACCGGCTCCGCCGGCGGTCACAACGGCATCAAGAATATCATCGCCCATCTGGGGACTCAGGAGTTTCCCCGCATTAAGATCGGCACCGGCGCCCCGTCCGGCGGCGGTGCGGAGATGATCGATTGGGTCATCGGCGTGCCCTCTCAGGCGGAGCGGAAGATCCTGGTGGAGAGCTTTGAAAATGCCGTCAAGGCAGCGGAGGATATCATCGAAAACGGCTGTCAAAAGGCCATGAACGATTATAACTGACCGGCCTGACGGGCATATAATATAGAAAACAGCGGCACACCCTGGCTACCAAGGCCGGAGTGCGCCCGTTTGCGCGTAAAGCATGACTTTTGTCAGGAGGTGTCGGATGGACGCATTTCTGAAAACTCTACAAACGCTGCCGGAGGTGGCTGAGCTGGTGAGACGGGTGGAAAACGGTGGATGCCCCGCTGTCCTTACCGGCACCCAGCCGGTACAGCGGGCCTGCGTCGGCGCGGCGGTGGCCGCCGGAGCCGGACGGCCCATGGTGTTTCTCTGTGCCGACGAGCGGGAGGCCCGTCAACTGGCGGGTGACCTGCAAAGTCTGACCGGTGAAATGCCGGTGACGCTGCTGGCGAGAGAATGGCAGTTCCGGCCCAACGCCGTTTCCTCCCGGGAGTGGGAGCGGAGCCGCTTGGCAGCGCTGCACCAGATGGCGGCGGGCAATGCGCCGGTAGTGGTTGCCACGGTGGACGCCCTCTTGGCCCGGACCATGCCGCCCCATCGGCTGGCGGAGCTGTCCATGACGCTGGAGGTGGGCGGCCGGGCGGACCTGAAGGAACTGACGGACCGCTTGTTACAGGCGGGGTATAGCCGCTGCGATCAGGTGGAGGGCGTGGGCCAGTTCGCTCTGCGGGGCGGTATTCTGGATGTGTTCTCCCCCCTGATGGAGCAGCCGGTGCGGTGCGAGTTTTTCGACGATGAGATCGACTCTCTGGGACTGTTCGACCCCGGCACCCAGCGGCGGACGGAAAATGTATCCGCCGCACTGCTGCTGCCGGCGGCGGAAGTTCTGCCGGGATTGACCCCCGGCGGGCTTACCCATCTGGCGGAGCAGATCGAAAAGCTGGCCGTCAAGTACGCTAAGAAAGAAAACGGAGAGAAAATTGCCCAGACTCTTCGGGGGGACGCGGAGCGCTTCCGGAATGGTGCGGAGGTCAATGGCCTGGACCGCTATCTGGATTTGATCTATCCGGACGCCGCCGGAGGTGCGGAGTATTTGCCTCCGGACGCCGTGGTGTTTCTCTGCGAAGGAGGGCGCGTTGAACAGCGGGTGAAAACCGTGCTGCTTCAGCTCCATCAGGACACGGAGGCTCTCATGGAGGCCGGTCTGATGGTGGGGGACGCGGCGGAGGTCTGCCTTTCCGGGGAGGCGCTGTTCGCGCGGCTGGCGGATTTTCCGGTGGTGATGCTGGACGCGCTGCCCACCTCCCGGCACCCGCTAAAGCCCCGCGGCCTGCTGGCCATCAACGCCCGGCAGCTCAGCTCCTACGGCGGCAGCTTGGAGACTGCTGTCACGGACTTGGAGCACTACCGGAACACCGGCAGTGCTGTGCTGGTGCTCTGCGGCGGTGAGGTCCGGGCGAAGAACCTGCTGCGGCTCCTGGAGGAGCGGGGAATCCCTGCTGTGCTGGATCTGAAGGGGACCGCTATGCCGAAGCCCGGCGAGCTGCGGATCACCGTGGGAGCGCTGTCCGCGGGCTGTGAGTGGCCGACGCTGAAGCTGGCGGTGCTGACAGAGGGACAGCTAACGGCCCCCACCCAGAAAAAGCTGAAGCTGAAAAAGGATTCCAACCGCCAAAAACTCCAATCCTACACGGATCTGTCCCCCGGCGATCTGGTGGTCCACACCCACCACGGCATCGGCCGCTTCGCGGGCATCCAACGGATGCCTGTGGACGGCGTGGAGAAGGATTATATCAAGATCGACTACGCCGGGGGCGACTGCCTGTATGTGCCTGTGACCCAGTTGGACCTGGTGAGCAAATACATCGGCGGCGGTGAGGATCAGGAGCGGACCCGGCTCAATAAGCTGGGCGGAACGGAGTGGGCCAAGCAGAAAACCAAGGCCCGGAAAGCCGCCAAGGATCTGGCAGCGGGGTTGACCAAGCTGTACGCCGAGCGGCAGCGCCGCCCCGGCTTTGCCTTCTCGCCGGATTCCCCGTGGCAGACGGAGTTTGAAGAGGCGTTCCCCTACGCGGAGACCGGCGACCAGTTACAGGCCATCGCGGACATCAAGAAGGATATGGAGCAGTCCCGGCCCATGGATCGCCTCCTTTGCGGCGATGTGGGCTACGGCAAGACGGAGGTGGCGCTCCGGGCCATTATGAAATGCGTCCTGGACGGCAAGCAAGCGGCAATTTTGGTGCCCACCACCGTTCTGGCCCAGCAGCACTACGCCACCGCCTGCGGCCGGTTCAAGGACTTCCCGGTGAAGATCGAGGTCCTTTCCCGATTCACCACCGCCAAGGAGCAGAAACGCATTTTGGAGGCTGCCCGCACCGGCGGTCTGGACCTGCTGATCGGCACCCACAAGCTCTTGCAGAAAAATATGGAGTTCAAGGATCTGGGGCTGCTGGTCATCGACGAGGAGCAGCGCTTCGGCGTGACCCACAAGGAGCGGCTCAAGGAGATGAGCCGTCAGGTGGACGTGCTGACCCTGTCTGCTACCCCCATCCCCCGGACGCTGAACATGGCCCTCTCCGGTCTGCGGGATATGTCTACCATTGAGGAGCCGCCAGCCGACCGTCAGCCGGTGCAGACTTATGTGCTGGAGCATGACTGGGGGATCCTGGAGGATGCCATGCGGAAGGAATTGGCCCGGGGCGGTCAGATCTACTACCTACACAACCGGGTGGAGACCATTGACCTCACTGCCTCCCGCATCCAGAAGCTGCTGGGGCCGGAGGTCCGGGTGGTGGTGGGCCACGGCAAGATGGGCGAGCAGGAACTGTCCGCCGTTATGCAGGCCATGGTGGATGGCGAGGCGGATGTGCTGGTGTGCACCACCATTATTGAGACGGGCATCGACATTCCCAACGTCAATACCCTCATCATGGAGGATGCCGACCGGCTGGGCCTTGCCCAGCTCCACCAGATCCGGGGACGGATCGGACGCAGCACCCGCCGGGCTTACGCCTACCTCACCTACCGGCAGGGGAAGATCTTGCAGGAGACCGCCGCGAAACGGCTGGCGGCCATCCGGGAGTATGTGGAGTTCGGCTCTGGCTTCAAGATCGCCATGCGGGACCTGGAGATTCGCGGCGCCGGAAATCTGCTGGGGCCGGAGCAGTCCGGCTACATGATGAGCGTGGGCTATGATATGTATCTGAAGCTGCTGAACGACGCCGTGCTGGAGCAGCAGGGGAAGGGCCGGGAGATCCGACCGGAGTGCTCCGCCGATTTGACGGTGGCGGCGTACATCCCGGAGCGGTATGTCCCCTCCGACCGGCAGCGGATGGACCTGTACCGGCGCATTGCCGCCCTGCGGGATAACGATGCGGCGGCGGACCTCATCGACGAGCTGACGGACCGCTACGGCGATCCGCCCCGGCCGGTGACGGCGCTGCTGGATGTGGCGCTGCTGCGGGCGGCAGCCGCCGACACCGGGGTGACGGATATTACCCAGAAGGGCCAGACGCTGCTGCTGAGTCTGGGCCAGCGGATGGATGTCCCCAGCCTCATGGCGGTATGCACTCTGCCGGCCTACCGCAGCCGCCTGCTGCTGTCGGCGGGGGAGTATCCCAAGCTGACGCTGCACCTGAAGCCCGGCGAGGAGGCGCTGGACGCCGCCGGGCATCTGGTGGACGTTTTGCTGCGATGCTGGCGGTCTCGGTGCTGATGGTGCTGTGGATCGCCTCCGGCGACCGGATGAGCGCCGGCCAACGAACGGACGGCCTTTACTACGAGGTCACCGGCATCCATCCGGACGCCGTGCTGATGCGCATCAACGGCGAGGACATCTCGGCGGAGGAGTACCTGTACTGGCTGGCCTATGACTGTGAGTACCTGACCTCCTATGTGCCGAATCTGGATTTCAGCGCCGAGGTGTCCAACGGCATGACCTACGGCTCCTATGCCAAGGCCGACGCCGTGGAGACGGTGAAGCTCTATGCCCTGCTGCGGCAGTGGGCCAAGCAGTACAATGTATCGCTGACGGAGGAGGACGAGGCCCGGCTTCAGCAGCAGCGGCAGCAGTATGTCACCTACTACGGCGGCGAGGAGGGCTATCAGCAGCAGCTGCAGCTGCTGGGCATCAGCGAGGATACCTTCGACAGCATCAACCGGATGTACCTGCTGTATGCACGGATTCACGACCTGTATACCGCCGACGGCAGCGCCATGCACCCCACGCAGGAGGCCATCGACGCCTTCGCTCAGGAAAAGGGCTATGTGACGGTGAAGCTGCTGTACTGGCCCGCCTCCGGCGGTGAGAACTCTCAGGCACAGGCACAGGACTTCGCCGCCCGGCTGGCCGCCGCCGAGGATAAGGATGCCCTGTATGCGGAGATGGCCCAGCAGTTGGGCATCGAGGCCGGGGACACCGGCCGTACCTTCAGCGCCGAGACGCTGGGAGAGACCCTGTCCGCCGCCTTCTCTGCGCTGGAGCCGGGGCAGGTCAGCGATGTTATTGCCACCGACGAAGGCTGGTATGTGGCCATCGGCCAGACGCTGGACGAGAGCTCCGTGCTGGACGAGATGTTCACGGAAAATGTGACTCAGGCCCGCAGCGAGCTGACGGTGGAATACAACCAGGGCCTCTATGACAAGCTGGACGCCGGGGACTTTTACAGCCGCCTCACGGCCCGGCA
>OGEQ01002595.1_pt1 | contig 11804 bp, 14 predicted proteins | sample 1570731 | NCBI WGS metagenome assembly OGEQ01 (sample SAMEA2582132, study PRJEB24529) | metagenome | biome: Human gut stool | place: China | collected 2011
CTTGGCTCTCCCCGTGGGAGAGCTGGAACGGCGCAAGCCGTGACTGAGAGGGAATCCTGGGCCTGCTGTCGAATGAGGTGAAAGCGAGGAATTCTGTGTGCAAATTCCGAAAGATAACGCCAAATTAGAAGCTGCGAAAGAGTTACGTCGGAAAATGACACCGCACGAGCGAAAACTTTGGTACCTTTTTTTACGGAACTATCCTATTAAGATATACAAACAGCGGATCATCGGTTCTTTCATCGTGGATTTCTATTGTCATAGGGCGAAACTAGTGATTGAAATTGACGGGAGTCAGCATTACGAAGAAAATGGAATTGCGTACGACGAGGAACGAAGTGCCTATTTGCAATCCCTTGGACTAAAAGTGGTTCGTTATTCCAATAGAGAGATTACCTGGAATTTTAAAAAAGTATGTGAGCAGATAGACGGCTTGATTAGAGAGAGAAGCGCACAAGAGAAATAGCATTTTACAGATGAATACACGAAATAAAAACGGCAGCTTTGCAGGCTTTCTTGTTCTGCAAAGCTGCCGCTTTCTTATTGTTTATCGTCCCAACGCGAACAGATTCGTTCCCGTGACGAAGTTGGAGAAGGAGTAGAGCACCACCACCGCGTCGATGTCGTGCTCTTCCACATAGGACTTGACGCTGGTCAGGTTATAGCGCAGGTCGAACAGGTGAATTTCGGAAAAGCGCTCCGTGAGGAAGGGGGCTAGGCTGTCGGTGTAGGAATCCCGCACGATGAGGAGCTTGGGGGCGTCGGTGTGGGGGGTGCGCACCACCGCCAGGGGCTGGTTGCCCCCCAGGAAGAAGGAATATTTGTCCTTCTCCTCCAGGTGGGAGGGGACGTACAGCGACCCGGCCTGGGGGGTTCCGTCGGGATAGCTGGTGACGGTGACGCCATCCTCGGGCACATAGGTGTCGATCTGGTCCGGGCGCACCCACCGCACGCCGGAGGTGGAGAACGTGGTGCCATAGAAGCTGTCACTCACCGTGGTCTTGGCATAGTCGCCCAAATCCAGGGGCGCTAAGTCCATGGCGGACAGCAGGGCGTTGGCCCCGTAATAGGCCCCCAGGCTGGTCCAGTGGTGGTCGGTGCGGTAGTAGATGTCCTCCGACTTGTGGGCGTCCAGGGCGGCGTACAGGTCCACAGACTGGGCGCCGGTCTCATAGGACAGCCGGTCAATGATGCCCTTCTCGTCGGCGGTGGGGGCCCCGTCGGGCAGACGGTCAGCCCAGATGGCGGCGGAGGAGGGGATGAGGCCGAAGTACACCGGGACGGACAGGTTGGCAGTCAGATCGTCCACATAGGACAGGTTCTGCTCCAACTGGTCCATGTCCGGCTGGTCCACCCGGTTGATGAGGGTGTCCTGTTTGCCGAAATAGACCCCGTTGTTCTCCGGCTTGCCGGACAGACGCTCGTTCCAGGCCTTCATGGCCACCCACAGGTCCCGCCCGGCGATGTGGTCGGAGACGTAATTCTCCGCGTCGGTCATAAAGCTGCCGTTCATCACCCGCTCCGGGGTGAGGGCGGGGGCCTTTTGCAGATAGCGGTTCTCCATGGGGGAGAAGGTCTGCTTGGGCAAGATCAGACTGACCAGGGCCATGCCCCCCAGAAAGCAGCAGAACAGGGTGGAGAGAAACACAGCAAATTTTTTGTTCATGGCGGCCTCCTTTAAAAGCGGAAGTAGAGGAAGGGGTTATAGGTCCCGTCCACCAGATAGGCGGTGCAGAGGACCAGCCCGGCCAGCACCAGCAGAGCGCACAGGATCTGGCGGGTCCGGCTCCCCAGCTTTTGAAACAGGGATACGCCCAGGGGGGTGGAGGCCAGGGCGGCGGCGCACAGCACGGGGAGATAGCTGTGCAGATAATAGCCAAAGGCTCCGTCGGCCAGGGGCACGCCCCCCACACCGAACATCACCGCCAAATAGCCCCGCAGCTGAGCAAAGTCCTCGATGGCGAAGATGGCCCAGCTGACCACCACCAGAAACAGGGTGTAGACATGCTGAAGGGCCCGGGGGGCCTTCTCCAACCGGGGCAGCAGGAACAGCTTTTCGATGGCCAGCAGCACAAAGTAGTACAGGCCCCAGCAGATGAAGTTCCAGTTGGCACCATGCCAGATGCCGGTGAGCAGCTCCACAATGAACAGGTTCAGGATCTGCCGCTTCAGGCCCTTGCGGTTGCCGCCCAGCGGGATATACACATACTCCCGGAACCAGCCGGACAGGGTCATGTGCCAGCGACGCCAGAACTCGGTGATGGAAGCAGAGATATACGGGTAATTGAAGTTTGCAGGGAAGTCGAAGCCCAGCATTTTGCCCATGCCGATGCCCATCATGGAATAGCCGGAGAAGTCGAAGTACAGCTGCAGGCTGTAGGCGATGATGCCCAGCCACACCAGCGGGGTGGAGGCGTTGGCCAGCCCCACGAAGGTGGTGGAAGGGCTGTCGGCCACGCCGATGATGTCGGTCCACAAGGCGCCGATGGCGTCTGCCAGCAGCACCTTCTTGGCCAGACCGAAGGTGAACAGGGTCATGCCCTCTTCGATCTGCGACAGGGTGTAGCGGTGCTTGTAGACGTGCAGCTGATTCGATACATCGCGGTATTTCACGATGGGGCCCGCAATGAGCTGCGGGAACATGACCACATAGGCACCAAAGTCGATGATGTTGCGCTCGGCCTTCACATCCCGGCGGTAGACATCAATGGAGTAGGACAGGGTCTGGAAGGTGTAGAAGCTGATGCCCAGCGGCAGGGTGCCGATGCCCTGGATCTCGGCAAAGGCCGTGCCCAGCAGGGCATTGGCGCTGCGCAGCACGAAGTTTGCATACTTGAAATAGAACAGCATGCCCAGGCTGCCGATGATGGCGATGAGCAGAAAGACTTTGCGCAGGGCGGGCTTTGCGTCAAAATGCTCAATGGCAAGGCCGCAGACATAGTTGATGAGGATGAGGGCCACCATGACCGGAAAAAAACGGACCTCGCCCCAGCAGTAAAACACAAGGCTGCAGAGGAACAGCACGGTGTTCTTGAGCTTTGCGGGCGCAAGGTAGTACAGCGCCAGCGTGATGGGCAAAAAGCGGAACAGGAAAATAATGGTGCTGAAAACCAAAGCGTCAGCCTCCTTTGTGCTTGCTCAAAAAAAGCCGATGCCGCAGCGGCACCGGCTCGGATAAGATCAGATCAGCTGTTCAGTGCGCTGTCCACGGCGCTGTCCAGATCGACAGTGCACTCGTTGGAAGCGATGGCCATGACCACGCGGTTGTCCTTGAAGGCGATGACAGCGTTCTCCACGTTGCTCTGTGCCTGGGCAAACTCGGCGTAGTTGCCGTAGAAAGCCACCTGGTCCTGCTGGTAGGCGGTCAGCTGGTTGGCAATGTCCTCGGCCTTGCCGTCGGCAGCTTCGATCACCAGCACCAGGCCGGCGTCGCCGTTGTCGTTGCTCTTCACGCCCTTGTAGCTCACCACGTCCTCGGCCTGCAGACCGAAGTCGTACTCAATGTTCATGGCGGCGATCTCAAACTGGTTGGAGATGGGGTCTGCCTGCAGCAGGGCGTTGTAGATACCGTCCAGATCGGATGCACCGTTCTCTTCGGCAGCGGCGGAGCTCACGACGCTGGAAGCTGCCTGCGAAGAAGCAGCCGGGGCGGCGGAAGAAGCCGTGGAGGAAGAAGCGGAGGAGCCGCCGCAGCCGGTCAGCACAGCGGCAGACAGGATGGCGCAGACAGCCAGAGATGCGATTTTTGTGCGGTTTATCATAAATTATTCCTTCTTTTGTTGAAATCATTCGTTCGGCTGCAGGTGTGTATGCGCACACCGGGCAGAACAGTATTATCTTACCATATCGGGGGGCAAAATGCAACGCGCAGGCACCCTTTTGCCGGCGGGTTTTACACATTCTTAACCGGTGACGGACTGCCCGGCGGCCAGCTTCTGCAAAACGGCAATGGCATCCTCAAAGCACAGGCCGCTCTGGCTGATAAGGGCGGCGTTTTCCGGCCCCACATAGCGCCAGTGCCACGGCTCGTAGGTGATCTCGGTGACGGCTTCGGCCTCCTTGGGGTAGCGCAGGATAAAGCCGTACTCCACCGCGTGCTGGCACAGCCAGCGGAAGGCAGCGGTATTCTCAAAGCCCTCGTCCAGGCTGGTGTGCTCCGGGGTGTTCAGGTCGGCGGCAAGGCCGGTGGCGTGCTCGGAGTAGCCCGGCGGGTTCACGATGGTGGCCGCTTTGGCCCGGGCGTCGGCTTCGCTGCAGCCCTGGTCGCGGTAATACTGGGTCTTGTTGTTGTAAAGCCTGGTCTGGTAGTCCACACTGCGGTAGCCGCTCTGCATCCGGATGTCCACACCGTCCTTCGCAGCGGCAGCCTGCATGGCAAAAAAGGCATCGGCGGCCTCGGTCTGCAGGTCCTTGTTGATGGCGGTGGAAGAACCGCATTTTTTGGTGGTGATGGTGTAGCCGTCTGCCAGCTTGTGGGTGTGGTTCACCAGCACCATGCGGGGGTCATCCAGCAGGGCCTGCGCCTGAGCGGCGGTCAGCAGGCCGTTTTCTGCGTCCGAGCTGCTGGCCGCGGGCTGCGATGCGGCAGACGATGCGGCGGCCTGCGGCTCCGGACTGAGCGCAAAGGCGATGCATCCGGCCACACAGCAGGCCAGCACGGTCAGGCAGAACAGGCGGCGGCCATGGCGGCGTCTGCGGCGGGGTGCGGGATGTGCGCTGGGGGAAGGCCGGGAAGAAGCGGAAGAACGCATAACAGCAAACCTTCTTTCCAAAAACGGATAACGTGCGGCCTGCCGGGGCAAGCTATGCCCGGAGGGGAGCACAATGAAGATGACAGCACAGGAATATGCGCGCCGGGTGCGGCGCACAGGGCCGCATTCGCCCCTGCTGGCCGACATCGCGTGGGCCTTTTGCGTGGGCGGCGGTATCTGCCTGCTGGGCGAGGTGCTGCGGCAGCGGTTTCTGGCCGCCGGAATAGAAACCGAGCTGGCCGGGACCCTGACCAGCTGCAGCCTGATCGCACTTTCGGCGGTGCTCACCACGCTGGGCTGGTACCAGAAGCTGGCCGCCCGGGCCGGGGCCGGGTCGCTGGTGCCCATCACCGGCTTTGCCAATGCGGTGGTCAGTGCGGCCATCGAGTTCAAAGCGGAAGGGCGGGTGCTGGGCACCGGAGCCAAGATGTTCACCATCGCCGGGCCGGTCATCGTATACGGCACGCTGGCGGCGGTGGTGTACGGCGCGGTGCTGTGGCTGAAAGGGCTGCTCCCTGTATAATACGATGCAGCCGGGCCGCAGATTGCACAGCGGCTCTCTATAGTATAGCACAACCCGGTGGATTTTTTGCCGGAAAGGAGAAATTTTGTTCATGACACAACGATGCGGCGACACACTGCTGTTCCGCACGCCGCCCGTGATCGCTGCGCAGGCGGCGGTGGGCGGCAAAAAGGAGGGGGAAGGCCCGCTGGCTGCAGCCTTTGATGAGCTGAGCAGTGACAACCGGTTCGGCCAGAGCAGCTGGGAGGCGGCGGAAAAATACCTGCAGCTGCGGGCGGCCCGGCTCTGCCTGCAGAAGGCGCAGCTGCCCGAAGAAAAGGTCCAGCTGGTGCTGGCAGGGGACTTGCAGGCCCAGTGTACGGCCTCCGGTTATGCCATGCGGGAGTTGGGTGTACCCTTTGCCGGGGTGTTCGGGGCCTGCAGTACCATGGCGGAAACACTGGGTCTGGGGGCTGCGCTGTGTGCCTCCGGGGCTGCGGAGCACCTGCTGGCCATGGCGTCCAGCCATTTCTGTGCCGCCGAGCGGCAGTTCCGCACCCCGCTGAGCTACGGCGCTGTACGCACCCCAACCGCCCAGTGGACCGTAACGGCGGCAGGCTGCTGTCTGCTGCAGCCTGCCGGGCCGGGAGTGCCGATAGCGGCGGCCACCTTCGGCCGTGTGCAGGATTATCAGGTCAGGGACATCAACAACATGGGCGCGGCCATGGCCCCGGCAGCCGCGTCCACCCTGCTGCATTATTTTGCCGACACCCACACCGAGCCGCAGGAATTCGACTGCATCTACACCGGGGACCTGGGGCAGGTGGGCAGCAGCCTGCTGCGGGAGCTGCTGGCGGCCGAGGGCCTGCTGGTGAAGAACCATGTGGATTGCGGCTGCATCCTGTTCGACGCCGCGGAACAGCAGGTGAAAAGCGGCGGTTCCGGGCCGGGCTGCTGTGCCGCGGTGTTGTGCGGGCACATCCTGCCCCGCCTGCTGCGCCGCAGCCAGAAGCGGGTGCTGTTCGTGGCCACCGGTGCCCTGATGAGTCAGACCACTTTTCTGCAGAAGGAGAGCATCCCGGCGGTGGCGCACCTTGTGGAGCTGCGCGCGCCGGAGAAGGAGAGCGGAGCATGAATTATTTCTGGGCGTTCTGTGTGGGCGGCGGCATCTGTGTGGTGGGTCAGCTGCTCATCGACCTCACCGGCCTGACCCCGGCCCGCATCCTCACGGGTTATGTGGTGGCCGGGGTGGTGCTGTCGGCCATCGGGTGGTATGCCCCGCTGGCCGAGTTTGCAGGCTGCGGGGCCACAGTGCCGCTGCTGGGCTTCGGCCACCTGCTGGCAAAAGGGGTGCGCACCGCACTGGAGGAAGAGGGAGCCGTGGGCATCCTCACTGGCGGGCTCACTGCCGCTGCGGCCGGCATTACCACCAGCCTTGTGTGCGGCGTGGTGTGCTCCTGGGTGGGCAAGAGCCACGACCAGAACTGAAAAAACGGCTTGACAGGACGGCGCGGCGGGTGTATGCTGAAGATACAGACCGTCGGTCTGTAAAGGAGGACGAGCAGATGCCGCGCAACAAATATCCGGAACAGACGGTGGAAAAGATCTTGGATGCCGCCGCTGCGCTCTTTGCGGAAAAGGGCTACCAGAGCACCACTTTGCAGGACATCATCGACGCCACGGGACTTTCCAAGGGGGCGGTGTACCATCATTTCCGCTCAAAGGAGGAGATCGCCCGGAAGGTGGGTGACCGCATGGGGGATGAGATGTGGGAACCGCTGCGCCGCATCCGGGAAGCAGCGGGTCTGACCGGCCTGCAGAAGCTGCAGGCAGTGTTTGCGATGTCCTTTGCAGGGGACCGGCAGCAGCGCATGGGCCGCACTTTGCCGCACCTGACCGATGACCCGTATTTTCTGGTACTGGAGTGGCAGAGCATCGAGGAACGTCTGGTGCCGGAGTGCATTGCGCCCCTTGTCCGGCAGGGCGTGGCCGATGGCAGCATCCATACCGGAGACCCCGATGCACTGGCCGGTGCGCTGTTCTTTCTGGCCGATCTGTGGCTGCCGCCCCAGAGCCGCCCTACGACTCGCACGCAGCAGCGAGCACGCAACCGGGTCTTTCAGCAGATGACAAGGGCGCTGGGGCTGGACCTGCTCACGGAGGAACAGGCCCTTCAGCTGGAAGAACTGTGCCCGGAGAAATAACAGAAAAAGAGTCGGCGGAGAAAGCTCCGCCTTTTTCAGACGATTTTACAGACCGATGGTCTGTAAATGAAAAAGAAAGGGTGATACGATGGGACCATTTGTACAGGTGGTACTGGGGCAGATCATTTCGCTGTTCGGCAATGCGGCGCTGCGGTTCGTGCTGCCGCTGATCCTGCTGCGACAGACCGGTTCGGCGGCGGTGTACGGTGCGGCGACTGCGCTGGCACTGCTTCCAGCGCTGGCCGGGACACTGGCCGGAGGCGTTCTGGCTGACCGCTGCCGCAAGGTGCGGCTCATGGTGGTGCTGGACCTTGCTGCCGCCGGGCTTGCATGGGGTGCCGCAGCCTCCGCCGACAACCTGCCGATAGTTCTGTGGGCACCGGCGGCACTCTGTGCGCTTTATGCGCTGCAGGGGCTGTATCAGCCAGTGGTGCGGGCCAGCCTGCCGCTGCTGCGGACCGGAGACCGCCTTGTGCAGGGCAATGCGGTGATCCAATTGGTCGATACGCTGGATGAGCTGCTGGGGCCCTTGCTGGGCAGTGCGCTGTTGGGTGTGATGGGGCTGGGGCCTCTGCTGGTGCTGTGTGGGGCCTGCTTTGCCGCTTCCGCTCTGTTGGAGTGGCAGATCCGCATCCCCGGCGACCGGCCGCAGCCACGCACGCAAAGAAAACCGGATTTTGCGGCAGACCTGCGGGAGAGCCTTACTTATCTGTACCACAGCCGGCCGGAATTGCTGCGGCTGGCGGGCATCATGGCGTTGGTGAACCTTGTGGAGATCCCGGCGGTGGTAGTGGGCATCCCGGTGGTGATCGTGCAGTACCTGGGGCAGAGCGATGCCGTGCTGGGGGCCGTTCAGGCCGTGCTGAGCGTGGGCGGCCTTGCAGGCGGAGCGCTGGCAGGCCGCAGCCGACATCCACTGTCCGACCGGCAGGCCCTGGGACTTCTGCTGGGCATTGCCGGGTCGTGCGCCGCCATGGGCGTCGTGCTCTGGGTACCACCGCTTGCCTGCGGCGGGGTGGCCCTGTGCGGCTTTGGGGTGATGGCCGCCGCCATGCGGTTCAATGTGTGGTTCTTTGCCCGGCTGCAGGCGGTGCTGCCGCAGGCACAGCTGGGCCGGGTGACCGGCTGTACAATGGCGCTGGCCAGCCTGACCCAGCCGGTAGGGCAGGCCGTGTACGGGATACTGTTCGATGTGTTTTCCGCCTGTCCGGCAGGGGTACTGCTGGGGGCCGGTGCCCTGTCGGCGGTGTTTCTGACCGGCGCAATGCGCCATGAGACCGAAAAACGCCCCGGCTGAATTGTCAGCCGGGGCAAGGGAAATCGGTTGGCTTGTCACTCTTCGCCCTGTTTTTCAACAGCTCTGCGCTAGAATGTGGAAAACAGGAGGCGATGAACGATGAAACACCGCTGGACGACCCTTTTGTGGGAGCTTTTTGCAGCACAGCTGCTGTGCACGGCGGCGGCAATGCTGCCCGGCAGCCGGGTGTGCACGATGCCGGGGCTGGCGCTGCCTGCGCTGGGTCTTGCGGCGGCGGTGCCCACGGCCTGGTTTGTGTGGGGCGTGTGGGCGGAACCGCCCCTGCCGCTGCCGCCGGAACAGCTGCTGGAACCGCCCCGGACACTGGACCCAGCTACCCTGCTGGACCTGCCGGAACCGGTGGCGTAAAAAACAAAAACCCCTGTACCGGGCGCTCCGGTACAGAGGTTTTGTTCGTCAATCAAACTGCGATCAAGCGTTCTTGTTAGCACGCTTTGCCATACGGCTGATCTTGCGGCTAGCGGTGTTCTTTTTGATGACACCCTTAGCGCGAGCCTTGTCGATCGCGGAAACAGCAGCCAGGACGGTTGCGTCCTTGTCAGCGGCATTCGCATCGATGGCAGCGTCTGCCTTCTTGACGACTGTTTTCAGGTTGGTCTTAATGGCCTTGTTGTGAGCCTGCTCTGCAGCAGCCTGCACGACGCGGTCCTTCTGAGATTTGATGTTAGGCATTCGTTCCACCTCCTTGGCTACCTATAACAGCGCACCTTATGATACCATATTTGCCGTTCCAGCGCAAGCATTTTTTCGATTTTTGTTTCAAAAAGTTTTGATTTTCCCATACTTTTTGTGCCGCGAGGCCCCAAAACCGGCTTTTTGGCGGCAAACAGAGCAGAAAAGAGGGAAAATCATGCGCTTGACAGATATGGCGGACGAGCTCTACACGGCCGCGACTGACCTGCCCGGCGGAGTCCGCGCGGCCACGGCAAAACGGGGCGGCGTGACGGTGACGCGGGTGGAGATCGCCCGGGAGGGCCTCGAAAAGCCCCGGGGGCGGTACGTCACGCTGGAAGTCCCCAGCGTCAGTGTGCTGGACGAGCGGGACGCCGAGGTCATCGAGCAGGCAGCGGACGAGCTGCGGGCGCTTCTGCCGCCGGAGGGGCCGGTGCTGGTGCTGGGTGTGGGCAACCGCCGGGTCACCGCCGACGCCCTCGGGCCCCGCACCGTTCAGAAAATTTTTGTCACGATGGGCGCAGGCCGTCCGCCGGTGAAGGGCATCCGCCCGGTGGCGGCGGTGGCCCCGGGCGTCTCGGCCTCCACCGGTCTGAGCCTGCAGCAGCTGGCCGGTGCGCTGGTGCGGGAAGTGCGGCCCACGGCCCTCATCTGCGTGGACAGCCTCTGCTCGTCGGAACCCCAGCGTCTGGGCCGGACGCTGCAGTTCTCCGACACCGGCCTCTGCCCGGCCCAGCCCGGCAGCAGCAAGCATCTGGACGCGGCCCGTCTGGGTCTGCCGGTCATCGCGGCGGGCATCCCCACCCTGATGATGGCGCAGGAGGGCAAAGACCTCGTGGTGACGCCCCGGGAACTGGACAGCGTCATCGCCCACGGGGCCGCCCTGCTGGGCGCGGCCATCAACCGCGCCTTGCAGCCGAGGCTCAGCATCGCCCAGCTCTGCTGGCTGGTGGGATAAAACCAGGCCGTCCATCATATTGTATGGATAAAACAAAAGGGGAGGGGGCAGTCTATGCGCTATGGCGAGGCCGGGCAGAGCCATCTGCTGCCCTTTCTGGGAGCAGCGGCCCTTTTTGCGGCTCTGACCATCACGGCCCACAGCCTTGTGCTGGGGCTGGCGGCGGTCATCGCCGGGCCTGTCCCGGCGGCGCAGACGGCGCTCTCCCTGAGCCGAAAGGCCGTCTCCGGCGCGGCACAGGAGGCCGCATCTGTGGCCGAAGCCGCCCCTGAAAGCACCGGGACTGCCGCCTCTCAGCCCGAAGCCGCCGCCCCGACAGGCGGAATCGAAAGCTATCTTGTGGAGCTTCTGGGTGACGACGCCCGGCCCGAAGGTGCGGGCGCAGTGATTGAAAAAAATTACCCGCAAGGAAGCGGTGAAAAGTACGTTGCCTGCGGCGCGGGCAGCATCAAGAACAACACCCGACAGACTGCGGCGGACATCGCAGCAGAGATACAGGCCCCACTGCCCTTTGGCGTCGAAAAGGACAGCCCTGACCCGCAGATCCTCATCATGCACACCCACGCCACTGAGGACTACCGCCTCTCGGCGGGGCTGTGGTATTCGCCCGGCGACGGCGCCCGCACCACCGACACGAACCTGAATATGTGTGCCGTGGGCCGGGTGATGGCCGACACCCTCAACGCCGCCGGGCTGAACACTCTCCACGACGAGACCCTGAACGACTACCCCAGCTACACCGGCAGCTACGAGAACAGCCGGGCCGTCGTCCAGCGGTATCTGGCCCAGTATCCGAGCATCAAGGTGGTGCTGGACGTCCACCGGGACGCCATCGAGACAGAGGGAGGTTCCCGGATGGCCCCGGTCTGCACCGTGGACGGGCGGCAGGCCGCGCAGGTCATGATCATCTGCGGGTGCGACAACGGCGGCAGCGTCCGGCTGCCGGGCTGGCGGCAGAACCTCCGTTTCGCCGCCGCATGGGAGCGGAGCATGGAGGGGATGTACCCCGGGTTCACCCGGCCTGTGCTGTTCAGCTACCGCTTTTATAATCAGGACCTCACCACCGGCAGTCTGCTCATCGAGATAGGAGGCCACGGCAATAACCTCAACGAGGCCCTCTACGCCGGGCAGCTGGCGGCCAACGGCCTTGTGCAGGCCCTGCTTGGCCCGGATACTTGACGAAACGGTGGCAAAGTGCTATATTTACTAAGAAATGCAGTGATTGGGAAAAGTAGCGCATCACAACGCCACAGAGAGCGCGGCAGAGCTGGGAGCCGTGCGCGGACGGTGCGTGAACGAACACCCGGGAGCAGCAAACTGAACAGGGCGCAGTGAGAAAAATGCGCCGCCAGTAGGTGCGCCGCAGGCTCAGCGTTAACGGAGCAGCGCTTTTACTTGA
>OGEQ01002600.1_pt1 | contig 11777 bp, 10 predicted proteins | sample 1570731 | NCBI WGS metagenome assembly OGEQ01 (sample SAMEA2582132, study PRJEB24529) | metagenome | biome: Human gut stool | place: China | collected 2011
TAGCCATGCGCACCAACTGTCCTACACCATTCTGGTCGAGTACCTGGAACGGGTCTACTTTCAGAATCTTCTTCTCCAGATAAATCGGGAGGAAGGAAGCGATATCGTCGCGTGAATAACCAAATGTCATCTGAGTCAAGTCGTTCGTACCGAATGAGAAGAACTCGGCAGAGGAAGCAATGCGGTCGGCAGTCAAGGCGGCACGCGGAATCTCAATCATTGTACCTACCTTGAAGTCGATGCTGTCACTCACTTCTTCAAACAACTGGGCAGCCTCAGCACGAATCACTTCTTCCTGCTGCTTGAACTCATACAAGATACCGGTCAGAGGCACCATGATTTCAGGATGGGTTTCAACACCTTCCTTCTTCAATTCCAAAGCAGCACCCAGGATGGCACGCGTCTGCATCTGTGTAATTTCAGGATATGTATTTCCCAAACGGCAACCACGATGACCCAACATCGGATTATGCTCACAAAGTGCCTCAACACGTTGCTGGATATACTGGAGGCTCACGCCCATCGTATCTGCCATTTCCTGCTGTCCCTTCAGGTCATGGGGAACAAACTCATGCAAAGGAGGATCAAGCAGACGCACCGTCACCGGACAGCCTTCCATTGCCTTGAAAATTCCCTTGAAGTCAGCTTGCTGGTAGGGAAGAATCTTAGCCAAAGCCTTGCGGCGCCCTTCTGCATTTTCTGCCAGAATCATCTCGCGCATGGCTTTAATCTTCTCGCCTTCAAAGAACATGTGTTCCGTACGGCAAAGACCGATACCCACAGCGCCAAAATTACGTGCTACTGCGGCATCATGAGGAGTATCCGCATTGGTACGAACCTGCAGCTTCGTATATTTGTCTGCCAAATCCATCAGTTCCGCAAAGTCACCGGACAGCTCAGCCGCTTTTGTCTCCACCTTGTCTTTATATACTTCACCGGTGCTTCCGTTCAAGGAGATATAGTCACCTTCTTTCAACAGTACACCATCCACTTCCACTGTACGCGCCTTGTAGTCGATGTTCAAGGCACCTGCACCAGACACACAGCACTTACCCATACCACGAGCAACCACTGCCGCATGCGAAGTCATACCACCGCGGGCAGTCAGGATACCTTCGGCAACTGCCATACCTGCCAAATCTTCCGGAGAAGTCTCGATACGTACCATCACCACACGCTTGCCGGCAGCATGCCATTCGGCAGCATCATCGGCAAAGAATACGATTTGTCCCGTAGCGGCACCCGGAGAAGCGGGAAGACCACGGGTCAATACCTTGGCTTGCTTCAGCGCTGTCTTGTCAAATACCGGGTGGAGCAATTCGTCCAACTTATTGGGCTCACAACGCATCAATGCAGTCTTTTCGTCAATCATACCTTGATGGAGCAAGTCCATGGCAATCTTCACCATAGCGGCTCCGGTACGCTTACCGTTACGGGTCTGGAGGAACCAGAGTTTACCCTCTTGTACTGTAAACTCCATATCCTGCATATCACGGTAGTGATTTTCGAGTTTTGTCTGCAAAGCATCCAGTTCCTTATAGATTTCCGGCATAGCCTCCTCCATGGAAGGATATTTGCTGACACGTTCTTCTTCGCTTACACCGGCTAATTCAGCCCAACGTTGAGAACCGATTTTTGTAATCTGTTGCGGAGTACGGATACCGGCAACCACGTCTTCACCTTGTGCATTAATCAAATACTCGCCATTAAACAAGTCTTCACCCGTACCGGCATCGCGGCTGAAACAAACACCTGTAGCTGAAGTTTCGCCCATATTGCCGAATACCATTGCCTGTACGTTGACAGCTGTACCCCACTCATCGGGTATACTTTCCATCTTACGATACAGAATAGCACGTTCGTTCATCCAGGAGTTGAATACGGCACAAACGGCACCCCACAACTGCTCGTAGGCACAAGTCGGGAAGTCTTTTCCGGTTTGTTCTTTCACCGCAGCCTTGAACTTCTTCACGAGTTCCTTAAGGTCTTCCACCTCAAGCTCGTTATCCAGCTTCACGCCTTTAGCATGTTTCACCTCTTCTATAATAGCCTCGAACGGGTCTACATCTTCCTTGTTCACCGGTTTCATGCCCAGCACCACGTCGCCATACATCTGCACGAAACGACGGTAAGAGTCCCATGCAAAGCGTGCATTGCCCGTCTTGCGCGTCAGGCCTTCCACCACTTCGTCATTCAAGCCAAGATTCAGGATAGTGTCCATCATGCCCGGCATGGAAGCGCGCGCACCCGAACGTACGGAAACCAGCAACGGATTCTCCACATCACCGAATTTGGAACGCATCAGTGTTTCCACATGGGCAATGGCTTGTTCAACTTCATTCTTCAACAGAGCAACGACTTTATCCTGCCCCATTTCATAATATTCCGTACAAACTTCTGTCGTTATTGTAAAGCCCGGAGGAACCGGAACTCCGATAAGGTTCATCTCTGCCAAGTTAGCTCCCTTACCTCCCAAAAGGTTTCTCATGCCGGCTTTTCCTTCCGCCTGGCCGTTACCAAAGGTATAAACTCTTTTTTTGTCCATAATATAAATTTAAAGTTTTTGATAGTGATTTCTCTTTTCTGCTCGCAAATCTAAGTATATTTCGCAGACTAGAAAACTTTTTCAGAAAAAACTTTATGCTAAAATGCAATTTCGACATTGCAATCTTTAATATTTCATTTCATAGAGAGAAATCCCGAAAAAATGTCTATTTTTGCCGAAGAATTTATTAGATTGGTGTAAAAGTGGCAAGAAAGAGAAAAGAACTTCCCCTACTGGAGAAGGTGACAATTACGGATGTGGCTGCCGAAGGAAAAGCCATCGCAAAAGTCAATGATTTGGTGATTTTCGTACCATATGTCGTCCCCGGCGATGTAGTTGACCTGCAAATTAAGAGAAAAAAGCATCATTATGCTGAAGCCGAGGCTGTGAAATTCCATGAATATTCGGCAGTACGGGCAGTTCCATTCTGCCAACATTATGGTGTATGCGGCGGTTGTAAATGGCAGGTTCTCCCCTATTCCGAGCAAATCAAGTATAAGCAAAAACAAGTAACGGACAACCTCACCCGCATCGGCAAAATCGAATTGCCGGAAATCTCTCCGATATTAGGTTCAGAAAAAACTCAGTTCTACCGGAATAAACTGGAGTACACTTTTTCCAACAAACGTTGGCTGACGACAGAAGAGGTTCAGCAGAATGTAGTGTACGAACAGATGAATGCCGTAGGCTTCCATATTCCCAATGCTTTCGATAAAGTGCTTGCCATAGAAAAGTGCTGGTTGCAGGACGATATATCCAACCGCATCCGCAATGCGGTACGCGACTATGCCTACCAGCACAACTATTCCTTCATCAACCTGCGTACGCATGAAGGAATGCTACGCAATATGATTGTGCGTACCTCTACCACCGGCGAACTGATGGTAATCCTCATCTGCAAGATAGAGAAAGAGGAGGAAATGGCTCTGTTCAAGCAAATGCTGCAATACATAGCAGATACATTCCCCGAAATCACTTCCCTGCTATACATTATTAATAATAAGTGCAACGATACCATCACCGACCTCGAGGTACACACCTTCAAGGGAAAAGACCACATCTTCGAGGAAATGGAGGGACTGCGCTTCAAGGTAGGTCCCAAATCTTTCTATCAGACCAACTCCGAACAAGCCTACAACCTCTACAAAGTAGCACGCAACTTTGCCGGACTGACCGGTAACGAGCTTGTTTATGACCTTTATACCGGCACGGGTACCATTGCCAATTTCGTATCCAAGCACGCACGCCAGGTAATCGGCATAGAATATGTGCCCGAAGCCATTGAAGACGCCAAGGTCAATGCCGAGATTAACGGAATTAAAAACACATTGTTCTTTGCCGGAGATATGAAAGACATGCTGACACAAGACTTCATCAACCAATACGGCCGTCCCGATGTCATCATCACCGACCCTCCCCGTGCCGGAATGCACCAGGATGTAGTGGATGTCATTCTGTTTGCCGAGCCCAAACGCATCGTATACGTCAGCTGTAATCCGGCTACGCAGGCGCGCGACCTGCAACTGCTCGATGCGAAATATAAAGTGAAGGCCGTTCAACCGGTAGACATGTTCCCGCACACCCACCATGTGGAAAACGTAGTATTATTGGAATTAAAAGATTGAAAGTCCAAGTAGTTTTCAATCGTAAATTGTAAATTGTCTAATCGTAAATTAAAACCAGTCGTGGCAAAAGAAAAAATTACAGCAAGAGCCCGCACACAATATACGGACTACATGGTGAAGGAACCGATGGAGCTCATGGAGTTTCTGGCAGCTAAAATGCCGGACGCCAGCCGCACCAAGCTGAAATCATTGCTGAGCAAACGCATTATATATGTGGACAGCGTTATCACTACACAATACAATTTTCCCCTGAAACCGGGTATGAAAGTACAAATCAGCCGTGAGAAGGGACGTAAAGAGTTCAACCATAAACTGATGAAGATTGTATACGAGGATGCCTATATCATCGTGATAGAGAAGATGCAGGGTTTGCTGTCCGTCAACACTGACCGGCAAAAGGAACGTACCGCCTATACCATCTTGAATGAATACGTGCAACGCTCGGGCAAGCAGCACCGTGTACACATCGTGCACCGCCTGGACCGTGACACCTCCGGCTTGATGATGTTTGCCAAAGACGAAAAGACGCAGAACACATTGCGCGACAACTGGCATGACATTGTGACCGACAGGCGCTATGTAGCCGTCGTTGCGGGCGAAATGGAAAACAATGCCGGCATGGTAAGGTCTTGGCTCACCGACCGCAAGCTGTACGTATATTCCAACCCGACAGACGATGGCGGAAAAGAAGCAATCACCCACTACCGCACCATTAAACGAGCCAATGGATACTCTCTCGTTGAACTGAACCTGGAAACGGGACGAAAAAACCAGATACGTGTACACATGCAGGATTTGGGGCATCCCATTATCGGCGACGGACGCTATGGACTGGAAGACGTAAATCCTATCGGACGCTTGGCCCTGCATGCTTTCAAACTCTGTTTCTATCATCCCGTCACGGGAGAGCTGATGCGGTTTGAAACACCTTATCCGGGAGAGTTCAAGAAATTGGTTTTGAAGAATAAGTAAAAAGCTGACATACAATAAAAAACGGAGCAATTGATTTGCTCCGTTTTTTATTGATAAGCATGTCGTCATTGCCGACGCATACGAAAAGGCTGTCCGTGAATATTATCTTGATATTCCCTCCAGCTATTATACCAAGTACCACTGAAAGAATAAGAATCAGCCATGGCTCCTTCAATGTAAGCCATGCTGCCACCATCATAGAATTCCAATTCCATCAGATTGTAAGCCCCACTAACCCAATTCCATCTGAAAAGCAAATAATTCGGGTCGCCATATGAACCAATAGTACCTTGGTTGCGCGCGTTAAAGGTCATAATCGTCCCCCTACCCCAAGTATATGCCCCGAAATCTATTTCTTCAGATGTATACCATTCACCGGGCAGATTATATTCCGTTTCTTCCTCACTATCACATGATGTCAATCCTAATACAAGGACAAACAACAATAACATTTTTGTGTATTTCAACATATTATTCATAAGCCATACTTTATTTATAATTAGCATCTACCATCATAACAACCACTCCATCCAGTTTACCGGATAAATAATGTTCGCGCACCCATACATTATCAAAGTACTTGATTTCACCGGCACCATAATTCAGAGTCAACCCCTCCATAGACTTATCCATCCATTTCCAAGTAAAAGTACGTGAAGTCGTTTCATAGGGACGGGACTCGCCTCCGCGATAATACTCCCAGATTTCCTGTCCAGAATTATCAGCCTTGGCAAACTTCAGCTGATGACTGCATAACACTTCAACTCCATCTTTGTTTTCCGTCTGATATTCTTCTATCCACGTCTTCCCACACAATTTGTCGTCGCTATTCTGCATGGTATAATATACATCATCCCCACAAGACGCCAGCCCAATCGTAAATACACACAACAGCAATATCTTCACATAATTCAAAGTCTTCATAAGTTATCGAGTTTAGTTAATACTTGCGGACAAACATACACAAAAAAAATGAAACACTTAATACTTCGCCTGAAATTTCTTGTAGAAGACAAGGAATAAAATAAATCCCATCAGTGCAAACGGTACGCCTGCCAATGCGGGATAACGGTATCCTCCACTCAAGGCAAGACCTCCGATATAGGCTCCGATAGCATTCCCCAAATTGAAGGCCATCTGCACACAAGCGCCTCCCAACATTTCTCCTCCAGGGGCCACACGAATCATCAACACCTGCTCCGGACTGGAGACGGCAAACAAACCTGCCGTACAGAGTGTCATCAATATTGCCGAACACCACGGATGGGGCGAGAGTAAAAATATCAATAATAAAATAACACATATCATCCCTTGCACCACCGTACCTACCTTTCCCGGAGTGTACCGGTCGGACATGCGCCCACTGACCAGATTGCCGGCAACCATTCCGAATCCTGCCAGTACCATCAGTGCCGTAATGCTGTCCGCACTAAAACCGGAAACCTCAGTCAGCAACGGGGTGATGTAGCTATACCAGCAGAATACGCCACCGTTGCCCAAAGCCGTAGCTCCCAATATGAGCCACGGCGCCGGCTTCTTCAAAAAACGGAACTGTCCTTTAAATCCCGTGTCTTTCAGTCCTTCGACCTGCGGTACCCAACGCCAAATGTAGTACAGTGTTATCAATCCCCAGGCACCTACCAGCAGAAACGTGGCACGCCAAGACAGTGTATGGCTCAACGAAGTACCCAACGGCACCCCAAACAGATTGGCCACAGTCATTCCCGCTATCATAATTGAAACCGCCTCCGAGCTTTTCCCCTTATCAGCCAATTTTCCCGCAACAATGGAAGCCACCCCAAAATAAGCGCCATGAGGAAGTCCGGAAACAAAACGTCCCAACAGCAAGACCCAATAATTGGGTGCCATAGACGCACAAATATTACCCACAATCATTAATGCCATCAAGACCAGCAGAATCTGCTTCAACGGGCGTTTACGGGCCAGGAGCAGCATGGGCGCACCAAAACAAACACCCAACGCATACGCAGAAATGAAATGACCGGCCACGGGAATGCTGATTCCCAAATCAGTAGCCACATAGGGCAAAATACCCATCATCGTAAATTCGGCAATCCCTAGCCCCAATGTGCCGAACGCCAATGCAATAAGACTCTTCTTCATACCTTAAAAAACAACCTATATTTTTTACCGGGCGCAAAGATAATGACATTGCATTCTCCAAATAAAAAGGATACCGAATTATTTTCAGTATCCTTCTTCATTTTTTATCTTATATCAATTGTATACCCACCTTTAAAGACTCCTCCCGGCGCCAAGTGCTGCATACAGTCCTTATCCTTATATTCGCCCTTATAATGGGCACGGTCACAACGCCCGTACCACGGCTCGATGCAGACAAACGGAGCATTCTTGGCCGGAGGCGACCACAACCCCACCACCGGAGTGTCGAAATACAGACTGAGATAGGGCTTCTTCTCCTTATTATATAATGTAACTTCTTTCACTTGACTGTTTTCCAGAATCAGGGCATCTTTATCAAAGGAGTGGATGTCCAAAGGCAGCAGGCCATCTGTCAACTCAAGCAAATATTCCTTATCCGGAGCGGCACATCCTTTCTCGGAGATAAGGATATAGTGCAAACCTTCCGTCTTATCAAAGCCGAAATATCCACGGTCCGTTGTCTCCGTATCATAGTCCGGGTAATAGAAAGCCGGATGGGCCCCTATCTGGAAGTGCATTTCGCGTGTTCCGGTATTGATGACTTTCCAAAGCACCTCAATCTTCTTTCCCTCTATCCGATAGCCTATCTCAAGGCAAAACGGGAAAGGATATTTCTTGCGTGTTTCCTCACTGTCAACCAGTCGATAGCGTACCTCATCTTCCAGTTCAAGCATCAATTCAAAATCCATATCGCGGGCAAAACCGTGTTGCGTCAATGCGTAGGAAACGCCTTCGTGGCGGTATTCATTCTCCCAAACGCTACCTACAATGGGAAAAAGCACCGGAGAATGCCGTTTCCAAAAAGCGGGGTCTGCCTGCCAAAGATATTCTTTTCCATCATGCAAGATACTGCATAACTCGGCCCCATGTGGGGAGACTTTAATTGTCAGTTCTGAATTAGAAAGTGTTTTCATATCATATATCATTTTGTTATTTTCTCATATAGTGTGGCATCTCTCCGGGTATTTCCATCGAAATCTCCACCAGGCCACCGACCACTCCGTCCTGCTTCCATGCCGTCTGATAAATCATTTTCCTGACACCGTTCTTCTCAATGGTGTAGGCATTCACTCCCCCCGTCTCCAGCAGTTCGCGTATCTTGGCTTGCGATTGCGGGTTGTGGCAATCAAAGAGATTCTTGCCTATCAGGTCACCGTGTTTGGCAAACGTACGGCATGCTTTCTCGTTCATATATAGGATGATTCCCTTTGTGTCGCATACAGTTACGGCACAGTTCATTTCATTGGCCCATTCGTACATAATTCTTTATTTTTAATTGGCTATTTTCTATGCACTTGAAATACATTTACAGAAAACTCTTCAAAGTCAAATGTCCTTTTCTCTATCGAATTATTATTGCATTAATCCTCCTTCTATGAAGAAAACGACTTCATTCAATCGTTCTTTATTCGATTCTTCATCTTTGAAAATAGCTGGAGTAAAGATTATCCTATCTTGAATCAGATTATCTACCAAATCCCACATGACTTCATGGTACAGCATCACCATTGCCACTTTTTCATTGTCAATACCATATTGGCTTGCTAAGGAGCCACAATTATTCTTTAGTTCCGCACTGATAGAGTTTACCAATTTTTCAGTTATTTGATGAAAGCGGTCTTGCCGTTTCTTTATAATAGGAAATAATACATCTCCATTATCATCTACCAGCCCATAAGGTTTTAACTGAGAAACGAGTTTGGCATCTGTTACTTTTCCGAATTGTGCTATTTCATCAGCACAATGGTCCATAATGTCGTTGTCAGGAGCAATGCCGCTATTGATGTAAGTCAAAATCAAATTCTGTTCTCCGAAACCATTCGTACCGCATGCAAAGCCATTTCTTGATTCGTATAATACCCAGTAACAGCCACTCCAGCTTGTATAATTGTCAACATCCTCAAACAAGACTAACTTTGTCCACATTTTTCCATCCAGAAGGTATGAAAAAACAAGTGAGAGTACATTGTTCTTGAATCCCATTTCACTGATAGTTTGTGTCAATGATATAAAGTCTGCCTTTGTTTTGACATACATGGATTCAGCAATCTCCTTACTTAAGCTTCTTAGAGAATTGGTCTGTTCTTTGTCGAGAATGGGTATAGTAGTTTCCCATTTCCCTTTTGTTTTACTGACAAGTCCACCTACTTCCAATAACAATAATTGGCTATCAGAGCATTTAATACCCATTTCACGAAGTTCGGCTTGAGTACGTGGAGTCCGTAAATTGTATAGTATTTCCCAATTATTATCTGGCTTTACATAGTCTTCGGGCTGATGTCCGTTCACTGCAACAAACTGGGTTGCTTCCCATTCGCTATACGGTCTTATCGATATTTGTGCTTTAATCATTGTGGTAACGGACAATAAGGCAAACAACAATAATAAGTCCGGATAATGTTTCATATATCGCTTAATTTTAGTTTTGTTCATCATTCATGCACTTCTCTTATGTAACAAAGATAACGTTTTTTTCAATTCCTCTCTCAAACCTATAACAAAAAACTTCCCGACTACCAATAAAAAACTTCCTAACTACTAATAGTAAAGTTTGCAAGTATAGAGATAAAGAATTACCTTCGCCCTTGGGGATTTCTATCCCAAGCCTTGGGATAGAAATCCCCAACCTTGGGACAAACTCTGTAAGCCCCAATAAACAAACGAACCTCATAACAACGCTACCATCATGGCAGAATACAACATGCAGGAACTGAACCTGCCGGGAGAAGACGGCAAACGCATTCTCTACCCACGAATGAAACTATACGGGCAGGTGGACTTGGAAACCATCACCGAAAAGATAGCATACGCCTCATCCTTCACACGAGGAGACATCATCGGACTGGTGCAAGCCATCACCGACGAAATAGCCTACCAAATGGGGCAAGGTTACTCCGTGAAGATTGACAACTTAGGAGTATTCACCCCTGCCCTCGGTCTGCGGCAAGACCGTGAACGGGAGACGGGCGAAGAAGGAGACACCAAGCGAAACGCCGTCAGCATCTGCCTGAAGGACATACATTTCAAGGTGGACAAAGAACTACTGTAAGACGCCGGTGATCTCTGCCGTGGGCCATGAGACGGATACGACGATCTCGGATTTTGTGGCGGATCTTCGTGCCCCTACACCTTCAGCAGCGGCAGAACTCGCCTATTTTGACTGCCGGACTCTTTTGAACTCCATGCAAGGGTATCAGGAACGGCTGGAACGGGCAAAAAAATACCTGGAAAAGAACAGCTTCATGACCCAAGCCGACTATTGCCAACTGACCGGCTTATTGAAGTCTGCCGCCTCCCGCGAGTTGCGCGAATGGATAGCCAATCCCGAATCGGGCATCGACTACAAAGGACGAGGAACACACAAGATTTATATTCTAAGGAAACCATAACCCACATCCATTGAAGTAACAAAAACAATGAAGATACTACATACCAGCGACTGGCACCTGGGACACACCCTCTACAACTACGACCGTACCGCCGAACAGCAGGCCTTCCTACGGCAACTCACCCGCATAGTAACCGAAGAGCAGCCCGACGCCATGGTGGTAAGCGGAGATATCTACCACTACTCCTCTCCCGCTGCCGCCACGCAGAAGATGTACACCGACGCCATGCTGAACATCCATCAAGCCTGCCCCGGAATGGCCATCGTAGTCACCGCCGGAAACCACGACAGCAGCTCGAAACTGGAGATAGACAGCAGCCTCTGGCAGCACTTCGGCTTGAACGTTGTGGGAAACATCGAACGTACAGCCGAGGAAGTGAATCTGTACAAGCACATCATCGAGATAAACAATGAAAAAAAGACAATAGGCTACGTCATTGCCGTGCCCCACGTCTATCCGCAAAACTTCCCCCTGCTGGACACTGAAACACCGCGCGACCAACGGCAGGCACGCTTCTTCCAGGCACTGCTGGACGAAGTGAAGAAACGGAATACGGCACAGCTTCCCGTCGTCCTCATGGCCCATCTCTCCATTGAAGGCAGCGACCGTAGCGGGCACGATGAGAGTATTGGCGGAATAGAGTATGTTCCCCTCAGCGCTATGGGAGAAGGATACGACTACCTGGCACTCGGACACATCCATTGCCCTCAGGACATCAAAGGCAGTCATCACCACGCACGCTATTGCGGCACTCCCCTCCCCGTCAGCTTCGACGAAACCTATCCGCACTCCGTCTCCATCATCGAGTTGGAGAAAGGGGCAGAACCACAAATCAGTACAAGGGAAATTGAAAATCCGATTCCGCTCGTCACACTTCCCCATGACCCGACACCTTTCGAAGACGCCTTGAAATTACTGGAAGAATATCCGGAAGAGAAACCTGCATACCTCCGTCTGAATGTGCTGACAAAAGGCTACCTGCCCCCCGACTGCAACGAAAAAGCCTCGAACGCCGCCAAAGGCAAGGCATGCAAATATTGCTACATCAAGACTACCCGAGAG
>OGEQ01002601.1_pt1 | contig 11771 bp, 10 predicted proteins | sample 1570731 | NCBI WGS metagenome assembly OGEQ01 (sample SAMEA2582132, study PRJEB24529) | metagenome | biome: Human gut stool | place: China | collected 2011
TCCCGCTGGAAAAGTGCTGCTTTGCCATGGTGAACTGCGTGTTCAGCTTTGTGGCCCTGCTGCTGGTCATGATCTTTACCGGCGCACCCTTCCACCTCACCCTGATCGAGGCAGTGTACCCGCTGGTGACCCTGTTCTTCTTCAGCCTGGGCGTGGGTCTGTTTCTGGCGGCGGCCACGGTGTTCCCGGGCGGATATGTCCGGCCCCTACAGCCATTCCGGCAGGGAAGATGCGTTATTTTTTCAGCTCATCCTCGATCTCCGGCAGATCCTCTTTGATAAACATAAAGCACAGGCTCACCAGCAGCAGTGCGCAGGAAAGCCAGATCGTCCTCTCGCCGAAGATGCCGACGCACTGTGTGCCGATGCCCGCACCCAGCGCAAAGATAAAGATAATGGCAAAGTAGTGCAGGGACTTCCACAGCGCGTTTTTATCGTGGGTGTGTCCGAATGCGACCAGCGCGTCCATGCCGCTGCGCAGGTTGCCGATGCACATGGTACTGGCAAAGGCGTAGCCGTTCACCTTGCGGAAAGCCTGCACCTGCATGGCGCAGGAAAAAGAAACGATGGCGTTGGCCAGCAGGTTCTGCGATTGCGGCAGAAAGCCCACCGCGAACAGCAGCAGCACCTCGCCCAGCACCACCAGCTGCCGCCAGTGCAGCCGCTGCATTGCCTGAAAGTGCTCCCGCATTTTTTCCGCAGCCAGCACCCCCAGCGCAAAGGCGCACAAAGGCACCAGATAGTGCAGCACCTTGTCCCACCGGCCATCCATGATATTGGCGCTCAGCAGCACGATATTACCGGTCTGGGCATTGGCAAACACCTTGCCCCGGAACAGATAGGTGTAGGCATCCTGCAAGCCGCCGGACAGCGAAAGGAACACCGCCGTAAGAAAGGACTCGGACATTTGCCCGTGATGCTTTGTTTTCATACTTGTACCCTCTTTTCGGGCTCTATTATAATACATTTTGCAGCAGTTTCTGATATCATTTTTACATACCGGCTATGTTTCCCGCTCCAAAAGACGCAAAAACCGCGGGTGCCCTTCCCTATTTCAGCGCAATCTGCTAGAATAGGGATAGAAAATCTCGTACACAGGGAGGAGTTTTTAGTATGAAGATCGCAATTCCTTATGAAAACGGTCAGGTGTTCCAGCACTTCGGCCACTCTGCGCAGTTCAAGCTGTACACCGCCGAGGAGGGCCGCATCACCGGTGCCGAGGTGGTCTCCACCGACGGGCAGGGACACGGCGCGCTGGTGGGCTTTCTGGTGCGCAACGGCGTGAACGTGCTGCTGTGCGGCGGCATTGGCGGCGGTGCACAGATGGCACTGGCACAGGCCGGTATCCGGCTGTGCGGCGGCATCACCGGCGAGGCCGACAGCGCTGCGGCGGCTTATCTTGCCGGCACGCTGGTCTTTGACCCCAACGCCCGCTGCACCCACCACGACCACGAGGAGAGCCACAGCTGCGGCTCTCATGCCTGCCACGCCGACAAGGGCGGCTGCGCCGGCAATTGCCATTAAGAGCCGTTCCGCTTTCCGGCGGGACGATTTTGAATGCCCTCCGCTTGTGCTCTGGGCATTTTCAGAGGAAAAGATATTTAAATTTCGGGGTTCTGAAAAGCCTGCGGGCTTTTCAGAACCCCTTTTTTCACGGAAAGGAGTAAGCAAAATCGGGCAGCCCGCAGGTTGCCCGATTTTGCTAAAAAATGCTATTCAGAAAAGTGCTCAGACCTTCTCGATGGTGATGCTCCACTCGCTGGTCATGGCCTCGTCCGGCTCCAGCACCTCGTGCTTTCCGTCCTCGTTCACGCTGTTGGCCCAGCCGTTCCAAGGCTCCATGCAGACGAAGCTCTCGGCATCCTGCTGCCACAGCACGCCGTTTTCAAAGGTCTCGTCGGCGTCTACGGTCACCTTGTGGCCGTTGCCCTTGTCGGTCAGGGTCATGGGGAACTGCACGCCGGTCAGCAGACGGACAGAGTTGTCTGCGCCCTCCTTGCGGGTGAGGGTGATCTTTTCCGGGGCGGCGGGCTGCTCGCCCTTGGCGTTCTCGGAGCAGGTAGCACACTTGATGTCAAAGTCCACATTCTCCAGCTTGGAGGCCATGAAGTAGGGGTGATAGCCGAAGCTGAAGGGCATATCGGTGTCACCCTCGTTGATGATGGTCAGGCTGATGGTAGCCTTGTTGCCCTCCAGGTTGTAGTTCACCAGCAGGGTGAAATCGAACGGGTAGAGGAACTTGGTCAGCGGGGTGGCTTCCAGCACCAGGGTCACGCCGTCCGGGCCGACGCTCTCCACGTCCCATGCGCACAGGTCAGCCAGACCATGGTTTTCCATGGGGTATGCCTTGCCGTCAAAATAGTGCACACCGCCGTCCGGGCCGCCGCAGTTGGGGAACAGCACCGGCACGCCGAAGCGGGGGCGGCTGCACTCCGAGAAGTTGGGGCGGCGGGTCCAGATGTACTCGTCACCGTCCAGCGTAAAGCCGGTGATCATGCCGCCGCGCTCCGGGGTAATGACCAATTCGGTCTTGGCAGCGGGGTCAGAAATGACGTACTGCTCATAGCAGGCATCGCCTTCGGTGATGTAACGGGTGGTGATCTGATTCATAGGTCAGTCCTCCTTAGGTTTCCGGCTCTCGGCCAGCTTTTTAAAATAATAATCAATGCCATAGCGGATAAAATACTTGATCAGACGCACAGCACCGTAGATCAGCGCCGCATAGATCAGCAGAGAAAACAATAATGCGCCATTTGCACCCATCATATAGAATACACTTCCTTTCCGTATTTTCAAGCACAAAAAGGCCGCCGTACCGCTTTTTTGCCGTACAGCAGCCCTTTTTCAGTTACAGAACCACGCCGTCCTTGAAGATGGAGATTTCCCGGAAGCCGTGCTTCTCGGCCTTGGTCTGCTCGCCGCTGGCCACACGAATGACCAGATCCAGCAGATCTTTTGCCGCCTCGTCGATGCTCTTCTCGCCGTCAGCGATGACGCCGGTGTTGAAGTCGATCCAGCCGGACTTCTTCTCTGCCAGCGGGGTGTTGGTGGAAATCTTCAGGGTGGGAGCCGGAGCCGAGAACGGAGTGCCGCGGCCGGTGGAGAACAGGATCAGGTGTGCGCCTGCGGCGGTCATGGCCGTGGCAGAAACCAGATCGTTGCCGGGGCCGTACAGCATGTTCAGGCCCTTGGTGACAACGGGATCGCCGTAGCCGATCACGTCCATGATGGGGGCGGTGCCGCCCTTCTGCACGCAGCCGCAGCTCTTGTCTTCCAGCGTGGTGATACCGCCCTGTTTGTTGCCCGGAGAGGGATTATCGTAGACCACCTCGTTGTGGCTGATGAAGTAATCCTTAAAGCCGTTGATCATGTGCTCAGCCTTGACAAAGACATCATGGTTGATGCAGCGATCCATCAGGAAGCCCTCGGCACCGAACATCTCGGGTACCTCGGTCAGCACGGTGGAACCGCCGCGCTGGCCCATCATGTCGGAGAAGCGGCCGATGGTGGGGTTGGCGGTGATGCCGGACAGGCCGTCCGAGCCGCCGCACTTCATGCCCACCACCAGATCGGACACGGGGATAGGCTCACGCTTGAACTGCCCGGCATAGGCAACCAGCTCCTTGAGGATATCGCGGGCAGCGGTGAACTCGTCGTCCACCTCCTGACAGGTGAGGAACTTCACACGGTCGTGGTCGTACTCGCCCAGCTCTTCCACGAACTGATCGTGCTGCAAGTTCTCGCAGCCCAGATGCAGCACCAGAACGGCGGCAGCATTGGGGTGGCGCACCAGCGCAGCCAGCAGCTTGCGGGTCTGTGCATGGTCGTGGCCGGTCTGGCTGCAGCCGAAGGGATGGGTGAAGGTGTACAGGCCCTCGATGGAGCCGGTGACCAGATCCTGATTGTCGGCAACGATCTTCTTGGCGATGTCGTTGACGCAGCCCACGGTGGGGATGATCCAGATCTCATTGCGGATGGCGGCACGGCCGTCCTTGCGGCGGAAGCCCATAAAGGTCTCCGGCTCGACCTTGGGCAGGGGAGCCAGATCCGGGGCGGGGTTGTAGCTGTACTCTACCTCACCGGACAGGTTGGTGTGCACGTTGTGGGTGTGCATCCAGCTGCCGGGAGCGGCATCTGCGGTGGCGTGGCCGATGGGGAAGCCGTACTTGATCACGTTCTCACCGTTCTTGATGGGCTTCACGGCCATCTTGTGGCCCTGCGGAATGTCCTCCAGAGCAGTCACGGAAAGACCATCCACTTCCACCAGCGTGCCCTTGGCAATGGGGTGCAGAGCAACGACCACGTTGTCGATGGGGCTGATATGAATTGCCTGCGGCATAGTAGTTCTCCTTATCGTATCGCACAAAAGGGCTGCTGCCCAAAGCAGCAGCCCTTTGTTGTGCGGGTAGGTTGTTTTTTCAGGCTTACAGGCAGCTCTTGTAAGCAGCCTCGGCACCCTGAGTGCGGATCATTTCCAGATCAGCCAGAACAGCGGCCTCGAGACCCTCGATCTTGGTCAGATCCTGATCCCACATCTGGGTGTTGGTCAGCACGGCGTTCACCAGCTGAGCAGCGGTGTCGTCCTTGTGTGCATAGTAGAAGTCCAGTGCCCATGCGTCATCCTGGATTTTGTAGGTGTTGCCGGCAGGGCGCTTGCAGATCAGGCCGTCGGCGGTGCGCTCCTGAATGTCGCTGGAATAGAAGGCAATGTAGGCTGCCAGAGACATGGTCAGGCACTTGGGCAGCTGCTTCTGCTCCTCGATGTAAGCCAGGAAGGAAGGCATGTTGCGGGCCTTCCACTTGGAGGTGGAGTTCAGGGAGATGCTCATCAGCTCGTGGTTGACGAAGGGGTTGTTGAAGCGGTCCTCAACAGCAGAAGCAAACTCTTCCAGATCCTTCTTGTCCAGCGGCAGGGTGGGGATGATCTCCTCGTGCAGCATCTTGTTCATGAAGCCGCGGATGGTGTCGTTGTGCATGCAGTCACGCACAATGTCGAAGCCGGCCAGATATGCGCCCAGAACGAAGCCGGTGTGTGCACCGTTCAGGATGCGGACCTTGCGCTTCTTGTAGGGGGTAACATCGGGCACGACCATGACGTTCACGCCGGCCTTCTTGAACGGCAGCTTGTCCTCCAGCTCAGCGGGGCCTTCGATGACCCACACGCCGAACACTTCGCCCACGTCCAGAGCGGCATCATGGTAGCCGTTGGCCTCTTCCATGGCAGCCAGTTCCTTGGGATCGCGGATGCGGCCCGGAACGATGCGGTCCACCAGAGTGGAGCAGAAGGTGTTTGCGTTGTTCATCCAGTCGATGAAGGCAGGCTCCAAATCCCAGTCCTTGGCGTAGTTGTTGCAGCACTTCTGCAGCTCCTTGCCGTTGTTGTCGATCAGCTCACAGGACAGGATGGCCAGACCCTTGTCAGCAGCACCGTTGAATGCCTTGTAGCGCTCGAACAGCACGCGGGTCAGCTTTGCGGGGAAGCTGTTGGGAGGAACCTGATCGAACTGGCTGTCACCCTGCGTGTAGGCGATGCCGGCTTCAGTGGTGTTGGAAACGATGGTCTCCAGGTCGGCAGAGCGTGCAAGCTCCAGCACTTCGTCCCACTTGCCGTCGATGTAGGGGCACACACAGTCGGACACGCAGGAGATCACGCGCTTTGCATCGACCTTCTGGCCCTTCTCGCTGCCGCGCAGGTACAGGGTGTACAGGCCCTCCTGCTCGTTGATCCAGTCTGCCATCTGGGGGAAGTTGCTGATGGGCTGCACCAGCTTGACCTTGCCGTTGTAGCCAGCCTTCTCGTTTGCGATGTCATAGAAGTAATCCACGAAAGCACGCAGGAAGTTGCCCTCGCCAAACTGCATGACCTTGACGGGTGCATCCTTCAGGATGTAGCCGTTGTAGCCGGTGCCTTCCAGAACCTTGTAGTTCAAAGTTTCCATCTTGTTGATCTCCTTTATAAACTTGCTTTGCTTATCAGAGAGCCTCTTTGTCTGCCCTCTGCTCCTTACCCTATTTTATGCTGTTGTATACAAATAAGTCAAGAGCTTTGTGCAATATTTTTAGCCTTAAGGTGACGATTTGGGGCATTTCCAGCGAAAAGCACAATTGTGTGCTAGAAAATTTGTCACTTTTTCAGTTGTATACATGCGTGTTTTCCGTTATACTAAAGGTAAGACAAACCTGCCCGTGCAGGCGGGCGTCCCGTTGTACACAAGGTTTGACGGATTTTTAACAAAAACCATCAGAGAAAAGGAGTTATCGACCCATGAAAGCATTTATGGATAAGGAATTCATGCTCCAGTCTCCCACTGCTCAGCATCTGTACCACGACTACGCTGCGGATATGCCTATCTGCGACTACCACTGCCACATCCCTCCCCGTGAGATCTACGAGAACCGCCGCTTTGAGAACATCGCTCAGGTATGGCTGGGCGGCCGCAACCCGGACGGCAGCTACTTTGGCGACCACTACAAGTGGCGCGTGATGCGTTCCAACGGTGTGCCCGAGGAGTACATCACCGGTGATAAGCCCGACCGCGAGCGCTTCCAGAAGTTTGCAGAGGCTCTGCCCATGGCCATCGGCAACCCGATGTACCACTGGACCAACCTCGAGCTGCATGTGTTCTTTGGCTACGACGGCGTGCTGAACGGCGACACCGCTGAGGAAGTGTGGAACCTGTGCAACGACAAGCTGCAGCACGATCCCAAGCTGACCGTCCGCGGCCTGATCGAGCAGTCCAACGTTGCCTTCATCGGCACCACCGATGACCCCATCGATGATCTGTACTGGCACAAGAAGATCAAGGAAGATCCCACCATCAAGTTCACCGTGGCTCCTTCCTTCCGCCCCGATAAGGCCATCAACATCAACAAGCCCGGCTTTGCCGAGTACATGGGCAAGCTGGCCGCTGTTGTGGGCAAGGAAAAGCTGGCCTGCATCGACTGCGTCACCGACGCTCTGACCAAGCGCATCGAGTTCTTTGCCGAGATGGGCTGCCGCGCTTCGGACCACGGTCTGGATTACATCCCCTACCGTGAGGCCACCAAGGAAGAGGTCAACGCCATTTACCAGAAGGTGATGGCCGGCGAGACCTGCACCACCGAAGAGGCTGAGAAGTACCAGACCTACATCCTGATCCATCTGGGCAAGCAGTATCACCGTCTGGGCATCGCCATGCAGATCCACTACAACTGCCTGCGCGGCGTGAACCGCAAGATGAACGCTCTGCTGGGACCCGACACCGGCTTTGATATGATCAACACCGCTACCTGCGGCGGCGAGATCGCAAGCCTGCTGAGCGCCCTGAACGACACCGACGAGTGCCCCAAGACCATCATCTACAGCCTGAACCCCGCCGACGACGCACAGATCGGCACCATTCTGGGCTGCTTCCAGAACAGCGAGGTGCCGGGCAAGATCCAGCACGGCTCCGCATGGTGGTTCAATGACCACAAGATCGGCATGGAAGAGCAGATGACCCGTCTGGCAAGCCTGGGCCTGCTGGGCAACTTCGTTGGCATGCTGACCGACAGCCGCAGCTTCCTGAGCTACACCCGTCACGACTACTTCCGCCGCATCCTGTGCAACATCATCGGCCAGTGGGTCGAGGATGGCGAGTATCCCAACGACGAGAAGGCTCTGGAGAAGATCGTCAAGGGCATCTGCTTCGACAACGCAAAGCGCTACTTCAACCTGTAAGAGAAGTGCCTGAACCTGAATAAGGCATAACACAAAGCCCCCGGAACGGATTACCGTTCCGGGGGCTTTTGCTGTAAGCAGATAATGTTTACTTTACAAGGCTGCGCAGCACAACGCGGGCAGTGGAAACGTCGGAACCAAGCAGGGTGTCGTAGGCATTCAGGATGTCGCGGATGGCCTGCAGGTTGTCCTTGGTCAGGGTGTAGGTCTTGGTGGAGCCGTCCTTGCCGGTAAAGGTGGCAGTGACGCTCTTGGCGGCAAGCCACTCGTTCAGCCAGCTGGTCTCGTCGTCCATATCGAACAGCTCATAGTCAAACCATGCCTTGAGGTCATTGTCGTAGCCGCCGATGAACTCTTCATCACAGGTGAAGTCGTAGTAGTTATCCTCGGTCTCTACCCGAACAGATTTCATGTCCAGCTTTTTATTGCCGAAGTAGGTCATGCCCAGACTGAGATACACGGTGGGATCATCGTTGGTAACGAACAGGTAGGGGTACAGACCGCAGGAGGCCTTTTCCATGCTGGCCTCCTCGTAGGGAGAATCGATCTGCCAGCCCTCGGCCTCGCTGTCATAGGTGACAGTGAGCTTGGACAGGGCAGAGCGCAGCTGCGCCTCCGACACCGCATTGGTCACAGAAAGCTCTGCCGGGGCAGGCTCGTCCGGAAGAGCGGGGCTCAGGGCAAAGGCGGAGACGCCGCCCATCAGGATGGCGGCGGTGCACAGGCAGGCGGCACCGCGCTTGAACAGTCCGGTCAGTTTCATAAGGATCTCCTTTCGCTTCACAGAAACGCTTTTTCTCTGTCCAGAGCATATCAGATTTTACGGCTCCTGACAGTAAAACGGCATGAATCGCCCCTCAGATGCATCAGAACGACCGTTCAGGCAGGGGAGCGGTGCGGATGAAAACGGCTTCTTATACCTGATGGGTCTCCAGCCAGTCAGTCATCTGCTGGGCGATGCCCTTGATGCTGCCCTCCTCAAAGGGAACTTTCAGCCCGGCAGTCTCCAGCAGCTCGGTGTAGCTGGCCATGCCTGCACGGCGCACAAGGCGCAGGTAGCGCTCCCATGCGTCCTTGTGGTCGTCAAGGCTCAGCAGGAAGAACTGCAGTGCGGCCATGGTGGACAGGCAGTAGTCGATATAGTAGAAGGGGCACTCATAAATGTGCAGCTGGCGCTGCCAGCCTGCACCGCGGCCATAGAAGGGAAGACCGGCAAAATCGATCCACGGGCGGTACTTCTTTTCCAGCTTGAGCCACTCGGCATTGCGTTCATCGGGGGTCAGGTCCGGGTTCTGGTACATGATGTGCTGGAACTCGTCCACCTCGCATCCGTAAGCAAGGAACACAAAACTGTCCTCAGCGTGGAGCAGGGCGTATTTGTCGGTATCCCGGCCGAAGAGCAGATGATGCCACGGTGCGGTCAGGAACTCCATGGCCATGGAGTGGATCTCGGCGCTCTCCATGCCGGGGCATTCCAGATCGGCGGGCACTTCGGGATCACGCTCGGCCACATAGCCCTCAAAGGCGTGGCCGCACTCGTGGGTCAGCACGTCCACATCGCCGGAGGTGTTATTCCAGTTGGCAAAGATGAAGGGTGCCTTGTAGCTGGGCAGGCTGGTCATGTAGCCGCCGGACATCTTGCCGGGGCGGCTTTCCACGTCGAACAGCTCATTGTCCTGCATAAAGTCGATGAACTCCGCCGTTTCGGGGCTCAGTTCGTGGTACATGGTGCGGGCGGCATCCATGCGTGCCTGATAGCCCGGGATGGGCTTGGGGTTGCCGTCCTTGAAGATGATGGGCAGGTCGGTAAAGGTGGGGTGGGTGATACCGGTGCGCTTGGCGCGCATGGCCATCACCTTTTGCAGCTCGGGCACAACGTCCCTTGCCACCTGATCCCGGAAGGCCTGAATTTCAGCCTGTCCGTAGCCGATACGGTTCATGCGCACATAGGAAAGCTCGCTGTAATCCTTGTAGCCCAGCACCTTGGCCTGCTGATTCAGGTTCTTGACGATCTTAGTGTACAGTGTGTCCAGCTCGTCCCGGTGGGCGTCAAAGTAACCGGCCTCGGCTTCATAAGCGGCGCGGCGCACGGCGGGGTCCAGATCCTCCTTGTAGGGGCCCAGCTGGGGGATGGTCAGCTGTTTGCCGTCCAGCTCCACCAGTGCGCCGCCGTAGATCTGCTGGTACTGGCTGACCAGCGCGTTGAACTCCTGCTGCAATTCCACGGTGCGGTCGTCCATGCCCAGCACGGCGTTCTTCATACCGGCTACGCAGGTGGTGCCGAAGTGCTCGGTAAGGGCATCCACATAGGGGTTTGCCAGAAACGCCCGGCTGATCTCTACACTGGCGTTGGTCACAGCGGGGCCGTTGGCATCAAAAAAGTCCTGCTCAGCCTTCCAGTAGGCATCGCGGGTGTCGCAGGTGTAGTGGATGTTGGCCAGCTGGGAGGCGGTGGTGTAGTCCGCAAAGGCGCGGCTCTGCTCGTAGTACACCTGAATGAGGGTGTCGCCGTCCTGCGCATCGGCGGCCTTGGCAGCCAGCTGCTTGCACCGTGCCAGCAGGGCGTTGATGTCCGGGCGGGTATAGGTCATTTCGCTGAATTTCATGGAAAATTTCCTTTCCGGGGCAGTTTCCCCTTTGGTATCTTGTGTTCATCTTACCACGTTCTGCGCCAAAAGAAAAGAGGGAGGCAAGCGGGTAAAAGTCCTACGTTTATACAACACTGCCAAAAATAAAAACGCTCCTTTGGCAAAGATGTCTGTTTGGGCGCTTGCAGTGCAGCAAAAAAAGGATTATAATGGCATCATCAACAGAGTAAGACCCTGCGCGTTAAGTGCCGCATCAACGGGGAGTTGTGCTGCGGACGAAGGTATTGACCGCGGTGCAGGGTCTGCATCCCGCTGCTGCATGGACTTGGGTGCAGGCGAGAGCCGTCTGCGGTTTTTGCCCGGAAGTGAATGTTGTTGGAATTCACGCCCTCCTTTGTGCGGTCTGTCACAGGGGAGGGCGTTTTTGCGTCCTGCCTGCTGTTCCTTTTTAAGGAGGACAACTACAATGAACGACAAAAAAACTTCGGTGCGTACCCTGACCATGCTGGCTTTGCTGGTAGCCATGAGCATCGTGTTCAGCCGGGTGCTGAGCATCTCCACCGGCTTCGTCCGGTTCAATCTGGGCAGTCTGCCGGTGCTGCTGGCGGCGGTGGTGTTCGGCCCCGGCGCAGGCTTTGCGGTGGGTGCAGTGGTCGATATCATCGGCGGTGTGCTGGCGGGCTACGCCATCAACCCGCTCATCACGCTGGGTGCGGGCGCCATCGGCTTAGTGGCGGGTTTTGCGTGGCAGAAGCTGAGCAGCCTCTCCACCAACCTGCGGCTTGCAGCCAGCGTGCTGCTGGGGCATTTTGTGGGCTCCATGGTCATCACCTCGCTGGCGCTGCGCCTGTTTTACGGCTATCCGTGGGCAACGCTGGCGGTGCGCATCCCCAACGCCCTCATTCTGAGCGCCGTGAACGTTGTGCTGCTGCGCATCCTGCTGGAAAACCGCAGCCTGATGAAGCTGGCAAAGAAGTAAGAGATTCGTAAAATGGAACACCGGAGCGTCTGCCGACGCTCCGGTGTTCCGAAATTTTTAATATTATTCCTTGAATCGAGGCAGTATCTATGAACTACGAACAGGCAATGGAATACATCCACGCGGTGCAGTGGGCGGGGCATAAGCCCGGGCTTACCCGTACCCGCACCCTGCTGGCGGCACTGGGCGACCCGCACAAAAAGCTGCAATTCGTCCATGTGGCGGGCACCAACGGCAAGGGCAGTACGGCGGCGATGCTGGCTTCCTGCCTGCAAGCCGCCGGTTACCGGGTGGGGCTGTATACCTCGCCCTTCATCAACCGGTTTAACGAGCGCATCCAGATCAACGGGCAGCAGATCCCGGACGAAGCGCTGGTGGAACTGGTGGAGCAGGTAAAGCCCGCCGCCGATGCCATGGAGGACGTGCCCACCGAGTTCGAGATCATCACCGCACTGGGCATGCTCTATTTTGCGCAGCAGCAGTGTGATATCGTGGTGCTGGAGGTG
>OGEQ01002606.1_pt1 | contig 11757 bp, 8 predicted proteins | sample 1570731 | NCBI WGS metagenome assembly OGEQ01 (sample SAMEA2582132, study PRJEB24529) | metagenome | biome: Human gut stool | place: China | collected 2011
GAGCACCTGACTGTTAATCAGGGTGTCGCCTGTTCGAGTCAGGCAAGAGGCGCCACGAAGGCAATGTTCTTTGGAACATTGCCTTTTTTGTTTGCCATACCGCATGTTTCAGAAGTGTTAATTTTTCACACTTTTTTCATTTCTCACGATTTCTTAAAAAAGAAGTTCTTGAAGATGCTGTCATATTGTGGTATACTGCACATAAGCTGTAACGCCTGCGCATACAAACTTTGCAGGCATTGCAAGCCGGAAATCTGAGCATTCTGCCCCATTCCCGGGCGTTCAGAGGCGGTAAATCCTTCCGGTTTTGGCGGTTTTGTCAAATTCACTGCATGTTTTCCGGTCCGTGTGTCTGGCAGATGTGTATGGTGTTTGAATAAATTTGTATAGTTTCAAAGGAAGCATCTATGCGTTATACCTATGTCCGGCAGCATGACACTACCGACTGTGCGGCTGCCTGCCTCGCAATGGTGTGCCTCCATTACAAAAAGGAGATCACCATCACGCGCCTGCGCGATATGATGGGTACGGACCTGAAAGGCACAAACCTCGTTGGTCTGCAGAAGGCCGCGAACGAGCTGGGTTTCACCACCGCCGCGGTGCGTGTGGACCGTGAAAACTTCCTCAGCGACTTCTCGCTGCCCTGCATTGCGCAGGTCATCACCGACCAGGGCCTGGCCCACTTTGTGGTGGTGTTCAAAAAGACCACCCTCCGCGATGACGGCGAGCGTCGCAAGCACATGCTGGACGAAGCCGAGCGGGTCAAGGAAGCCGAGGAAAAAGGCAAAAAGCACAAGTGCAAGGATTACGTCATCATCGGCGACCCTGCTACTGAGCTGAAAAAGATCAGCCTGGATGAGTTTTACAAGAACTTCACCGGCGTGCTGCTGCTGCTGAACCCCACCTCGGAGTTCAACGTGAACCAGCGCAAAAAGCTGGCACCCGGCGCTCCCGGCTATGAAGCCCAGCAGGCCAACGAAAAAGACGACGGCAAGCCCAACCGCTGGGGCATGATGAAGCGGTACATCGACCTGCTGCTGCCCCAGAAGAAGCTGTTCTTCTACGCCATTTTAAGTTCCGTCATCACCACCATCCTGGGCATCGCGTCCTCGATGTTCAATAAGATCCTGATGGATGAGGTGCTGCCCTACGGGCTGGACAACCTGCTGGTCACGCTGATCATCGTGTTCAGCATGGTGAGCCTGACCAGTTCCCTCATCGGCTTCGTGCGGCAGTGGGTGTTGATCCATCTGTCCATCAAGATCGACATCCCGCTGATGCTGGGCTACTTCGGGCACATCTTTCATCTGCCCATGAAGTTCTTTGCCACCCGCAAAACGGGCGATATCACCACCCGTTACTCGGACGCAAACACCATCAAGTCCATCTTCACCAGCATCGCGCTGAGCCTTGTGATGGACATCTCCATGGCCATCATCACCGGCATCATCCTGTTCCGGATGAACGCCATGCTGTTCTCCATCTCGCTGTTCATGGCACTGGTCAGCATCCTGCTGGTGCTGGTGTTCAAGCAGCCCTACAAGCGCATCAACGAAGAGACCATGATCCAGTCGGCTGCCCTCAACAGCCAGATGATCGAGAGCCTGCGCGGCATCGAGACCATCAAGTGCAATGCCAATGAGGACACCCAGCTGGAAAATCTGGAAAAAGAGTACATCAAGAGCCTGAAGATCAGCCTGCGGTCCAGCCGCATCAGCACGGGCCAGGGCCTGATCTCCACCTTCATCTCCACCGGTTTCAGCATGCTGACCACCTATGTGGGCATCAGCCAGGTGCTGCATGGTGAGATGACACTGGGCGGCTTCATGGCGTTCAGCACCCTGTCCAGCTACTTTACTTCCCCGCTGAGCAACCTGATCAGCCTGCAGATGAGCATTCAGGAAGCCGGCATTTCTATGAAGCGTCTGACCGAGATCATGGATTATCCGGCCGAGGACGAAAACGACGAGGGCTGCGAGCTGATCCCGCTGGAAAAGGTGGAGGGCGACATCGAGTTCAAGGACGTCACCTTCCGCTACGGCAACCGTGCTCCGGCGCTGGATCACATCAGCTTTACCATCCCTGCCGGTAAGAAAGTTGCCCTGGTGGGCAGCAGCGGCAGCGGCAAATCCACCATCACCAAGCTGCTGCTGAAGTACTACGACCCCGAAGAGGGCGAGATCGACTTCAATGGCGTGAACCTGGCCGAGTACACCCATGATTCGGTGCGCCGTGCCATTGCCTATGTGCCGCAGAACATCGAGCTGTTCAGCAAGACCATCTACGACAACATCCGCATTTCCCGCATGGATGCCACCATGGAGGAAGTGAAAGAGGCTGCCAAGAAGGCCGATGCCCATGAGTTCATCCGTCATCTGCCGCTGCAGTACAACACCTACCTGGAGGAAGCCGGCAACGGCCTGTCCGGCGGTGAGAAGCAGCGCATTGCACTGGCGCGTGCCTTCCTGAAGGATTCCGGCCTGTACATCCTGGACGAGTCCACGAGCAATCTGGACTTTGCCACCGAGAATCTGATCTTCAACATGATCTACGAGCAGCTGGCCGACCGGTCCATGCTGATCGTAGCCCACCGTCTGTCCACCGTCCGCGACTGCGACCTGATCCTTGTGATGGATCACGGCAAGATCGTGGAGCGCGGCACCCACGATGAGCTGATGGCCAAGGATGGCAAGTATGCTGAGCTGTGGAACATGCAGCAGGGCATCTACCGCCGCCGTGAGCCGGTGGCCAAGCAGCCTGTGGCTGCCGCTGTGGTAGAGGATGACGATGACGGCGAAGCCTTTACCTACTGATTCGTTGCAGTCGGGTGCGCACCCGATTACATAAAACCGGTTCCCTCCCGGCAGCGCAGCCGGGGAGGAACCGACAAAAGTTCATTATTTGAAGGGAGTAATTCATCATGATGATGCCTGCAAATTTTTCCGCAATCTCTGAGAACGAGATGACCTACGTCAACGGCGGCGCAAGCCTGTCCGACATCCTGGCTCCTAGCCTGACCCTTGAGAACTGGAAGAAGTTCAACACCAACATGGTCACCATTATCGGCAATTCTTTCCTGGGCGACTATGTCAGCAACACCGTTGGCACTCTGTTCGGCGGCGCATACCGTCCCGGCAACCTGGGCAAGGCCTGGTTCAGCTCTGTCAGCAAGTACTACAATAGCGGCTACGATGTTGTTGCCAAGAGCGGCATCGACGCTGCGATGGGCGGCAACTTCCTGGCTGGTGCTAACGGCGTCCTGAACGCTGGCCTGCGTCTGGCTGGCTCTGCTGCTGCCATCTACAACCTGGCAACCGCCAACGTCAAGAACGGTCTGCCCAGCCTCTTTGACTTCGAGCAGAATAAGACCGTCTTCCCTAAATAAGACTGTCTGATCCTGGCTTTCCGGGGGCCTGAGCAACTGCACCGGTTTCCCCGCCGCACATGCTCCTGATGCAGACAGGTGCGCACCTGTCTGCTGAAAAAGTGCTTTGCGGTTGCGCAGCCGCAAGGTGCCTGACAAGTATGGCAGACGGCAGAGTGCCCTGTGGTATCTCAGCCCCGACAAAAAACGATATGCAGTGTGTTTTCCGGCCCCGCTGCAAAGCGCCGGACCGGTGACAATGCCTCGTTATGGTGTGCCCGGAGGCGTCCTGCCTCCGGGCACATTCTATTTTTCGCATCACCCATTACTGCTACAGTAATAGGTGATCAGAAGCAGAGAAGGTGTGCTCTGCCCTTTCTCTGCCTGTGATTGCCTATTACGGCCTCCCCTTTGCGGAGGAAATTCAACGATAGGACAAAGAGGTATTTCAACATGAACGAGATCAAAGTTGCTGAAAACAAGACCCTCAAACTGACCAACGTGGTGTCTCGCCGCATCGCCCCCGAAGAACTGGGCAACATGATGGTGGCGCTGACCCAGCTGCAGAACTTTATCAAGAGCCACAACGCACAGCCCATCGGCCCGCTGGTGCAGGCCATCAAGATCGGCCCGGCCCCGGAGCATGCCCCGGAGCTGTACCTGATGCAGCAGGCCACCCAGCTGATCACCCAGACCGAGCCCGGCTACGAGGTGGACGCCGTGCTGCGGGTGAAGAACTGCCTGTACGCCCACTACACCGGCCCCATGGCCTACAGCCAGCTGGCAAGCTCCAAGCTGCAGATCCTCGCCTTTGAAAAGGACCTCAAGCTCAGCGGCGATACCTATACCATTTTTGTCAATCAGGACGACGATGACGCCGTGATCGACGTGTTTATGGAGACCAAGTAACTATGACAACGACCATCCAGAACCTCGATGATCTGCAGGACCGCCGCATTATGATGGACCGGGACGTACCTCCCTACGGATACGCCTTTGTCATTCTGGTGGGCTTGTTCATGATCTTTCTGCTGGTGTGGAGCACCCGCACCAACCGCATCTACGTCAGCCAGAACTCCGGCACGGTGCAGGCCAGCAACAAGACCTACATCATGTCCAGCTATTCCGGCACCCTCACCGAGCTGTACATCTCCGAGGGCAGCTATGTGAACGAGGGCGACCTCGTGGCCCATATCAAGAGCACCGACTTGGATATGCAGCAGGACAACCTGGAAAGCCAGCTCAAGATCTACCAGACCCAGGTGGACCAGTACAATAAGCTGCTGCAGTGCATCCAGGACGACACGAACTACTTCAGTGAGACCAGCGCCGAGGATCAGCCCTACTACTACCAGTACGAGACCTACAAGAGCCAGGTGGAGCAAAAGACCTTTGACGCTTCGGCTTATCAGGCGGCCGGTTACACCGACGCCCAGATCAAGACCCTGATGGAGCAGAACCAGAGCGAGATCCAGGCCCTGTATTACTCCACCATGCAGTCCATCTCCCAGAGCATCACCAGCGCCCAGAGCAACGTGGACAACGTGCAGGCGCAGATCGACGCCCTGAACACCGGTGCCAACGACTACTATCTGTATGCCCCCACCTCCGGCGTGATCCACATGGACAGCCCCTACAAGGAGGGCATGGTGCTGAGCGCAGGCTCCCCGCTGGCCACCGTTGCCAGCGAGAACGATGACCTGGAGATCGTGGCCATGGTCACCGTGAACGACCGCCCGCTGCTGCATGTAGGCGACCCGTGCAAGATCGCCATCACCGGCTTGTCGGAGTATTCCTACGGCACCCTGACCGGCACCGTGACCGCCATCGACAGCGACGTAACCACCAGCACCAGCGCTTCGTACTACAAGATGACCATCAAGCCGGACAGCACCTATGTGGTGAGCCGCAGCGGCGACAAGGTCGATCTTTCCAACGGCATGAGCGTGACCGCCCGCGTGGAATACGATCAGGTCACCTACTTTGAATATGCAATGGAGGCTCTGGGTGTGCTGTTCCGCTGATGCGGGCACCGTTTCCGGCGCTGAATCCTTCGCTCCATTTTTAACACCCAGAGAGGTACACGAACCATGAAATCAACCGCAAAGACCCTGGCCCTTGGCGCGGCACTGCTCTGCCTGCTGGCCGGCGGCATGGCCCTGCCGGCATCGGCTGCCGTGCCCCTGACCGGCGCCGCCGTGTCGCTGCCCTGGAACAGCGACAACAGCGTGCCTGCCGAGAGCATTGAGGCCGGCACCTATTCTTCCAATATGCTGTTGGGCGAGACCCAGCAGCTGTCGCCCACGGTGCGCCCCCGCAACAGCACCGACTCCGTCATCTACCTCACCGATGACAGCAGCGTGCTTACTGTGAGCAACAGCGGCGTGGTGCAGGCTGTGGGCGTGGGCACCGCCACCGTGACGGCCGCCGCAGGCAACCAGATCTGTGCTTACACCATTTCGGTTTCCATGGACTCCACCATGATCGTCACCGAGATGGATCTGGCGCTGTCCTCCAACACCATCTATGTGGGCAACTCGGTGTCGGCATCGCTGCAGGTGCGGCCCTCGTCCGCCTCGCAGTACGCCACCATCTCCCTGACTTCTTCCAATGAGAAGGTGGCCACCGTCAACAGCTTTGGCCGCGTGACCGGCGTGAGCCCCGGCACCGCCACCATCACCGCCGCCTGCGGCTCGGTCACCGCCAGCACCACCGTTACCGTGCTGGCCATCCCCACCGACACCACCGGCACCGTCAGTTCCGGCACCACCTCCGCCAACAGCGGTCAGGTCATTACGGTAACCCCCTCCTATGTGGTGCTCAAGCCGGGTGCCACCCGCACCCTGTCGGCCAAGGCCACCCCGGCTTCGGCCTCCCAGAGCTTCACCTACAAGTCCGGCAACAGCAGTGTGGCCACCGTGAGCCCCAGCGGCGTGATCACCGCCGTGGGCACCGGCTCCACCTCCATTACGGTTTCCAACGGCAAAGCCACGGCGCTGGTCACCGTCATCGTGAACCGCTCTGCTTCCGCTTCCTCGGGCAGCGACAGCAGCAACGGCGATGACGCTTCCAACGGCGACGATGACAAGATCACGCTGGACCCCACCGTGCAGACCATTCAGGACAGCACCGACCATGAGGTCGTTTTTGCTCAGTCGGAAGTCCCGGTGATCACCGGCGACATCCTCAACTCTCTGCGCACCACCGGCAAGACCCTGTGCGTGGTGGGCGACGGCTACACCCTGCAGGTGTCCGGCAAGGACGTGCGCAACACCACCGGCGAGCTGAATACCTCGCTGGAACTGCAGCAGGTGGAGCAGGGCCTGGAGTTTGTGGTGAACGACGGCAAGACGGTCCCCTGCTCGGCCCGCATTGATCTGGACAAGTGTGATTACTCCCGTCTGTACCTCTACAACGAGACCACCGGAAAGTGGCAGTACCTGAACAGCTACAAAGACGGCGTGATCATGCTGGACACCGCCGGTCGTTATCTGCTGACCAACGAAAATCTCCGCTTCGCCAACATCAACTGGACCTTCTTCATCGCTGGCGGCGCGGTGCTGGTGGTCATTGCGGTGGCCTACATCGCGTTCAAGAAGCGTTACTGGTTCTGGTAAGCCGCTCTTCCTCATCTGAAACAAAGATACAGCGAGGCCCCTCTGAAACGCTCAGAGGGGCCTCGCTTTTGTTGTAATTATATTCTGGTTGCCGTACTGTCAAAAGGCTCCATCCCTGAGGGAGCTGGCTTTGCGCAGCAAGGACTGAGGGAGTTCCCGTAATTCCTGTAAGCAGCAGTTTATTCCACGGTCACGCTCTTGGCGAGGTTGCGGGGTTTATCCACATCGCAGCCACGCAGCACCGCCATGTAGTAGGCGAAGAGCTGCAGCGGCACGATCAGCTGCAGGGGCATCAGCAGGTCCTCATATTCGTCCAACCGGATCACGGCATCGGCCACGCCCTCCGGCACCACGGCATCCTTTGTGGTGAACAGCAGCACCCGTGCACCGCGGCTGCGGGTCTCTTTGGCGTTGGAGATGGTCTTTTCGTACACCTGTTTCTGGGTGGCCAGCGCGATCACCGGCACACCGTCGGTGATCAGGCTGATGGTTCCATGCTTCAGCTCACCGGCGGCATAGGCATCCGAGTGCACATAGCTGATCTCCTTCAGCTTCAGGCTGCCCTCCAGTGAGAGGGAGTAGTCGAACCCGCGTCCAATGAAGAAGCAGCTCTGGGTGTTCATATAGCGGCTGGCAAGGTATTTAATCTGCTCGCAGTCCGCCAGACGGGCCTTGATGATCTCCGGCGCATGCAGCAGCTGGGCCGTATAGCGGCGGGTCTCTGCCGCGCTCAGGCGGCCCCGGGCGTAGGCCAGACGCAGCGCGAACAGATACAGCACGCACAGCTGCACCATATAGGCCTTGGTGGAGGCCACAGCGATCTCCGGCCCGGCGTAGGTGTACAGCACATAGTCGGCGGCCCGGGCGATGGAGCTGCCCACCACGTTCACGATGGCCAGCACCGGCACGCCCCGGCTCTTTGCCAGCTTGAGGGCGGCCAGCGTATCACTGGTCTCGCCGGACTGGCTGATGATGATCACCAGATCGTTGGGGTTCAGGATGGGGTCCCGGTAGCGGAACTCGCTGGCGATGTCCACCTCGGCGGGCACCCGGGCCAGTGTCTCAATGGCGGCCTTGCCCACCATACCGGCATGCATGGCCGTGCCGCAGCCCACCAGATGCACCGTACCGATGCTGCGCAGCACCTCATCGGTGAGCTGCGGGATGCGCAGGTCCGGCATGCCGTCCTCCACGCGGGGACTGACCGTAGCCGTGATGGCCGTCGGCTGCTCGTTGATCTCCTTGAGCATGAAGTGCGGGTAGCCGCCCTTTTCGGCTGCCTCCATATCCCAGTCCGCCGTCAGCACCGGGCGCTGCACCGGCTCGGCAAATTCATTGTAGAAGCGGATGCCCTCGGCCGTGCACACGGCCATGTCACCCTCTTCCAGCACGCTGTAGCGACGGGTATACTTGAGCAGGGCCGGGATATCCGACGCTACGAAGTTTTCGCCCTCGCCCCAGCCCACAATGAGCGGGCTTTCGCGCTTGACTGCAAAGATGGTGTCCGGGCGGTCCCGGAACAGCACGGCCAGCGCATAGCTGCCCCGCACCTTGGCCAGTGCTTCCTGCAGCGCCCGCAGCGGGTCGCCGGTGTAGCAGCTGTCGATGAGCTTGACCAGCACCTCGGTGTCCGTTTCGCTCTCAAAGGTATCGCCTTTGGCAATCAGACGCTCCTTGAGGATGCCGTAATTTTCAATGATGCCGTTGTGCACGATGCTTACCCGCGGGGTGGAATGCGGGTGGCTGTTCACGTCGCTGGGCTCACCGTGGGTAGCCCACCGGGTGTGCCCGATGCCGCAGAAGCTCTGTGCCAGATCCTGTGCGGCCAGTTTCTGGCGCAGCTGTGTCAGCCGCCCCTTGCTCTTTACCACGCGGATGCCGCCGTCCAGAGCCAGCGCAACCCCCGCCGAATCGTACCCGCGGTACTCCAGTTTTTCCAGACCGTCCAGCAGCACATCCTGTGCGCTGCGCTTGCCGACATAACCAACAATGCCACACATACAAAACACCTCCATGCCGGCGTCCCCCGCGCAGAAAAAACGCACAGCCGGGGCCGTCAGCTTCCCTATCAGTTTATGTTCTTGTATGGCTTTCTTTGAAGGGATCTGTTGCGGTATCACTGCCGTTTTTTGCCCTTCTCTGCGGCTGGTCTAGCCTTCAACCGGAGAAACATCCGCCGAAATTTTCGATGATTCCTCTCCTCGTCACCCTCGCGGCTGTCACCCGCGTGGCCCGGCGCTTTGCGTCAACTGGTGGTTTTGCATTCCCTCTTTCTGCGGCCCCTGTGGGCTGCTGGTGGCTCAGTATACCACACTTTCCCATTTTGTGCAACTGCTGTGCAACAATCGTTCTCAGTGCATGCCCAGCATCCGGTGCAGCTTGGGCTGCCACACCAACCGGTACAGCATGAGCAGGTTGTGCAGGGCCCGGTCGTACAGCAAAAAGGCCACGTTGCCCATGGCCAGCGTGGACAAGGTAACTACCCACGCCGTGGTGCGCAGTTCCTGTGAGATGCTGCCCGCCGGGATGAGCACCAGCAGCAGGCCGTACATAGCCAGCACGGCGGCGTTGCACAGCAGCAGCTTGCACACGCACCGCAGCACGGCCGGGCGGATGCGATCGAACCGGGGTTTTGCCAGCGGGTAATACCCCAGCAGGAACACGAAGATCAGGGCCACTTCCTTGTCCGGCACAAACAAAAGCGCCAGCAGGCTGACCGCCGCGTAGGCTGTGAGCGCCATGGTGCGCCCGCACTCCACACACACTGTCGCGATCAGAAACCCTGCCAGCGCAGGCGCAATGAACATGGCAATGGGGATCACGGCCCCCAGCAGCATCAGCGCGACGCACAGCGCCGCCGCCATGCCGCAATAGGCCATCGTCCAGCTTTTTCGGTTTTGTTTTTTCATGGGATCTCCCAGTTTTCCTGCTCTGCGCCCACTTCCAGCGGTTCCACCGCGTGGTGCAGGCCCAGCAGCATGATATTATCCAGCAGGCTGCGGTTGAGTTTGACATCCAGCATGCTGTACACCCGCATCAGGTCGTTGGCGGCGGCCAGCGCCTGCCGACGGGCATTTTCCACGGCCGAGGCCTGCCCCATCAGGTCATTGACCACAAACACGTTGTACCGGCCGCTGCACTTGTCGGCTTCAAAGCGCTCGGCCTTGTCCATCAGGTAAAAGATGCGCCCAATGCTGCTGCCGATGTAGCGCATGCTCTTGCGCTGGTTGGGGTCATCGGTGGCAAGGGTGGAATACAGCGCGCCGTAAACGTTGCTCATGGGCTCTGCAGCCAGGTTGTAGTTCTTGGCATTCAGGTTCATCTGCACCACGGCCTGGTCCCGCTCCTGCCCGAACAGGCGTTCCAGGGCCGGGTTCTGCTGCACGACCCGCTCGTAGGCACGGCGCAGCAGAACCCGGTCCAGCGCGCGGCGCAGCCGCTTGGCAGGCCGCAATTCATCCGGCCGCCGGTCCTGCAGGTTGTGCCAGCCCAGCAGCACTTCCACCTGTGCCGCCTGCCGGATGCCCTGCGTCTGGCACATCATCCTGCGCCAGCACAGGGTGCCCGGCACCCGCTGACGCTGGCAGGTGGCCGCACGCCCGGCAAGGCTGTCGGACAAAATGGCAAACACCACGCCATTGTACCGCAGCAGATGGCAGGAATACCAGCCAAACTCCGTGTACAGCTGCCGCCGCACGCCTCGGAGATACTGGAGGTAGATATTATAATCACGGATGGTCAACTCCGGAAGATAGGGTTTCATTCGACCCTTCATAGGGGGCACCGTTCCTTTCCGCCACAGGCTGCACAGGTCATGGTAATAAGGTAAGTATAATCTATTTTGTTCCGCTGTGCAACGGTAGGAGTGTAAATTCTCCATGAATTTGTCTCATCTTGTTCATAACATTTCATAAAACTTTGTTTGCATTCGTCCTTTTCTCCGGCAGGGGTCGTGGGGTCATTCGTTCCGGAATTTCCCGAATTTTTCCGGCAACCATGCAAAAAGCCGCACCGGGCAGTTCCGGTGCGGCTTGCAGGGCTTATTTTTCAGGCCGGGCACATTTTTCAGGCTCAGTCCTTCTTGTCAAAACGGCGCTTGCCGTCAAAGCCGGACTTGGGCATCGGCTTTGCGGTGTGCTCGAACTTGGGGGCGTTGTAGTACATATACAGCTGGCAGGGAATCATGCCGTTGTACATCTTGCGGCGCTTGTTGGCGCGCTTGCCGTAGTGGGTTTCAAAGTCCATGTCAGCGGTGATAGCGTACACACCGGCGCAGGGGTTCGCCTCCATCTGACGGCCCAGGGTGCGGGCCAGCTTGGCCGCGCCCTCAATGGTGCTCATGCGCTCACCGTAAGGGGGGTTCGTCAGCACGATAGCCTCCTGCTTTGCGGCAAAATCCGCCACATCGGCCACCTCAAAGTGGCAGCGCTTTTCCACACCGGCCAGCTTGGCATTGGCGTTGGCCAGCGCCACGGCGGCGGGGTCGATATCATATCCAAAGGCCTCGAAGCCCACATCCAGCTTGGATTCAGCCAGGGCCTTCTGGCGCTGCTCGGCCCACACAGCGGCCGGCACAAAGCTGTAGCGTTCGGCAGCAAAGCGGCGCTTGAGGCCCGGTGCGATGTTCATGGCCTTCTGGGCGGCCTCAATGAGCAGGGTGCCGCTGCCGCAGAAGGGGTCCTCCACCAGGCTGTCCCGGCGCACGCGGCCCAGGTCGGCGATGGTAGCGGCCAGCGTCTCGCGGATGGGGGCCTCCATGGCGTTGCGGCGGTAGCC
>OGEQ01002612.1_pt1 | contig 11745 bp, 13 predicted proteins | sample 1570731 | NCBI WGS metagenome assembly OGEQ01 (sample SAMEA2582132, study PRJEB24529) | metagenome | biome: Human gut stool | place: China | collected 2011
AACGCCACTTGAGACAGCAATGTCTCTTGGGGTTAAAGGTCGGAGGAGCTATCCGTTACTACGACTGGGCAGTTACAAGCCCATGGCTTTTTGGCCGTGGGTTGTTGACGTCTGGTCCTCCTTCCTTTCGATATTTGGTTCCGCTGTGAGCGGCATCACTAACGCATATCTCTCACGGGCGGACTTTTGTCCTTATCTAACAATATCGCACCATGATAACGGATAATGAATCAAGGGGTATCTGTGCCAAAACCGCATACAAAAACCGCCTTTCTGCGCGTACTGACCGCTGTTTGACCACTATGAAGCTATCTTGCCCACAAAAAAGAGCAGTTTTGAGACGGTGATCCCAAAACTGCTCCATGCGGGCCGTATTTCGGATATTACGCCTTGCCCTTGGCGGCGAGGGCCGCCTTGGCGAAGTTGCAGGCGAACAGCAGTCCCGCCAGCAGGAGGGAGGCGCCCAGTCCGGTGTAGAAAAACGAGATGAACCAGTCCGGGGCCACGCCGCTGGACCGCAGCCAGATGCCGCCGGTCATCATCACCGCCATGATGATGAAGGACTTCACATCGAAGAATTTGAGGAAGAAGTGCAGCTCCTCCTCATAGGCGCTGATGTGGGCCGTGTGTTTGTTCACCAGCCGTCCGAAAATGAAGATCTGGAATACGGTGAATACAACGGCGGACAGCAGATAATTGACGATCGTGCGGTAGGGAGGGCAGGCCAGCAGGCCGATGCGCAGAATGTTGAAGCCCGCCGCGCTCCAGACCAGAGCGGCAATGAGCAGCAGAGTGTTCCGTCTGACTTTCACGGTTGGTTCTCCTTGTGTGATCGAGCGGCGGCCGTGGACGCTTTTCCGGGGCGTTCGCCCGCTACGGCAGTTTTAAGCTGATTAAGGGGGTCACAGTTCAGAAAGGGTTGGGCAGTGGATTGCTTATTCCAAGATGTTTTTTAAAGCTAAGCGGGTGGCTGACTACTTGGACAGAGTTGCCGGTATAGCGAAAGACCAGAGGCAGAAATCCTCGTTGCTCGGCGACCGCGCCCAATTTTAACCAACCCTAACTGGCTTAGGCAGTGCAAGGCGGTACGAATTTCATTATCTGAAAGGACTACACCGGCCTCTTGAGCAGATGCCTTTAGAGATCCACGCCCCATTCCTCGCATAGCCTTAGAAGCCTCAGCCAATTGGCCCAGGAGGAAGAGAAATTCCTCGGCATGTATTCCGGCAGCACGAAAAAAAGCGGTAGTTTGCGGAGCGGAATCTATAGTGACATAGGAGCTTGAGTCAGATCTATGCTGTTCCCAACTTTTTTTCAGTAGAACTGGTAGGGCACTGTATGTAATGATGGACCCTTCGCCAAGACAGGATAAATACTCTAAGTAATTATACAGTTCACGAACATTACCAGGGTATGGGTGATTAAGAAAGACTTCCATAGCCTCGTCCGTTAAGGTGAACGAACTTCCCAATGTGCGCTGAATCGCATGAATTAGAAGCGGAATATCCCCTTTGCGCTCACAAAGCGGCGGTATGGAAAGCGGGAGCGTGCTCAGCCGATAAAACAAGTCTTTGCGAAAAGTCTTCTCTTGAATCATCTCTTCCAAGTCAATGTTACTTATAGCAATTAGGCGCACATCGATAGGAATAACTTTATGACTGCCTAATCGCATAATTTCTTTTTCTTGTATAGCCCTCAAAAGTTTGACTTGAAAGCTTAAACTCATGCATTCGATTTCGTCCAGCAGGAGTGTCCCGCGGTGAGCATATTCGAATAATCCTAGCTTCCCTCCTTTTTTCGCTCCGGTAAAAGCACCCTCTTCATAGCCAAACAATTCACTCTCCAACAAAGAGTCTGGTATGGTAGCACAGTTAACTGCAATAAATGGTTCTTCCCGTCTGGGTGAACTGTTGTGGATTGCTTGAGCGAACAGCTCCTTTCCTGTACCACTCTCGCCAGTGATCAGGATTGGCAAGTTAGTTTGGGCCATCTTTTGGGCAAGTGCCTTCGCATTTTCCATGGCGGGGCAGGTTCCAACAATGTCATCAATTGAGCAACGGCTTTTGATAGTGTAATAACAGCTAGTTTTTCTTACCCATTAGAATCACCTCGACCAATTGATGACCAATTATATCGCAAATTTGACCAATTGAAAAGAGCGGGATGGCCAATCTTTTTGCAAATAATGGGAAAAAACGAGAAAATGATGAGGTCTTTTCCAAAAACGCAGGGGACATACTTGGCACAAATATTGCTATTATTTTTGCCAAGTTGGCACAAGCACAAGAGCGAAACGGCAAATATAATCGCCTGATGTGAGATGCTCACACAGAAAAGGAGGAACAAAAACGTGGAACAACAGGAGGGAGCTCGTAGGATTGTGCGGGACTGCATAGGAATCAAACCAGATGATCAAGTCCTGTTAATTACAGATACAGGGCGTCCGCCCGCCGTGGAGCAGGCACTCTATGAAGCTTGTATAGAGGCCGGAGCAATTCCTAAGAGGCTTAGCTTTGATGGCGTACTGAAAGATGGTCAGCCTCCAGAGGCAATTTCTACAGCTATGAAACAGGCAAATGTCGTGATTTGCATTACCACTAGTACGCTTGGATATTCTACTGCAGCTAAGACATGCACACAGCAAGGAGGTCGGGTCATTGTAATGACCGAGGCCACAGAGGAGCTTTTAACAAACAAAGCGTTAGAAGCTGATTTTGTCAACCTTCAAGGGCGAGTCCAAGCCGTGATGAAGGCGTTTGACCAGGCAAAAAAGGTCCGAGTCACCACCCAGAAAGGAACAGATCTTTCTTTTCACATTGATGGCCGCACATCTCACTGCTGTAAGGGCACGTGTTTGGACCCCGGCACAATGGCAGCTGTCCCAGATATGGAGGTCTATATCGCCCCAATAGAGAACACGATGGCGGGAACTTTGATTGCTGATGTGATGGGCACCGGAATGGGGCTGCTCACCCAGCCGATCCATTTAGAGATCCAAGACGGAAAAGCCTACAGGATTACTGGCGGCACTCAAGCCGATCACCTGCGGAAAAAGGTTGAAAATATACCAGGAGGCACCGTTGTGGCGGAATTTGCTATCGGCCTGAACCCCTGTGCTACACCGACTGGAAGCATTGTGATCGATGAAGGAATCTATGGCACTGGCCACTTTGCATTGGGCAGCAATACTGGTTTTGGCGGAAATAATGTCTGCCCTCAGCATTTGGACCTGGTCTATGAAAAGCCTACAATTTATCTGGACGAGTCTTTGTTTATGAAGGATGGCGTCCTGACTGAATTATAATGATTCATTCGGAGCAAATAAAGTTCCGTGTGATAAAAAGAAAAATGAGGAGGATTTAGTAATGTTAAAGAAGAGACTGACTAAAATCGCAGCGCTTTGCATCGCATCGACCCTGTTGTTGGCCGGGTGCTCCGGTGGATCAACAAAATCTTCCCCCAATCCTGACAGCGAAAAGGATTCTGCTGCTGCAGCCCCCATTGTGCTGAAATTTAGCGATGTTAATGCCGAACAGTCACCTGCAGGAATATTCTGCCTCAAATTTAAGGAATTAGTGGAGGAACGAACAGAAGGCCGCGTGCAGATTGAAAACTATTTCGGAGGAACTTTAACCGCTAATAACATCGAGGGCACCCAGACTGGTATTGCCGATTTGAGCCAGCATGATGTCAGTGAGGTAACAGATCTGTGCGCAGCCCTGTCTATCTTAGAGGCACCATTCCTTTTTGATAGTGAAGAGGAACTCTTTAAAGTTACAGCTCCCGAATCTCCCATCATGGATCGGCTGAATGAGGAACTGAGCGGTACAGGTGTACGTCTACTTGCCACTTATTCTTGGGGCAATCAGAACCTGCTGACTACGAGTAAGCCCGTCTATTGTGAAGAAGACTTGAAGGGAATGAAGATCCGTGTTATTCCCAGCCAAATCTTTATGGAGACCATGTCCGCTATGGGGGCGACCCCTTCCCCCATGGGTTGGAGTGAAGTAGTCACCTCGTTGATCACCAAAATGATCGACGGTACTGGTATGCCGTTCTCTAACATTGTGGATACCGGCTTGCACGAGATCGAGGGGTATTGCATTATGACCGGGCATAACCCTACCCTATCCGGTGTATTTATCAATGAAGCAAGCTGGAACAAATTGAGCGAGGATGACCAGAAGATCTTGGAGCAGGCCGGTGTGGAAGCGCGCCAGGCAGTCTACGAGAGCTTTTCCGCCAACGAAGAAGCCGCCCGCGCCGCCATTGCTGAGAAGGGCATGGTCATTATCGAGAAGGATGAGCTTTCCTTTGACACTGATGCCATCCGTGATTCTGTCGCGGAAAAGTTCAAAGATGATTGGGGCGACATTTTCCAGGAAATCATGGAGTACCTTGGCAAAGCATAACCAACAGAGGTTCTGACACGGCGGAGCTGTTGAAACGCAAGCAGGTCCGATCTGTTAGTAGGAGGTTGTTATGAAAAAAGTGTTGGATTTTTATGAAAAGATCATTGGTTGGTTGGAAATTGCGCTTAATCTCCTGATTGTTGGGGTTATCGGCTTGCAGATCATCACGCGTTTCTTTTTTAATCTGCCACTGAAGTTTCCGGAGGAAGTTTCCGCGTTTGCCCTGATCGCCATGGTTTTTGTAGGCGTCTCTGTCGTAGAGAGGCACAACGAACATCTGCGGGTAGAGTTTTTGCAGGATCTTCTGCCGACAAAAGGGAAAAAAGCCATGAATATTGTTAGCCGGTTACTAACTCTCGTGCTGACAGGGGGCATTTTGGCGGGAGAATTTCAGCTTTTCCCGCAAATCAAGATGCTAAAAACTCATGCGGCCCGAATTCCTTATGCGTGGTTACACATTGTAATTATTGTTTCTACAATCCTGTGGGCAATTTTTGCTGTGCTGGGACTGCTGAGTGAATTGAGAAAGGGGGAGTAAACCATGCTTGCTATCGTGTTAGTCATGTTTTTGGTTTTGCTGTTGGCAGGATTTCCAATTGTTGTATCCATGGGAATCCCAGCGCTGCTCTATGTAATTGTAGAGGGGCTCCCCATTTCCACCATGGCCTATTCTGCATTTCAGGCACTGAACTCCTTCCCCCTAGTGGCCAGTCCATTGTTTGTGCTAATGGGATGCCTTATCAACGAGTTCGGAGAGACTACACGGCTGTTTAACTTTTGCCGAGTTCTGATGCGCAATGCAAAGGGCTATACGGCAAAAGTGAATATCATCGTTAGCTTACTCTTTGCAGGAATGTCTGGCGCTGCGGTAGCCGACATTGGTGGATTGGGACAGGTGGAAATCAAGGCTATGGAAGAAGAAGGCTTTTCAAGAGACTATGCCTGCGCCGTAACGGCAGCCACCTCAATGGTAGGCCCCATTTTTCCGCCGAGTATTCCGCTACTGATATTTGCGGTATTAGCGCAGCAATCCCCTTTGCATTGCTTAATGTCCGGCGCGATCCCTGCCTTTGCCATCGTTGTCTGCCTTTATATATTTATCTCCTTCCAGTGTCGAACCAAGTTGAAGGGGTATCACGATGAGCATCCTGCCGCCGAAAAGGAAAGCCTTTGGGCGGTCACCAAGGAGGCGGCTCATATTCTTTTCCTGATCCCCGCCATCATCGTTGCTATGCTGGGTGGATTTTGCAGCCCAAGCGAAGCTGGCGCAGCTGCTGTCATCTACATATTAATTGTCGAAGCAATTAAAGGCAAATTCTCTTTTTCCATTTTGAAAAATGCCATTATGGGAACGTATAAAACTGTCAGCAATATCTTTATTATTATTGCAGTAGCTTCATTTTTCACTAAAGTTCTGACATTAGAACATTTCCCTGAAATGGTAACCTCTGCATTCCTGGGCATGGCCGATAACCCGTTTTTAATTTTACTGCTGATAAACCTCTTGGTCTTGTTAGTGGGCATGTTCATGGAGACTATATCGGCTTTGACTATTTTGACCCCCATTTTGTTGCCTGTGGCTGCAGCAATCGGTGTGGCCCCAGTACATCTGGGTGTCATTTTAGTTCTAAACCTGACCATTGGCATGCTGACACCGCCCTTTGGTGTTGGCCTATACACAGTGGCTACCGTGGGTAAGGAAGCTCCGCACAAAGTACTGAAAGAACTCCTACCCCTGTACGTCCCACTGTTGATTGCCTTAATGGTGGTTACCTACGTGCCAGGACTTACCATGTGGCTGCCTAGCCTGTTGTAAGCAAAAAAATAAAGAGGACAGGAGCCAAATCTTATGGATATTAAAAAAGTGATTGCTAAATACCCACGTATCCACCTAACCCCGCTTACCACCCCATTGGAATTCGCACCACAACTGACAAAAATGCTGGGCGGGCCAAAGATATATGTGAAGCGAGATGATTTGACTGCTATCGCTTTTGGTGGAAACAAGACCAGAAAACTCGAATTCCTAATGGCAGATGCAGTAAAGCAAAATGCGGATACAGTTATTACATTAGGCGGTGTCCAGTCTAATTGGGTGCGTCAGTGTGTGGCAGCGGCGAGAAAATTGGGAATGGATAGCGTTGCAGTACTTGAAGGTGAAATGCCGCAGGTTTATCAGGGCAATGTTCTCCTGGATCGAATTTTTGGGGCTCAATTGATTTATGATTCTAATATCACGCAGGAACTGGAAGATCAGGAGATCCAAGGAATATGTCCAATCACGAGCAAGGTTGCAGAAAGTTATCGCCAGAGAGGAAAGCATCCTTATCTTATGCCATTAGGTGGTGCTACGCCCTTGGGAAACTTGGGATACATTAACGCTGTAGATGAGTTAATGTATCAGATGGATGAACAAGGCATTCATGCCGATTACTTGATTGCTGGCACAGGGACTGGAGGAACACAGGCCGGAATCGAATGCGGACTTCGCTTGGCAAACGCATCGGCTAAAATGTTGGGCATCAGTGTTAGCCATCACACACAGCCTAAAGAAGTGGAAATTGCCGCATTGTGTAATACCACTATGGAATTTCTGGGAATTCATGAGCAGCCCTTCACTCCAAACGATATTTCAGTGAACTATGATTATGTCGGTGAAGGATATGGAGCAGTAACAGATGCGGCAATTGAAGCTATTCACATGGCTGCTGAGTTGGAGGGACTGATTCTATGCCACACCTATGCGGGTAAGGCGTTTGCTGGGATGGTGGATTTAATCCGTCGGGGCGTTTTGACACGTGACCATACGGTAGTATTCATCCATACAGGCGGCGGTGTAGGCAATTTTGCTCACCCCGAATTGTTTTGATCTTTTCAAGTATTTCAAAATTGCAGGATAAGCGTTAAATAATAGGCCGGATTGAAATATCCAGCGAAGTGTGCCAGAATATCCATGAACCTCACCGGGACTCACCGAGAGTCTCGGTGAGGTTTCGGTATGGAGGGTATAGTCACCGTTACTTACCGGGAGCGCTGGGAAGCTAGGGTGATCAAGAAACGCAAAATGCACAAGGAAACATCTCTCTAGACTTTAGGTCAGAGGCAGAAGTTCCTTGTGCAAGGCAAGCCCAGTCTTGCAGACTGGACTTGCCGACAGAATGTGTTTTAGGGGTTTTCGTACCGCTTGTATTGAGGAGGATAAATCCCACCGGAGCGGGTCATTCCGCCTTCATGATGACCTTCAGCCGGTGGACGATCTGGCCGGTTTTCAGTTCCTCCAGATCAATGACGGCGATGCCCAGTTGAGCGGCCCGGTGGCGGGCGGCGGCGTTGCAGACCTCCGTGGTGACGATGGCCGCCTTGGCGCCTTTACCGCCGAAGCGGTCCCGGAGGATGGCCAGCTCGTTCAGGGCCTCCGTCTTGATGTCGCAGGCCTTGCAGCTTAAAAACAGGGGGATCACGCCCCGGGCGGCCATGACGTCGATCTCGTTGGAGACGCTGCCGTGGCCCAGTACCTCGTCCCACCGCACCACAGCGCTGCTGATAACGTCATGGAAAATGGCGGAATCCACGCAGGCCTTGTAGGCATACAGCTCCAGCGCGCTGCCCACGTCCCGCAGCCACGCCCGGGTGTTCAGATCCCGGAATCGGAAGGATACCTGCTGGCCGGGGACGATCTCCAGATCCTGAATAAAGTCGATACGGGCCAATTCCCGCAGCGCGTCCTCGTTGGCGGTGTTGCGGGAGCCGCGCTCACCCTTCACAGTGTAGCCACCCTGTACGGACAGGGGCGGGGTCTGGCCGTATTCCGAGGGGGAGATCCGCTGGATGTAGGAGATGATATTGGGCCAGTCCCGGCGGAATTGGAGGAAGCAGTCGAAAAACGGGTCGAAGTCCGAAAGATATTGGGACAGGATCTGATTGTCCACCCGTCCGGGCAGCAGCGTGCCGCCGACCATGAGGAAGAAGTCCTCGATGGAATAGGTCAGGCCGCAGGGCAGCTCATCCGCGAAAGCCGCGCCGGAAATGTCGTAAAAGCGGTTTTTCTTCCGGGAATAGGTGAAGGCGGGCACGCCCTTTTTTGCCGCGAACATCCCCGCCGCGAAGAGGGCCGCGTCGCTGCCGCCGGTGACGTCGATGGCGCAGTCCGGGAACTGTTCCCCGATGGTAAACAGCTGCCGCAGGATGCGGTCTGCCTTGAAGAGGCTGGTCTCCACAAAAATCAGCTCCGGCTCCCAGCCCCGCCGCCGGAAGAAGGCGGCCAGCGTCTGCTGCCGGGTGCGGTCCTGGGCGATCTCACCGGGGCAGAGGTAGACGATGCGCCGGGGGCGGAACATATCCGGCGCCAGAATATTCTCGATGGCTCGTTCATCATACAGTTCGATCAGGGTGTTCATGTGCCGTCCGCCTTTCTTTGTTTTTCCCCATTATATTGCGTTCCGGCGGAGAACACAATAGACAACCCGCCCGGCTTGTCGGAAAAGGACGTTGAATTCAGGAAAAACCAGCACCGCCGAAGCGGCGCTGGTTAAGGGCGAAGCAGGGGAGGGGTCACTCCTCCGTGCGGTCCGGCAGGGGGACCTCCGGCATCAGTTCCCGGCTGACCACCGTGAGGATCTCCTCCAGCTTGCCGCAGTCCTCCGGGGAGAAGCGGGCCATGATGCGGTCCATGACCTCCGACATATAGTTGGAGGAGATGTTGTAGTAATCGATATACTTCTGGGTGACCTCCAGATGGAACTCCCGGCGGTCCGAGGGGGACTGGATCTTGCGGATGTAGCCCTTTTTCACCAGACTGTTTACCTTATAGGCGGCGTTGGGAGGGGAGATGCACATGAAGGTGGCGAACTCGTTCACCGTAGGCCGCCCCAGCGCCATGATGCTCTCCATGCAGAAAGTCTCCACCGTGGTGAGACTGGCTTCCCGGTCCTGAAACCGGCGGAAGATCTCCTGATAAAAGTGAAGCTTGAATTTGGTGTATACTTCGTTAAAAGCCTGATGCAGCATGGCGCTTCCCCTTCCTGCGGAATGAAAAAATCTAAGCTTAGTATACCAATCCTGACGGAAAAAGGCAAGTCGTCACCGGACGGCGGGGGGACAGTTTTCCCATACAGGCCGCTGTGGGTATTTTCAGCCTTTGTCCAGAATCCGCAGTCGGGGAAGAACATGATGTGGAACCACAAACTCGCGCTCCATATCGCTGACACCTCATGGGGTGAAATCCGCCGACAGCTTACCTACAAAGCCGACTGGTATGGAAAGGAACTCATTGTTATCGACAGGTTTTTCCCATCCAGTCAGACTTGCGGTTGCTGTGGTTACCGCAACAAGGAGGCCAAAGACCTCAGTGTTCGGCTCTGGGAGTGCCCGGAATGCGGGGCGCTCCACAACCGCGACATCAATGCGGCACAGAATATTCTCAAAGAAGGGCTCAGGAAACGGACACCCGCTGCCTGATACAGCTCTCTCGTACACATGGTAGGGTGGGACCCGCCAGAACCTATCCGCTTGGGGAGACCATGTAAGACCCCGCTTGTGCAGGCTACGGCCGCTGAACCAAGAATCCCCTGACTCCAGTCATGGGGAGTGTCAAGGGGTAACTTCTCCCAACAGAATGCGGATATAGTCCTGCCGGGCGTTGATGATACGGCCAACAGAAACAGTTTCCGTTTCAATGCGGTAAAGGGCAATATAGCTTTCCACCACCAGCATCCGCAGATCGGTTTCATAGTCGGTCTTTGCTCCAATGGAAACACCCATTTTAGGAAACTGCTTGAGCTGGGCGTAGCCGTTGAGGATGGCTTTCGTGATCCGGTTTGCAGCGGTGGGATTATGAAGCTCGCTTCTGATATACCGTTTGATCTCCTGGAGGTCGCATAGCGACTCCGGCGTATATCTTAGCTTCATAAAAATACCTCCAATATAGTTTAGGCGGAAACCCACTGCCTTTAGGCGGTGGGAGGAGTCTTTTTCGCATGGGACACATCATCCTTGGTTTTCGATATACTTTTGGATAATTGCCGAGGAGACTTCCCCGATACTACAGGCAAAGTATCCATCGGACCAGAATATCCTTTTCTTCCAATAGTGTTTGGCCAGGAAAGGCCCGAATCTTTGCCAAAGATGATGTGTCGTTTCTTGTTTTACTGTCTTGACAATGTTACAGACGGAATCTGTCGTGTCGTATCCGAGGAGAATATGCACATGGTCTTTGTCTGTTTCCATCGCCACGATTTCGTAGTGATGAGCATCAGCGATGCTTTGAATCTTTTGTTTTATGGCATCAATCCATAAGTCACCTCGATGCGCCTTGATGTCCACTATCTATAATTGTATAATAGTATTAGTGAAATAACAAAGGAAGGAGGATTGACTATGGCGCAAATGTCCATCACGGCAAAAATCCAAGTAGTGGCATCTGATGAAGATAAGGCGTTACTTGATGAAACGATGTCTATCTATCGTGAAGCGTGCAACTATGTCTCGGATTATGTGTTTCGCACACACGATTTAAAACAGTTTTCGCTCAACAAAGCTCTGTATCCTACGTTGCGCGCAGAATTCGGACTAAAATCTCAAATGACTCAGTCTGTATTCAAGACGGTCATTGCCAGATATAAGACCATCCTTGAGAATCAGAAAGAGTGGATCAAACCGTCGTTCAAGAAACCTCAGTATGACCTCGTCTGGAACAGAGATTACTCTCTGACGCAAGACCGCTTTTCCATAAACACGCTCGGCGGAAGAGTGAAACTGCCTTATTTCGCGGAAGGGATGTCGAAATACTTCGACCGCTCTATCTACCGGTTCGGCACCGCCAAGCTGGTGAACAAGCATGGCAAGTACTTCCTACATATCCCTGTGACCCATGATGTAGAAGAGAGTAATCTCTCCGATATCTGTAATGTTGTAGGCATTGACCGAGGCATCAACTTCGTCGTTGCAACTTACGATAGCAAGCACAAGTCCGGGTTTGTGAGAGGTCGGTCCATCAAGCAGAAAAGAGCCCACTATTCAGCACTTAGAAAAGAACTCCAGATGCGGCATACCCCGTCTTCAAGACGTAGACTCAAAAGCATCGGTCAACGAGAAAACCGTTGGATGCAGGATGTCAACCATTGTGTATCAAAGGCACTCGTTGTAAATAACCCCGCGCACACTCTCTTCGTTCTGGAAGATTTGTCCGGTATTCATCATGCCACGGAACGTGTCAAAACGAAGCACCGCTATGTTTCTGTATCGTGGGCTTTCTATGACCTCGAACAAAAGCTCATCTACAAGGCGAAACAGAACCAATCTTCCGTAATCAAGGTCGACCCTCGGTATACCAGCC